>Ga0209013_10000115_pt1 | contig 61336 bp, 54 predicted proteins | sample Cruoilmetagenom2_FD_187291 | JGI IMG/M metagenome (GOLD analysis project Ga0209013, IMG submission 187291) | Oil polluted marine microbial communities from Coal Oil Point, Santa Barbara, California, USA - Sample 2 (SPAdes) (version 2) | ecosystem: Environmental > Aquatic > Marine > Oil seeps ...
CTTCTTCGTCAATATCCTGTTCTGCATTAGGTGCGATATCTGTTCGGCGTTCATCGCCGTATTTTTCCACCAGGTAAGCCAGATCAGTCTTAATAGTTGTTAGCTGCTTTTTCTGACTGCGGAGCAGACTCTTGAATTCTTTGATCTTCTGTGCCAGTTCCTTATGTTCATCCTCAATTTTCTGGCGCTCCAGGGCGGCCAATCTCTTCAGCTGCATATCTAGAATGGCCTGGGCCTGGATCTCTGTCAGTTTGAAGCGCTCCATCAATTCGGTGCGTGCGGTCTCTGTATCGGCTGAACCGCGGATGGTCTTGATCACTTCATCGATGTCAGCCAGGGCAATTAACAATCCATCCAGGATATGGGCCCGGGCTTCGGCTTTGTTGAGTTCGTATTTTGTTCTGCGCTTGATGATATCCAGGCGGTGATCGATATACAAGACCAGGGCTTGTTTGAGTGAGAGCAAAACGGGCTCTTCGTCAATTAAGGCCAACATTTGAGCCCCGAACGTGGTTTGCAGGGCTGAATATTTATATAGCTGGAAAAGAACCTTGCGGGGTTGGGCAGAGCGTTTTAGTTCTATTACAATGCTCATACCTTCCCGGTCTGATTCGTCTCGCAGATCCGAGATTTCCTTGATTTTATTCTCTCGCACCAGGCTGGCAATACGCTCGATCAATGTAGTCTTTTTAAGTTGGTAGGGGATTTCAGTGATCACTATCCGGAAGCGGCCGGCCTGGTCCATTTCCTCGATATGAGCCCTACCGCGCAGAATGATCCTGCCCCGCCCGGTTACGTATGCCTGGCGAATACCTTCATCACCAATGATAATCCCGCCAGTGGGGAAATCTGGTCCCGGGATAAACTTGATCAGGTCTTCAATTGTTACTTTGTCGATTGAGTTGTAATTATCGATCAGGTGATTGATCCCGGCCGCTAATTCGTTCAAGTTGTGGGGCGGGATATTGGTCGCCATGCCGACTGCGATTCCAGATGCCCCATTCAGGAGCAGGTTCGGAAGTCGGGCAGGCAGCGTGTTTGGTTCCTTGAGGGATCCATCAAAGTTATCAACAAAATCAACCGTATCCTTGTCAATATCTGCCAGCATCTCTTCTGAGATGGAGGCCATCCGGGCTTCGGTGTAACGCATGGCAGCAGCCAGGTCACCATCGATAGATCCAAAGTTGCCTTGTCCGTCAACCAGCGGATAGCGCATGGAGAAAGTTTGAGCCATACGCACCATAGAGTAGTAAACGGCGCTATCGCCGTGGGGATGGTATTTACCCAGCACTTCACCCACGATACGGGCTGATTTCTTATAGGAACTGTTGGAGCGAATGCCCATATCATACATGGCGTAGAGGATTCTGCGGTGGACAGGCTTCAGTCCATCCTTGGCATCCGGAAGCGCCCTGGCGACGATCACGCTCATGGCATAATCGAGGTAGGAAGAGCGCATTTCTTGATCAATATTGATCGATTGAACGGCACCAATATCCATAATTTGACCCTTGTTTTTTCAAAACATATTAATGAAAATGAGTGCTGCTAGAAGGGGAAGCACACTTGCTTTAATTATACCACTCAGGGCCTCTGATTACTGCTCCAGGGACCCTTCCTGGGAGGTTTACGATAGGGGTAATTAATATACAAAAAACCCCGGATTTCCGGGGTTTTTTAGTGTTTTTAGGGGGGAAATTAGAGTCCAGCCAGGTATTCGTTAATGGCCATAGCGGCCACCCGCCCTGCACCCATGGCTTTGATCACGGTAGCGGAGCCGGTAACTATATCGCCACCCGCAAATACGCCTTTTTTCGAGGTCTTGCCTGTTTCCTCATCCACCAGGAATGTTCCCCATTTGCTGGTCTTCAAATCAGGTGTGGTCTCTGAGATGAATTTTCGGGGAGTAGTGCCCAGGGCAACGATTACCGTATCTGTTTCGACGGTGTGCTCAGATCCTTCGATGGGAATCGGACGCCTTCTTCCGGAATCGTCTGGTTCGCCAAGCTCCATTTTTACACATTCTGTTGCTATAACTGCGTTATTTTCGCCGCCAATGAAACGGATCGGATTGGTTAGCAAGTTGAAAATGATGCCTTCCTCTTCCGCGTGATGGAGTTCTTCTGCCCGGGCCGGCATTTGGTCTCTTGCCCGGCGGTAGATAATGCTCACTTCGACGTCATCGCCGCCTACCCGTTTTGCTGCCCGGGCGGCATCCATAGCGACATTCCCAGCACCGATCACGGCCACTTTTTTGCCTACTTTGATAGGGGTAGTATATTCTTCTCGATAGGCTTTCATAAGATTCACCCGGGTGAGAAACTCGTTAGCTGATGAGATCCCATTTAAGTTTTCACCAGGTAAGTTGAGGAACATTGGCAGACCTGCGCCGGTCCCGATAAAAACCGCGTCAAAACTATCTTCATCCAGCAAGGCATCGATGGTCCTGGTTTTACCGATCAGCATATTCAGCTTGATCTCTGCACCCAATTTTCTGATGGTTTCGATTTCAGCGGCCACAATTGCCTTAGGTAAACGGAATTCAGGAATCCCGTAGACGAGGACACCGCCCAATTCATGCAGGGCTTCAAAAATAGTTACTTTATGGCCAGCTTGCAGTAATTCGTAGGAAACAGTGATACCAGCCGGTCCGGATCCAACCACGGCGACCTTTTTTCCGGTCGATGGAGCGACCTTGGGAAGCTCCACGGCACCCTGTTCCCGTTCATAATCGGCTACAAATCTTTCCAGCCTGCCAATGGCAACCGGCTTATCAATTTTTGCAACCACACAAACCTGCTCACATTGTTCTTCCTGGGGACATACGCGACCACAGACAGAAGGCAGCAGGTTGGTTTCCTTGATCTTTTGAGCCGCGCCGATAAAGTCCCCTTCCGAAACCAGGTGAATGAATCCGGGGATATCTACAGATACCGGGCAGCCATCCACGCAAGGATGCTTGGGGCACTGTAGGCAGCGCTTGGCTTCGATCAGAGCCAGTTCAGGAGTAAACCCCAGGGCAACTTCATTGAAATCCTTATTGCGTACTTCTGGGAGCCGAACAGGCATCTCCTGGCGAGGTATACGTTCTGGTTTCTTCCGGGGAGGGCGGGTGCGTTTTTCTTCGGCCATTATGCTCTTTCCTCTTCTGCTTTGTCTATCATTAAATCCATCTGGCATTTCTGTTCTTTGTCATAATAGTGGTGTTTGGCGATCTGTTCGTCAAAATCGACCAGATGAGCGTCAAATTCTGGCCCGTCGACACAGGCGAATTTCACTTCATCGCCCACTGTCACCCGGCAGCCGCCGCACATGCCGGTGCCGTCGATCATGATCGCATTCAGGCTGGCGATGGTGTGGATCTTATAGGGACGAGTTACTTCTGCGACCGCTTTCATCATCATGGTGGGGCCAATGGCAACCACCAGGTCGATGTTCTTCTTATCATCAATCAGCCCCTGCAGCACTGTGGACCCAAACCCCTTGACCCCATAACTTCCGTCATCGGTGGTGATAATTAGCTCATCACTGACTGCCCCCAGTTCTTCTTCCAAAATGAGCAGTTCCTTATTCCTGGCGCCGTTAATGGTGATGACCTCATTGCCGGCTTCTTTTAATCCCTTGACGATGGGATACAAAACAGCAGTACCAACTCCGCCGCCGACACAAACGACTGTGCCGTACTTTTCCATATCGGTGGGCCTACCCAGGGGTCCCAGAACATCCAGGAATCCATCCCCAACCTCAAAACTCACTAGGCGGGTTGTGCTGAATCCCGCTTTTTGGATGATCAGGTCAATGGTTCCTTTTTCTGGATCGGAATCCACGATCGTCAGGGGCACCCTTTCGCTGGTTTCCTCAGCACGGATGACTACAAACTGGCCGGGTTTTCTGGACCGGGCCACTTCGGGTGCTTCAACACTGAATCTCGTGATATTGGGAGCGAGATCCTGTTTTTTTACGATTTTATACATGGTCTACTCCTGAAAGTTATTCAGAGTTAATTAATCTGATTTTGGCTCACTATTATTATAACTTTTATCACAATCCGTTAGTCATTATTTTTAGTGTAACTTGTCATAAGTTGCCAGTGAATACTTTCAGGTATTATGTTAGACTGGGACCCATGTTCCTGATATCATATAGGGAATTACTGGCAGGCTTACACGTTGAGGAGAATAATGACTGTAGATTTCACCGATCAACTCGATCCGACTGCGAAAAAGGAGTTCCATAGACGATATTACCAGAGCTGGTCCAGTTTTTGGAAGGATTTGAAATACCTGCTCTCTAATCGGGCTCAAATCAAAACCGCCATGTCTTCCCCACAGCTGAATCCGGCTTTTCGGGAACGATTGATGCTGGCCGTTACAGAAGTGAATCTCTGCCGCTACTGCAGGACTTTCCATGTCGGTCAAGCCAGGCAGGCGGGGATTCCGATTGAGGAAATTACTATTTATCTACAAGGAACTATCCCGGATGAAGTTCCCGAAGAGCAAAAACTGGCTGTTTGCTATGCTAGACACTGGGCGGAAACCAACTCCCAGCCTGATCCAGATTATATTGACCAGGTAAAGGAAACCTATGGAGATGATGGTTTCAAGGCCATTAACATAGTGTTAAGGATGATCACGATGGGAAATTTGTTGGGAAATACCTGGGATTATTTACTATTCAAAATCTCATTTGGACAATGGGGTCAATAAAAGCGAAAAAGAGGAGGGGATAATGGGTGAAAAAAACCAACCTGTCCTGATGATGGTGACAGCGCCGGATAAATCTGCTGCCAGAAAAATAGCCGGAGTTATGATAGAAAAGAAGCTTGCTGCTGTGTGAATATTTCTCCCAATTGGGTATCGATCTATCGCTGGGAAGAGAAGATCCGGGAAGATACAGAAGTGCTGATGTTGATCAAAACTACCGTGGTGTTATTTAATAATCAGCTTGTCCCTTGTATCCAGGAACTGCATCCTTATGACCTGCCAGAGATCATTGCCCTGCCCATTCTGGCTGGAGAAAAAAATTATCTGAATTGGTTGATAGAAGAACCCTCCGGAGAGTAAATCACTCCGAAAATAGACGTTATCACAAGCAAATTAAGTATGATTTCAGTCGATGAAGTCGTGGTATGATAAATTGATAGGAAAGACATGTATATTTCCGACAGAGCAGGTAAAATCCCTTTCAGATGAGTTGTGATAGGGGTTTTTGACGCCTGTCATCATTATTCAATAGCAAATCGCAAGCTGGTGTATCAAATTTGAGGACACGGAGAGGAAATAATGCAGGATAAACTAGATCAATTAAAATCAATATTGGCGATTATTTCTGATTTGCATGGCGCAACAGCTCTGTTGAGCTGGGATCAGCAGTGTTATATGCCCCCGGGAGGCGTTGTGGACCGTGGGAACCAGATCGGCACGTTGAGCAGTCTGGCCCATTCGAAATTCGTCTCTGAGGAAGTTGGATCACTCCTCGAAGAACTGAAACCATATGCCGAGACTCTCGATCCAGAAAGTGATGATGCCTGTTTGATCGAAGTAACAGACCGGGATTATCAAAAATCCATCAATGTTCCCAATGAATATGTGGCTGAGTGGGCTCGGGTTACCACAGTCGCCCACGGCGCCTGGGAAGAAGCTCGGGCCAATAATGATTTCTTACATTTCCAGCCTCATCTTGAAAAGATCGTAGATATGAGGCGCCAGTATGCTGATTTTTTCAAGCCTTATACCCATGTTTACGATCCGCTCCTGGATGATTTTGAGCCTGGTATGACGACTGCCGAGGTTCAGGAGATATTCACCGGTATGCGTCCCAAGCAGGTGGAACTGATCAAAGCCATCAGTGAAAAACCCCAGGTGGATGACAGTTTCCTGCATTTGCATTATGAGGATCAGCAGCAGTGGGAATTTGGAGAAGCGGCTATCACAAAGTATGGATATGATTGGAATCGCGGCCGGCAGGATAAAGCCGCCCATCCGTTTACAACCAATTTCGGGCTGGGTGATGTTCGCATCACTACCCGGGTTGATGAGAACTTCCTAAATACTGCCCTGTTTGGCACCCTGCACGAAGCCGGCCATGCCATTTATGAACAGGGAGTTGCCGCGGAGCTGGAACGAACGCCTTTGGGCAGTGGCGCTTCCCTGGCAGTTCATGAATCCCAATCCCGGATGTATGAGAATCTGTTAGGGCGATCCTACGATTTCTGGGTACATTTTTACCCCTTGCTTCAGGAAAGATTCAAAACCCAGCTTGGGAATGTGGACCTTGATACATTCTACAAAGGCATCAACAAAGTTGAACCTTCATTGATTCGCGTTGAAGCTGATGAAGCAACCTATAACCTGCATATTATGCTTCGGATGGAACTTGAAATCGCATTGATGGAAGGTAAGCTGAAGGTTGCTGATCTGCCACAAGCCTGGAATGACCGCATGGAGGATTATCTTGGCGTTGTTCCAGCCACCGATGCAGAAGGTGTGCTGCAGGATGTGCACTGGTCCGCAGGAATCCTGGGATATTTCCCAACTTATGCCCTGGGCAATCTGGTTTCCAATCAGCTGTGGGAGAAGATCAATCTGGATATTCCGGACTTATCCTCTCAGGTCCAGAACGGGAATTTTGCTGAATTACTGGCCTGGCTGCGAGAAAATGTGCACCGCCATGGAGCAAAATTCAAACCACAGCACCTGGTGAAACGGGTTGTTGGATCAACTATTTCGCCAGAAGCGTACTTGAAATACCTGAACGATAAGTTCGGGGCGATTTACGAGTTGTAAGTTAACTTTCTAATCCGCAGAAGACAACCATTGATATCTCTTAGGAGAGGCCGTGGGACAGATTCTTTTTATCGATGATGACACTGATTCTCTGGCAATGTATGTCAGGGCAGTGTCACTTGCCAATCATCAGGCAGATATTGCCTCCAGCGTTAAAGAAGGCTGGGAACTGATCAAGAAAAAACCCTATGATCTGGTCTTTGTGGACCTGAATATCCCCGGGGTATCTGGGTTTGAGCTGCTGCAGATGGTAAGAAAGGATAGCAAGACAAAAAAAATACCAGTGATTGTGATCTCTGCTATGCCGGAGGACAGCCTGGTTGAGGACGTATTAAAAGCCGGGGCGCAGCTCTTCCTTGAAAAACCGGTTGCCCTGGATAAACTTTATTCTGTCATTGAAAAATTTGAAGGGAAATAAACCCTCATTGTCTGACTGGGGCTCCAGACCTCCTGCATGTCAATCCGTCGATTCCTGATCTTACTTCTGTGTTTATCATTTGTCCTTGCAGGCTGTGATGGTCTGCCCTGGAAACCTGCCCCGACTTTTATTCCCGAAGAACATATCCCAACTTTGATCGAAATGACCGCCCAGGCCATGGTCGATCAAGGACTGGTTACCCCGCCTACTCCGGATCCCGCGGCAATTACTCCATCACCTACTATCACTAACACTCCCACGATCACACCCATTCCTGGGGATACAGCAACACCTACACTGGATGTGATCATGGGTACCCCAGAACCATTGACTCTGCCAGATCCGCTTCCGCAGGCTGAGATCCGGATCATTAATCCAGGCAGGTTATCCAGAGTGAGATCCCCTTTCAACCTGCATGCCTATCTGGCTCTTCCCAAAAGCGAACAAGAAGAGAATTCCTCAATTATGATTTCCCTATATGGAGATGACGGCCGGATTCTAAAGAGAGAGGTCATTTCCAGGGAGGATGGTGAGAGCGGAAATTCTCATCTGGTGATGGATTTTAGTTTTAATATTTCAGGAGAAGCTGAAACTGCCCGTTTGGAAGTCAGTGCAGTGGATCCGTATAATCGGATAACATCCCTGGACAGCACGGACGTGATCCTGTTATCAGATGGAACCCCGGAAATTAAATCAATCCTGGATCTTTACGCCAGTTTGATCATCCAGCAGCCGATTCCAAGCACTTTGATCCAGGGTGATGTCTTGATTGTCCAGGGAGTGACCCGTTTTGCACCGGACGATCAGTTATTGGTGGAATTGATCAATCGCGAGGGGAATCAAGTTGGATCAGCGGTTTTATCAGTAGCGGAAGAAGATCTGGGGAACGGTTTCCGCCCTTTTAACGGGGAAATCCCTTATCAGGTAAGTTCTTCATCATGGATCCGGGTCCAAGTCATCGCTCGAGACGGAAAATTCTCCGGCATCCAACATCTCATCAGCGTGGAAGTTCTGGTCAGCCCCTGATCATTTAAGTGGTTTTTCAGCTTAATCTGGATCGTATAATCTGGTAGAGCTGTTTTAATTCACTTGTTTTGAAAACCCCCAAACCCACAGAATAAACAACAATCCCGATCAGTATTCCCCCCAGGGCGAGGAGCCAGATAGAAAAATCACCTGCCAAGGTGATCCAACCCAGGATGGCAGCGGTCATTAACCCTCCAGATACCAGGGATTTTCCCAGACCTGATCCGATCTGTTTCCCGTTCAATCCCCCAAGTCGTTTCCGCATAATTAATATCAGGCCAACCATTTCCAGCGCTGTGGCTAGAGTGTTTGCCAACGCCAACCCTCCATGCGGCATCCAACCCTGACGTATGAACATGGCGGAAAAAATATAACTGAATAAAACATTGAGGGACATTGCAGCAATGCCGATCATAACTGGTGTTTTAGTATCGTGAAGGGCGTAAAAGGCTCTGGCCAAGATCTCTACCATGGCATGACCTACCAGGCCGACCCCGTAAAATAACAGCGCCCAGGCCACCAAACTTGTGGAGTGGGCATCAAACTGGCCCCGCTGCAAAACCAGGGTGATAATAGGCACACGCAGTATTACTAAGCCCAGGCTGGCGGGTATCGACAGCAGCAATATTCCTCTTAATGTTGCCGATAGTGAATTCCTCATATCCCCCAGTTTGTTGTTCGCTACCTGGGTGGAAAATGTGGGCAAGGCGGCAGTGGCGATTGACTGGGCTATAGCTGCCAGGGGCATTAACATCAGGGTAAAAGCGACCTGGATGGCTGTCACGCTGCCTTCCGGCATACCTGAAGCCAAGCGAACGTTGATCCAGAAGTTCAACTGCACCACAGCAACACCCAGAACACGAGGTCCCATTAACCTGGCAACCTCTCTCACATGAGGAGATTCAAAGCCCAGTGATGGAGTATAAGCAGCTTTCTGTTTGAATAATAAGGGCAGTTGTAAAATGAGATGCAAAGCGGAGCCGATCAATACTCCCCAGGCCAGCCCGTAAATCCCCATGCTGGGAGATAGAACTGTGACACCAAAGATCATCCCAAGCTGGTACATGGCCGGGGTTAACGCTGGAATGAAGAATTTCCGGTGGGAGTTTAGAATGCCCATTACCAGACCGCTTAATCCGAACAGCACAGCTGATGGAAGCATCAGGCGGGTAAGGGCGATTGTTAGAGCTTCTTTGGCTGGATCAGATGCAAATCCTGGTGCGATCACATAACGCACTACCTGGGGAGCAAATATTGCCGCCAAGGCTGCCAGCGCTGTGAGGATGATCAAGATTATATTGAAGATTGAAGAAGCCAGTTTCCAGGCTTCCTGGCGTTTTTCTTTGGCCAACAAGCTGGTAAAAGTGGGGATAAAGGCTGAACCGAGCGCGCCGCCAGCAACCAGGTTAAAGAGAGTTTCAGATATCCGGTTGGCTGCATTAAACGCTTCCATCGGCACAGAAGTCCCAAAGGCATTGGCAACCAGAATCTGGCGGATAAGGCCGGTGATATTGCTGAGTATATAGGCAGTTGTAACGAGGCTGGCTGCACGGGCAATTTGGCTAATAGCTGAGGGTGGAGCTGGGGTTTCTGAAAGGTTCTTCACAATCTTGGATTATATCATCACCCATCTTCTTGATCTCCTGGGAACTGGCCTGCTTCTTAGAATTTGTATATACCGTTATGCTATAATCGCTCCAGAACCGGCAGAATCCAAGCTAGTAATAAATATAAATTAAGGTGAACTGATGTTAGGTAAAATTGTCCGATTGGTAGGTGGAAATCCCCATCAGAAGATTTTGGATGGCCTCGCAATTGAGGTTGAGGCAATCAATGCTCTTGAAACTGAGTACGAAGGATTAAGTGAAGAGGAACTCCAAGGCAAAACGAATTCATTTCGCTTGCGCCTGGCCAAGGGAGAAACCCTGGATGATATCCTCACTGAAGTCTTTGCCACCATCCGGGAAACCAGCAAACGAATGATCGGTCAACGCCATTATGATGTCCAGATGATCGGCGGGATAGCCATGCATCGCTGTTTTGTGGCGGAAATGCGCACCGGTGAAGGCAAAACGCTTGGCGCCACCTTGCCTCTCTATTTAAATGCTCTCAACCTATCCCCGGATTGGATCAAAAAAGCTCAAGCAGCCTGGGGCGAGAACCCCGATTCCTGGCAGTTCATACCCCTGGATGGCTTACCTGTCGGACAGGGTGTTCATCTGGTCACGGTAAATGATTACCTGGCTCGGCGTGATGCCCGCTGGATGTCCCCAATCTATAATTTCCTGGGTTTAAGTGTCGGCGTGCTGCAAATGGCTGCCAGAACTGAACACGGTAAAAAAGCATTCCTTGTCAACCTTGAGAATAAATCCCCCCAGGAAGATCGCAATCAGCTGGACATGGTACTGAGGAATGAAACCTATAACGCTGATATTGTATACGGAACCAATAACGAATTCGGTTTTGATTACCTGCGCGATAATATGGCTATGATCCTGAATAGCCGGGTGCAGCGCGGTCATCATTACGCCATAATCGATGAAGTGGATAATGTATTAATTGATGAGGCACGAACACCACTGATCATTTCAGGTCCATCCCATGATGACCCGGAATGGTATCGGCGTATGGCTACGGTTGTGAAGCGGCTTAAGCCTGAGGATTATGAGATCAGCATCCGTGATCGTAATATCACCCTGACACCCCTGGGTGAAATGCACGTAGAAGAATTATTGGGGCAGCCGCTTGGAGATCCTGACAACCCAGAAGATATTACACAAGAGCAGGCCCGGTTATTGGGTTATCTGGAACAAGCCCTTCGAGCCGAATTTATATTTAAGAAGAATAAGGATTACCTTGTTCAGGCCGGAAAAGTTGTGATCGTCGATGATTTCACCGGGCGGTTGATGCCAGGACGGCGCTGGTCTGATGGCTTGCATCAGGCTGTGGAAGCCAAGGAAAATGTCAAAGTCCAGGGTGAAAATGTCACCTATGCCACTATTACAATCCAGAATTATTTCAGGATGTATGAAAAGCTCTCTGGCATGACCGGTACTGCGGTGACTGAATCTGAAGAATTCAATGAAATTTATAGCCTGGATCCGATTGCCATTCCTACTAACCTGGATTATGCGGCTGCCCAGGACGAGACCTCCCTGGTGACACTTAAAGGGAAAGAGCCCGAAAGCGGGTTCGAGTATACCTATTATGCTGACAAAGATGATTCAGAGAAAAACCCGTTATATTGGAAAAGAAAGGATTATTCCGATTTGATCTATATTAGCGAGGAAGCCAAACTGCGGGCGATCACTGAGGAGATTCTTACTTTCCATGTGGTTGGCAGGCCATTATTGGTAGGTACCACATCAGTTGCGAACTCCGAAACCTTGTCAAATCGTTTGGATGGCCCATCGATCAGAAATCTGGCCTTTACCTTGATGATTCGGGAAAGCTGGATGCGAAAACATGACCGCTTCCCTGACGGCAGGCGAATCCCCGAACTGCAGCCACTGAACGTTCCTCTTACTACCCTGAAATTAGGTAATCTCAGGAATATGATCAAGGAATTGGATCTGGATCTTGAGCTGAATGTCAATAATCCAGAAAATATGCAGCTCCTATTGGATGTTTTGGATCTGAACTCATCCCATGCAGAACGCCTGGCCCAGGTCCTGAAGCGGGGGGTCGAGCATGATGTGCTTAATGCCCGTAAACATACCGAGGAAAGCCAACTGATTGCTGGCGCCGGCGCGTTTGGGGCAGTGATGATCGCTACCAGCATGGCCGGGCGCGGTGTGGATATCAAATTGGGTGGTGAACTGGCAGAAGAGATCACCGCGGATGTTGTCCGGGTTTTGACTAGAGCAGGTTTTGAGGATCCCTTTGAGCTATCACTCCAGGAACAGGAAAAACTGGTCAAGCAGCTGGATAAAGAAGATTATGGCATTTATGAAACGGAGATCAACTTTTTCCTTCAGCATATGCGGAATCAAGAACAGGTCAAAGCCTTGGGTGGGCTGCACGTGGTCGGCTCAGAACGGCATGAAGCCCGCCGGATAGACAACCAGCTTAGAGGTCGGGCGGCCCGCCAGGGAGATCCCGGTTCATCCCGATTTTACCTTTCCATGGAAGATGATCTGATGGCCCGCTTTGGTGGTCAGCAAATGGAAGCGCTCATGACCCGCCTGCAGGTTGATGAATCCATGCCCATCGCCAATCCCCTGGTAGATCGGGTTGTAGAGCAGTCACAGAACAGGGTGGAAGGCGCTAACTTTGATGTCCGCAAGCATTTGCTGGAATATGATGATGTGCTAAACACGCAGCGTGAGAAGATTTACGGACAGCGGGACCTGGTTTTCAAGAAACCAGACCTTTCAGAAGATATCCTCGAGATGCTTCACTCAGAGATCCAGCAGCGAGTTGAAAATACAGTTTGGGAAGCGGAAAGCGATGAGGATCAGGATAGCCTTTGGCGGCTGTTAGCCTGGCTGTCTCAGATCCAGCCTACTTTGACATTCCAGCACCAGCAGGTACCGTCCTATACAATACGTCTGCTATTAAATAAGATCCGCCAAGAAGCCCCGGGATTAAAGAAAGATCAGCTGGTGCCGGTTTTAGTTGAATTGGGGAAAGATGTCCTGGTAGCTGAGGAAAAATATATGCTGGGAGCAGTGGATCGAATTTTGGTTGAACGTCAATACCGCTACCAGGATCAGCTGGACAGTCGGATGGAAACACTGGACACATTCCTGGAAGGTTTGTCCCTTGGGAGCGAAGAACCGCTCAATCCCCAGGTTGTCTTCAACGAAATGCGTGAACTGATCAGAACCCGGTTTGAACTTTCCCAAAATCAGATCAAGGAATTAATTGAAGGCCCCGGAGAAGAATTAGAAGAGATCCTCAGAACCCAGGTTGAATCCCAATTGATAGATCTTGAGTTCAAGCGACTGATTGGCGGTGTGGAACGATTGCTGGGGGCTCCTCTGGAAGGCGAGCAGATCCAAACGGAAGGTTCAAGCTGGGAATCTGTCACTGAATGGATCCTTAAACAGATTGAGGAGCAGTTTGCGAATCGGCACAGGACATATTTTGATGATCCTGATGATTCCATCATCACGAAGAGCATTGAAACCGGCCTCAAAGAGGTCCAAACTGATGAACTTTCCGATTCCGACCTGGTGAAGATCCTCGGATTAATGGTGGAGGGTCGAAGAGCGGCTTTTGATAAAAAGAGCCATAAACGAATCTGGCTGCGAACTCAGCGTTTGCGCTACACCTTCTATGCAGCGAGACTTCTTAATCAGATAGATCAAGTAACCGCCCAGAATGATATTTTAGAGCATCTCGATAATGCCCGGCTTATCGTTCAGGATGCCTGGGGGCTGAATGAGATCACTCGCTTAAAAGATGTTCAGCTATCCCAATTGGAAGATAAGGTCAGAGATATTATCCGGGAAGAGATTGGGGATAATGTTTTTGAAAAATACACTCATCAAAACCTGGATACTGTGCCGGATGACCTTAAAGAGGATATCCGAGATCTCTTGGGCCGCTCCGTTGTCAGCAATATCTACCGGGATCTGTTCCTGCGAGTGATATCAGAGTTATGGGTGGAATATCTTACCCAAATGGAAGCCCTGCGTGTGGCAATCGGTTTGGAAGCCTATGCCCAGCGGGACCCGCTTGTTCAGTATAAAAACCGCGGGTTCGAAATGTTCCAGCAATTGATGGACGATATGAGGGTTGGTGTGGTCAATCGTATCTTTACCTTTCAGCCCCGCAATCTGGATCGGATCCAGGCCGGCTTTGAAGAATCCCCTGCTGCGCCGAAAGCTGATTGATCAATTAATAACCTGACACAATAAACTACAAAACAGACCTCTCGTACAGGAGAAGTCTGTTTTCATTTAGGCAGTGATTTTCAGGTACAATAAATGAAATCAATCCCTGGCACATGGATAAGACGCCGATGGCTGAAAATCAGGTTCCTGAAGTCGCTGATTTTTACAAGAATTTACCCAAAGTGGAGCTGCACCGCCATTTGGAAGGTTCTTTGCGCGTCAAAACCATGATGGAAATAGTCCGGGCTCATGAGATGGATGTCAAGAACACCGGCTATCTGCGCCCACTTGTCCAGGTGGAACATGAGGATCCCTACACATTCGAAAATTTCCTGGCCAAATTTGGTACTCTGCGCCTTTTTTATAAGTCCCCTGATATTATCAAACGCATTACCTGGGAAGCGGTGGAAGATGCTGCCCGGGATAATATCCGGTACCTGGAACTGCGTTTCACTCCTGTTGCACTCAGTAGAGCTGAAGGTTTTCCAATGACTCAGGTAGTAGATTGGGTCATTGAAAGTGTCCAGGAATCTTCGGCTCACTTTGATATCATGGTTCGGCTGTTGATCAGCATGAACCGTCATGAAAGCCTAGCCCAGGCTCAGAAAGCGATCGAGATCGCCCTGGAAAACAAAGATCAGGGCATTGTTGGGGTGGACCTGGCCGGCAATGAAGCAGACTTTTCTGGAGAACCTTTCCAGGAACTGTTCAAGGTCGCCCGCCAGAGTGGATTGAAGGTGACAATCCATGCCGGGGAATGGGGTGGGGCAGAAAACGTACGGCAGGCCATTGAGGTACTAGGGGCTGACCGGATCGGTCACGGAATCCGGGTTTTGGAAGATCCTTATACTGTAGCTCTGGCCAAGGAACGGGGAACGTTGTTCGAAGTATGTGTGACCAGCAACCACCAATCTGGAGCAGTAGAAGATATCACGGATCACCCTATCAGGAAAATGATCCAGGAAGGTTTAAACGTCACCATTAACACTGACGATCCCAGCATCTCCAGGATCAATCTGTCCAGTGAGTATCAAACTGTAAATCAGGTGTTGGGGATTCCTATGCAAGTGGTAGGTGAGCGAGTGGCTGCTGCCGCGCTGGGAGCGTTTTTACCCGCTGAGCTCCGCAAAAAGTTGGCGGCGCTTATATCAAGCGAATACACGAAAATGATCAATAAACGGGATTGATCTTATTCCCGGCTCTCTTCCCATTTCCTGACAGATGCATCAATAATCTGTCGAACTTCCGCATCAGGAATTTCTTCAACATCATTATAGGAATTCAAACCCACCCAGAAACGAATTTCCTTGTTGTGATTCTCCATCAGGTGAATACCTTTGCCCGCCAAGGGGGATCCATGGAGTTTCTTCTGGAGAATCTCATTCACCTCATCGATCACGCTGAGCATTTTAACCTCGGCTTCCCCTTCTTCCTCAACATCGACTTCCGGGGGTATGAGGTCATTTTCAAGGGGGGGTTGAACTGTTGTCTGGGGCTCAGGCTTGGTATGTGCCTTCTCCTGGACCGTGATGATATTTAATATATCCCGTGGTAAGTTCTCTTTTTCTACATAAGAGCCATTGAGATCATATATTGGCGGTTTGCCCTTTTCTTTCCAGACCTGCATCACAAGCAGTGAATTTGGGCTGGGTTTCTTGATCTGGGCAGCAGACACAGCAGTCCCCGCAGGGGCTGCCACACCTGGCACTGATAGATTTTCCTCTGGAGTCGTTTCATCTTTTTGGAAGAGTTTGTTCAGCAGAGGCGAATTCAGGGATAACAGGAATAATCCCAAGAAAAAACCGATCGCCAGTGCGAAAACCACAATAAAGACAAGCAAGGCTGTTTGCATAAGAACTCCTTCTCACTCGGGAAGCGGTTGGCAAGTAGGGCAGAAATAAGTACTGCGCTGCGCGATTTTGATCCGCTTAATGGGTGTTTTACAATGTTTGCATGGTTTCCCTTCTAAATTATACACCGAGAGATATTTTTGGTAATCCCCTCCCTGGTACATCCAATCAATGCTAGAACCTTGATTTTCAATACCTTCCTGGAGAACCTCCCGGATACTCAGCCAGAGACGCTGTGTTTCGTTGGAATTTACTGAATTAGTTTTCTTGGCCGGGTGCAGTTTTGCCCGGTAAAGGGCTTCATCGGTGTAGATATTTCCCAATCCCGCAATCATTTCCTGGTCCAGTAGAAAATATTTCAGCTGCCTGCTGTGTTTCTGGAGGATCTGATGGAAAAGCTCTGGTGTGAAATCATCTGCCAGCGGTTCGGGGCCAAGGTCCCCGATCACTTGGACGGGATCTTCAACAAGCCAGACACGACCGAATTTACGGATATTATTGAAGGCTAGCCTGTATTTATCGGTGAAGTTCAAGATTAGCCGGTAATGTTTGCCTGTGGGATTGGTTTTTTCTTCTACGACCAGTTCCCCACTCATGCGCAAATGGATGATCAATGTATCCCAGGAAAGGCGGATGAGCAGGTTTTTGCCGCGCCGACCGACCCCAGTGACAAATTGTCCCCGGATGCGGTCCTTGAAATCTGTGGGTGAGGGCGCTGCAAGCGTCCGTTCCCAAAGCAGGTCAGCATCCTTGATCTTCTTGCCTAGGATCGAAGGAGATCCGGTTTCTCCCTGAAGAAGATATCTGCGGAATGTTTCAACTTCTGGCAGTTCTGGCATGAATTTTATTCGTCGAACATCTCGCCGACGCTGCGTCCCTCATGAGCCCTGCGAATGACCTCACCCAGGAGGGGAGAGATGTCCAGGATATCCACTTTGCGCTTCTTCCTGAGGGTTTTTATACCTTCAGGAGCTACAGGGACTGAGTTTGTTGTTATCAGATGGGTTATGGGTGACGCGGCCAGTTTCTCGATAGCTGGTCCGGAGAATACTGGATGCACGAAAACAGAGAATATTTCCCTGGCGCCATTCTGTTGGGCTACCATGGCTGCTTCTGCCATCGAACCCCCGGTATCCACTTCATCATCCACGATGATGACATCACGGTCGGTGGTATCGCCAATCAGAGATAATGCCTGGGCGGCATTGGTCTTCGTTCGGCGCCGTTTCTCAATGAAGGCAATTGGAATGCCTAATTCGGCGGCCAGGTTGCGGCCTTTTTTCGCGAATCCAAGGTCGACCGTAAGGACAACCGGGTCTTTCATGGTGGGTAATAATTGGAACAAGCGGTCTTTTAGTAGATGGTAGGCGGTTAGAACGTCTCCGGGAATGGAGAAGAAACCCTGAATTTGACCGGCGTGCATATCCATGGTCATATAGCGGTCTGCGCCGGCAATTTCGATCATATCAGCGACCAAACGAGCTGTAATCGGCACCCTGGGTTTATCTTTTTTATCTGACCGGGTATAGCTAAGGTGGGGGATCACTGCAGTCACCCGGCCGGCAGAATCTAGTCGCAGAGTTTGTAATGTAATTAACAGCTCCATTAAATTACGGTGGACCGGGCGGGAAGTGTTTTGGATTAGGTATACATCCTGCCCCCGGACGCTGTTATGCAGTCTGACCCAGATATTTTCATTGGGATAATCGATAATATCCCTGCCGCTAATTGGGACGTTAAGGTATTCAGCAATGCCCTGGGCGACTTCGGGAATTGCTGTCCCGGCGAAGAGCTTGATATCACCGTACATAACGGGATGATGAGAGGTTTTTTGCGCCATGAGGGATTCCTTTATTGTTGTTCCTGCCATTCACTTTTTAACATGCTCATTATAATAACATCCACATATTTTCCATCAAGGTATTGGGCCTGGCGGAATATTCCTTCTTGTGTAAAACCGGCTTTTTCGTATGAACGCATCGCTTGTTGATTGGTTTCAAATACCCGCAGCCAGATCCGGTGCAGGTTAAGATTTTCAAAGCCATGTTTTATGATAAGACGCATGGCATTGGTGCCAAAGCCTTGATTCCAGTATCCCTTTTCACCAATGAAGATGCCTACTTCAGAAGAGCGGTTTTGCCAGTCTATTTGAATGAGGCCGCAATTGCCTACAAAGATCCACTCATCTACTTGTGGATCTGGCTGGATCTCTATTGCCATCGGCCTTTCATAAGAAGACCTCTTTAATAAATTCTCAAACCAATTTTCTTCTTCAGCCAGGGATAGAGGCACAACCATTGATAACCCATATTTTATTTCAGGATCATTCAGCCATTGGACGAATTTTGGCAGATCCTCTTTTTCAATGGCCCGAAAGCGTAACTGGTCACCAAGTATCATAAACCGGCTCCTTGGATCAATTCTTCAACCGCCCGCCAGGGAGAAAGCTCCCTTTTAATGACCTTGGCAAGGGCAGCTTGATATATATCTGGTGAAATGCTTTTTTCCCAGCGAGAACGCAGCGCTGTCCCCAACAAGGTTTCTAGCTGGTTCTTCAACCGCTTTTCTTCTCTCAACTGCCATAGATCGCTGGATTTCAGAAAATCAATATGCGCATCAAGACTGCTCACCAGGTCCGGGATTCCTTCCCCTGATGTGGCAACTGTAGGAAGTACAGCTGGGATCCAGCCATTTTCGGTTTGATCCGTTTCAGAATCAATCTCCATTAGTTGGCCGTGGTGATTAATGTGTTTTCCTTCAGGATGGGCCATAGATAGCATGTTCCTGAGGGCGCGGAGAGTGTTCTCTGCACCAGGTTTATCTGATTTATTAACTACCAGGATGTCGGCAATTTCCAGGATGCCGGCTTTTATTGTCTGGATTTCATCCCCTAATCCTGGGGCTTCGATAACGATGGTTGAGTGGGCAAGTCTGGCGATATCCACTTCGGCTTGTCCCGCACCGACGGTTTCTATAATAATGATCTCAAACCCGGCGGCGTCGAAGACCTGCACAAGTCCTGCAGTTGCAGCTGCCAGGCCGCCCAGGGAGCCGCGGGAAGCCATGGAGCGGATGAAAATGCCAGGATCGCCTGCCAGATCCTGCATGCGTACACGGTCGCCCAGAATGGCACCGCCAGTGAATGGGCTGGTTGGATCCACTGCCACGATGGCCACCCGGGGAGGGATAGTGCCGTCCGCCGGTTGGCGATATGCCAGGGCGAGTTGGTTAACCAGGGTTGATTTACCCGTACCTGGCGCCCCTGTAACTCCGATCAGGTGGGCTTTTCCGGTATGGGGGAAGAGCGCTTCCAGGATTTCTAACCCTTCAGCGGTATTATTTTCAATTTGGGTCAGGGCGCGGGTCAAAGCCAGCCGCTCCCCGTTCAGGACTGCTTGGGCGTGGTTTACTGGCATGCCTTTTGGATGTCTTCAATAATAGTCTGGGTGGAGGTGCCTGGACCGTATATCCCGTTCACTCCCAACTTAATGAGTTCGGGTTTGTCTTGATCTGGAATGATGCCGCCCAGGAAGAGTCTGGTATCATCAAGCCCTTGTTCCTTGAGCAATTTAAGTATTTTGGGAACCAGGGTCATATGCGCCCCGGACAGGATGGACAAACCGACCACATGGACGTCTTCCTGGAGGGCGGCCTCTGTTATCATTTCCGGAGTTTGGCGCAAACCTGTGTAAATCACTTCCATTCCGGCATCTCGCAGAGCACGGGCGACAACTTTGGCTCCCCTATCATGGCCGTCCAATCCGGCTTTTGCAATTAATACTCTGATCTTGTTTTGAGAGTTTCCCATACTGCCTCCAGAGTACATTTGTCCTGAAAAAATTATACCCCAAAGGAGGGGAGAACTTTATTTGAGATCGATCAACAAACTCACCGGACAGTGATCCGAGCCCATGACCTGGTCGTGGATGACCACATCTTCTATCTGATCAACCAGCGCATCTGAAATTAGGAAATAATCCAAACGCCAGCCCACGTTGCGCTCCCGGGCACCTCCCCTATAGGTCCACCAGGAGTACTGCTCTTTAGCGGGATATAGATTGCGGAAGATATCCACAAAACCATGCTCAAGGTAAATGTCGATCCATTCCCGTTCTTCTGGTAGGAACCCGGTATTGCCTTCATTGGCCTTGGGATTTTTTAGATCAATATATTGATGGCAGGTGTTGAAATCGCCCCCGATGATGATCTTTTCGCCGTTGGCGTGAAGTTCATCACAAATTTCCAGCAGTTCCTGATAGAAATCCAGCTTATACCCGACCCGGCTCAAATCCCGTCCACCATTAGGGAAATAGATATTGAAGACCCGAATTCCTGGCAGAAGGGTCTGCATGACCCGGCCTTCAGAATCAAAGCGGGGAATGCCCAGCCCAATTTCTGTGGCAAGTGGTTTGTTTTTCGCAAATGTAGCCACGCCGCTGTAACCGGGACGTTCTGCAGGATTCCAGGTTGGATTCTTTTTTTCGAATGACTCCCGCTGGGCCGCGGTTAGCTGATCCGGTCGGGCTCTGACTTCCTGCAAACAGAGCAGGTCGGGGTCATATTTCTCCCACCAGGTATCGGCCTTATTCTTAAATGCGGCTCGTAATCCGTTGACATTCCAGCTTGTGATTGTAAACATCTTTTGATTGTAACCCATTTACGGAACAGTTTCCTCAAGGGAAACCCCATCGTTTTTAGTACGATTTTCGATCCTGCCCAATGACTCAAGTTGTGTGCCGATAAAGAAAGACTGGACTGAATCCGGTTTAGATAGCAGAGATATAGATATGATTCTAATTGGAAAAACATGCTAAATACGTCCCACAAAGGTGGGATTTAGCGATATCAGCCACGAGTTTACTCGTTGGCATAAGTGATGTTAATGAATAATTATCCTCTGGATCAGATCATTCAAATAATAACGTAAGATTCCGGTTGAAATAATCATCTACTATATGTGAAACAAAAGATTTCTCTACTCCTGTTTTTCTCCTCCTTAGTAACGGCGTGTGGGCAGATTGGCTCACACCCCGCTGCTTTTCCTGAACCGAAGCTGTATCGATTGCAGCCGGGGGAACTGGTGCTGGCGGCATCTGAAGCTGATATCCCGTTCATCCAGGCAGAGGAAAATTATTTCGTGCAGGTTGAGAGGGCGGATCTGGAAGACACAGACCTGGTTGTTGGCCTATTTATTGGTGGAGAATCCAGGGCTTATCCAGTCCGCCTTCTCAGTTTGCACGAAGTGGTAAATGATCGGATTGGTGAGAAAGCCATTGCCGTGACCTGGTGTCCGCTGTGTTACTCGCCCGTGGTTTATGACCGAATTGTAGATGGGCAGGAGCTTTCATTCCGTGCTTCAGGTTATTTGCTGCATAATAATCTTGTGCTGGTAGACCATCCTACTGATACACTCTGGAGCCAGCTGTTAGGGCAGGGGATCCGGGGATCTCTGCGAGGATCGGTGCTTAAGGTAATCCCATCCACCGTAACAACCTGGGAGATTTGGCGTGAGAACTACCCGGATTCCAGGATCTTATCGGCTGAGAGAATCGGTTATGAGGGGGATCTCCCCGATCCTTATGGGGGCTACTTTAGCAGTGGGGCGGCAGGATTGGATGGTGCCGGAGAAATCGATCCCCGTCTGCCCGCCAAAACTCTGATCCTTGGCCTGGTATCAGGTGAGAACATCAAGGCCTACCCCGTGGATCTGATAAGGGAACAGCGGATCATTGTGGACCAGGTTGGCGATTTTACCTTCAGCATTGTCTGGGATGAAAAAAAAGGTATTGGAAGAACTTTCCTGGGGGATATCTCTCAAGACTTGCCAGAAAAAGGAATGATCGATTTTGATTCCTTGACCCCGGTTCCAGCTCAACTGGTATACTGGTTTGCCTGGACAGGTTTTTATCCGGAGTCCGATCTTTACCGCTCCAGGTGATAGACCCGATACTTAAAAAGGTCAATGTTGGATAAAATCAATAAATACCGGATCACAATCATAAAGTTTACGGTTTTTTGATTATTTTCACGAGAGAAATAAAAATCCAGAACATCAACTCTTTACATATATTACTTAGGGGAAGGCCATTGAGCACGGAAATAGATAAAAAAAATAATTCAGACAGAGACCACAAAACACACCAAAAGCGGCTGCTGAAAATCCCTGGCGTCTCAAATTACCGCGACCTGGGCGGCTATATAACCCGGGATGGGCTGTCAGTGAAATGGGGCCAACTTTACCGATCCGGCCATCTGGCTGATCTGACTCCCCGTGGGCTGGATCTAATCACATCTCTTGACTTATACGCCATTATTGATTTCAGGTCTACCCGTGAGACCCAACGCCATCCTGACCGGGTTCCAGCAGATGTCCGAGCATTCCATTTACCTGTTATGGATCAAGCCAATCGGGAAATGTCCCAAGAGATCCGTGAAAGGATTAAAAACAACAATTTTGATGGATTTTCCGCGGATCATTTGATCACCAGGGCCTATCGACAATTTCCGACCGAGTTCACTCCCGCTTTTAGATCGTATATACATACTGTACTGGATGCTAATGGTGCCCCTGTTCTGTGGCACTGCACAGCTGGAAAGGATCGGACGGGATACGCAGCTGCGATTCTGCTGCGATTGCTGGGAGTTGATCAGGAAACCATATTTGAGGATTATTTTCTCAGCAACCAGTATGTCAATAAACTCAACAAAAAGATGTTGGCTGTGATACTTGCCAGAGGTATCAAGGCTTACCGGATGATCAAGCCGTTATATGGGGTCCACTTAGATTGGCTGAAAGCCGCATTCGAAAACATCGATCAAGAATGGGGAAGTTTTGAAGCCTACGTCAGTGATGGACTTGATCTCAGCTCTTCTGATGTGGAGCAAATGCGAAATGTGCTCTTGGAATAGCGTAGGTGTATTAAACAGGTAATGTTACAATAATTCCCTGGATCCTAGTATTCAGGGAGTAATTATGTCCAACCCCCTTGTGATCTCCCAACAAACAGCTCGTCGTACTCTTCTAGCCTGCCAGGGTTTATACCCGCCCCGGTCCTGGTCTGGTAAAAGGGGCGCAAAAACCTATCTGAAGAAGGTGCGCTCGATCCAGTTTGATCCCATTAATGTTGTGGGACGCAATCCTGATCTTGTTTTACAGTCTCGAGTGAAGGATTTTCGACCCGAATTATTGGATGAGCTCCTGTATAAAGACCGCTATATGGTGGATAACTGGGACAAGATGGCCAGCTTGAGCCTGGTGGAGGATTGGCATTATTTTTCCCACCATCGCACCAGGATGGAAGAGATCTTTGGTGTGCCATCGGATGTGGTGATGAGCCTGGCGCCTATTGTGTTGGGCCAAATCCAGCAGGAAGGGCCGCAGTGTTCCCTGGATTATCGTTTTGAAGAAAAAACAGATTGGTCCTGGGGTCCAACCAGGGTTACAAGGGCCAGCCTGGAAGGGTTATTTAAGATAGGTAAATTGGGGGTACATCACCGAGTCAATAACCGGCGTTATTTTGACCTGATCGAAAACCTGCTTCCGGCTGAAGTTCTGAAAACCACTGATCCCAACCAGACCCTGGAGCAATACCAGCGCTGGCATGTAAAACGCCGGATCAACGCCCTGGGATTGGCCCATCCCAATGCCGGAGAACATTGGGGCGGGATGATCGGGGTAAAATCACCACTAAGGCAGCAGATCCTTCAGGAGCTGGCTGAAGATGGCGATTTGCTGAAAGTTGAAGTGGAAGAATTGCCGGGAGATATTTTCTACCTGCTCCAGGAGGATAAAAAACTCATCAGTCGGTCCAAAAAGGATATAACTGCTCTGGAAGCGGCTTTTATCGCACCCCTGGATAACCTGCTCTGGGACCGAAAAACCGTCAAGCGTATATTTGGTTTCAGCTATATGTGGGAAGTTTACAAACCCAAAGAGAAGAGGGAGTACGGCTATTATGTGCTCCCGGTGCTGTATGGTGATAGATTTGTGGCACGTTTGGATCCTGGATTTGATAAAAAGACCAGGATACTGACGATCAATAACTGGTGGTGGGAGGATGATGTTAATCCTGATCGAGGTATGATCTCGGCTCTAAAACGCTGCTTGGGGGATTTTCTGGCCTACTTAGAGGCTGATGATTTGAGATTCTCGAAAACGTTGTTAAAGAAAGGGAATTTGGAATGGCTGGGGGAATTTAAGTGATAAAAAGGAAGAGAGGATGATCACAAAAGAAAGAGCAATAGAAATTCTGCATGGAAATATTCAAAACAAGAATCTTCGGAAGCACCATTATGCTGTGGCGGCAGCCATGAAGAGACTTGCTCTGGAATTAGAGGGGGATCCCGTTGTTTGGGAGATTGTGGGTTTGCTGCATGACGCTGATTATGAAAAAACCAAGGACCAGATGGACCAGCATACTCTCCTGCTGGGTGAGATTCTGGCCGACGAAGATCTGGATGATGAGATCATCCGCTGCATTCAATCCCATGCTTCTGAATATTCTGGTGTTTTCCCATCCATTGCCATGGACTTTGCCCTGCTGAGCTGTGATGATTTGACCGGGTTGATTGTTGCGACAGCGCTGATGAATCCGGAAAAGCTGGCTGGAGTGAAAGTTAGCTCAGTGTTAAAGAAATTCAAAAATAAATCTTTTGCTGCCAGTGTCAATAGGGACAAGATAAGAAAATGTGAACAGAACCTTGATATAGATCTTGAACGGTTCGTGGCCCTTGTGCTTGAGGCTATGCAAGCGGAGGCTGAACTGCTGGGTTTGAATTAATTCTTTACTCGGAAAGAGAAAAAATGGCCAGCGTAAAACCGAACCGGGAGCTAATTCAGCTCCCGGTTTTTATTTTTCTAGAGAAGTGCTCCTCAACTTAAGATCAGCAGTATGAGGATCAAATAAACGCTGAATGGGATCAGCAGGATCAGCGGCTTGAAAGCCCTCCGCCAGCGTTTTTTCCCCGCTCCTTTGACTGGATCCGCAGTTTCAAGGACCCAGGCTGGGGGAAGCACTATCGAACTGTAAACCGGAATGAACTGCCAGAAAGCAGTCAAGGGTGCGAGGATCAGGAATTCAATAAGGTTCATCGGAGTGCCCATTATGGCAGGCATGATCACTCCGCCGACAATTCCATCCGCTCCCATTTCGTAAACTGCGCCAAGCAATAAAACTGCGCCAAGAGGAAAGTGTTCCAGGTTCTGGACCTTGACGAAGATCCAGACCATGCCGATGTACCAGGGCATGGTTATCAGCAAATCGATCAGCAGGTTGGGGTGGGCGGCTACTCCCGAAGCGCCGAAGGCTTTTTCGACAAGTAGGAAAAGGGTTTCGATGACCGCAGCATTAAAAGAGCCCAGCAGGATGGCATTAACGACTGGAGACTTAGAAAGCCTTCTTAACCATAAATTCCTAGTGAGATAGAGCAGCCCTGTGTAAAGGCCGCTGAGTGTGATCGAAACAGCCAGGGTAAGGTTTTCTGGAGTGGGTTCAAGGAACACCACGAGAAACGAGAAAGCCAATCCCCAAAGGATACCGGAAAATACAAATTTACCAAGACGAGATTGCTTCATAGATTAAGTACAGTTCAGGATGGGGAAAAGTTGCGCTTGTATTGCTTATTCTTAAATTGTCCCAAATGTTCTGACGCCCGTCCCCGGGCGTTTTTTTATATTTCCATGAAGTCTCCCCGAAGACGGGTTGACGAGCATTTGAGGGTACCCGGTTTAATCAATCAATACAAGCGCTGGATGGTGGGACTGGTCCCGCCTGTGATCCTGTCTGGGTTGTTGGGAAGGCGCTGGCGGCAAGCTTACCAGAATAGGGAGAACATGATTGCTGACCTGGTTGCCCGATCAGAATATATCTCAATTTGAATAAGGCGGGGGAGACCCGATTAACGGGAGAATCTTTCCTCGATGCCAGTGCGAATACTCCAGATCAAATTGCGAACCCAGCGGTTAATGGTCTGATTTATCTCTATCAGCTTATCAATAATCTTGTACATTGCCTGCTCAGGTTTGCTGGCATCAATCCCTGTATAGGCAACAAAGATGATGATCAAGAGCAAAATGAAGATAATGATCAGGATTGCTTTTGAAGTGTTCATATCAGTCCCGTTTGGTTATTCGTGTTGATATTATAAAGGGTTAAATCCTAAATTGTAAGTAATAATACCTCCGAGGGCTAGTATCCTCGGAGGTAACTTCTAGTATCTTCACCAGTTTGATGTTTCCATCCAAAGCATCTTTCAACTGAAAGATAATCCCCCGACCAATCACTAGAATAAGCTGAAGCTGAGAAAGGGGAAGATAATCCTGTTTCCCTTGTGATCAGGTTTGTTATAATATTTCAACTCTAGCAGGTTTCTTCCAGCTATTAAGGTTTGTCACATTATATGAATAAATTGGAAATACTTCAGACCAAGATATCTCCACCTTCTCTCTCAAAAAGGGTTTTACGCCGGGTGAGAATAGAAGATCTGTTGTTAGAGAGTACTAACTATGGGCTGACAATACTTCAGGCTAGCGCTGGCTACGGCAAGAGTACGGTGCTTGCTGGTTTGGCTGAGAATAATACCAGGGAGTTAGCAGTGGTCTGGTACCAGCTGGGAAAAGAAGATAGTGATGTGTCTACTTTTATTCAGTACCTACTCCATTCCACACAGCGCGTAATTCAGAATCTCGAGAATTTACCCCAGCAGCTTTTGGAGGGCTGGGATCCGACTCAGGCCCCTGTTCAATCCCTGAAAATCATTGACCAATTTATAAATGCTTTGAATGCGTTGGGTGGAACAGTATTATTCATTTTGGATGACGTTCACCTTGTTCTTGAAAATGAAGAGATCGCTTTGCTTCTGGATCGATTAATAAGCCTATCGCCTAAAAATGCTCATTATCTGCTCTCCTCGCGCTACCCCATCTGTTTGCCGAATATGTTCCGCTGGCAGTCTCAGGGAGATGTGTTGAGTATTGATCAAAGCATACTTTCTTTCACTCCCTCGGAAATCAGGGATCTGTACCTGAACCAATATAACTATGAATTGAATCCCTCCGAAATCCACACCTTGCATCTTGAGACTGAAGGCTGGGCACTGGCCTTGCAGGTCATCTGGCAGAGTCTGCGGAGCGGTGCGGTTGCATCTGTGGAAGAGGCCCTTTCCTACCAGGCTTCAACCATGGAAAATTTGTTTGCCATTCTTGTTCATGAAGTGCTGGAAAAACAGCCAGAAGACATCCGGGAATTCTTGTGGTCCTCAGCCACATTGAGGGTAATGACAGCTGAATCCTGTGACGCCCTCCGAAATAGCAATGACAGTGATGCTATGCTTGATTACCTGGTCCGGCAGGATCTGTTCGTGGTCAATCTTGGAAATAAATCCATTCGTTATCAGCATATCTTCCATCAGCTCTTGCGGCAGCAGACAGATAAAAAACAAAAAATGATCTGGCATGGACGGGGAGCCGAATTCTTTGCTTCCCAGGGAGATAGAGAGTTAGCTCTTTATCACGCCTTCCATGCCAAGCAGTATGATATGGCTGCCCAACTGCTGTCTGACCATGGTGCCGAACTGCTGCGAGCGGGTTATTTGGATTCCCTTGGGAACCATCTCGATCACCTCCCGCCTGAGCAATTATTGAACTATCCGATATTGATTAATTTCCTTGGGGATCTGGCTCGCTTAAAAAGCAGATATCAGGAATCCTTGGGGTGGTATGAACAGGCAGAATGCCTGTGGAAAGAACGGGGAGATCTAGCTGCAGTGGGCCGGGCTCTCCGCGGACAGGCAAGGGTTTACCTGGATACTGTAAATCCCAGCCGGGCCTCGGATCTCCTCCAGCAAGCCTTGCGTTTGAGTGATGGAACAGATGACAGGGAAGCCAATGCCCGCCTCTATGAACTGTTGGCTGAGAATAAACTTAATGCCGGAAAACCCCATGAAGCCGAGGTCTTTCATCAAAAAGCCGAGGAGCTTCGTCAGGAAGGTCCCTCTAAATCTGAACTGCACTATAGGGTGCTGCTGCGTACCGGAAAACTTAATGAAGCCCGGGAGAAGTTAGAAAAACGGGCCGGAGATGAACGTGAACAGCCAGTTCAAACCCCGCGCGCACATCGCGAAACCCTGTTAGTCCTCTCCCTGATTTATGCTTTTCAGGGTGAAGGTGAATCCGCCTACCAATCAGCTATTGAGGGTACTCAGCGGGGATTAGAATTGGAATCCCCCTTTGTTCAAGCGGTTGGACACATCAGGCAGGGACATGCTCTGACACTCCTGCCAGGCAAAGATAATTATGGGTTGGCACGGCTCGAATATGAAAAAGCTGTCCAAACCAGCCACTCTCTGGCTGTCCCCAGGCTGCGAGTAGAGGCCCACTGGGGGCTGTGCCGTTCCTATGGGTACCAGGAGGATCTCGAAAATGCGATCCATAATGCCAATTTGGCGATTGATATCGCTGTTCGCGCAGGCGATGAATGGATAGCTTCTCTGGTGAGGTTGACTATGGTGGCAAATCTGGTCCAAACCGGTCAGTATGAATTCGCTGACACATGGCTCAAAGAAGCTCTGCGGGGATTCCAGGAATGTAGTGATCCTTTTGGAATAACTGCAGTTCGCGTTTGGCGCTGTTTAAGCTGGTTCAAGCAGGGAGAAACGAAACGATTGAAGGCAGAATTGGAAGATGTACTTGTGAGCTGCAAGGAGAATGAATATGGTTTCCTGTTCACACGCCCAACGCTGCTCGGCCCTTCTGATGAGCGTGAATTGATCCCCTTGTTGGTGTTGGCCAGGGACCAGAATTGGGAAAGCTCCTATGCCTGCGGTCTGTTAAAGGAGATCGGTTTATCTGATTTATCAATTCATCCTGGGTATCAGCTGCGGGTGTTTACTCTGGGTAGCTTCGCTACCTGGCGGGGGTCGGAAATGATCCCTAACAATGGCTGGCAGCGTTCAAAATCACGTCAACTCTTCCAATTACTGATCACTTTCCGTGACCATCCACTAGAGCGGGAACAGATATTTGAATACCTCTGGCCAGACCTCAGCATGGAAGCATCTGAAAGAAACTTTAAAGCCGCTCTCAGCAGTCTTTACCGCGTTCTTGAGCCTAATCGGACAGCTGGCTGCGATTCTGCCTATATCATTCGAAATGACACAAGGTATGCCTTGCGCCCGAAAGCTGATTTATGGTTGGATATAGACAATTTTCTCGAGTTGATTAATAAATCAGATAAACTGCTGCTTCAATCCCCCCAGCAAGCAATCCCGGTCCTGGAGCAAACAGTCGAACTATATCAGGGTGAATATCTTCCAGATACTCGCTATGAAACATGGACAGCAGCCAGACGAGAGCAACTCTTAGTAGCGTATCTCCAGGCGGCTGATCACCTGAGTGAGCTTTATCTCAAGAACCATAATCCCGAACAGGCGATTCAGCTCAGCCAGCAGATTCTCTCAGAGGATAACTGTTGGGAGCGAGCCTACCGCCACTTGATGGCAGCCTATGATCAGCTGGGAGACCACGGACAGGTGGCCAGAACCTATCAGCGCTGTGTCGAGGTCTTCCAAAAGGAATTGGATATCTCCCCTTCACCAGAGACGCTGTCTAATTATCAAGATCTGGTTGGTCAGGAAAATTGATCCCCGGGGTATTTATTCCTGTAACCAGCCTGTAATCCTATTTTGTTATACTCGGGGGTATGACAGATTTTCCAGGTATTTCTTCATTTGTGCTTCGCTTTATTGAAGAGCCCACTCAGAATAACGCCACTGTAAACTATCGGGGGATTATTCGTCATATTCAATCTGATCAAGAGCTCTCCTTTATAAGCTGGTCTGATGTGGAAGCTTTTATTCAGCAGTTTGTGCCCATTCACCAAATGTCCCCATCCAAGAAAAGTTCGGAGCTGCCATCTGATCCAGGTGGAGTTAATTGATCTAATTAAATATATAGGATTATCCGGAGGTGCAGGATGCGTTTCAAAGATAAAGTAGCTGTCGTTACCGGAGGGGCGAACGGAATCGGCCGGTCTGTAGTAGAGCAATTTGCTAATGAGGGAGCCCGAGTGGCGATCTGGGATCTGGCAGACGAGGCTGGAGAGAAACTGGCAAAGGAGATCAACGGGCGCAATGAAACTGCCCAATACAGGCATGTGAATGTAACCCAGTCTGAAGAAGTGGATGCCGCTGTTGAAGAGCTACTTGGAGAATGGGGAAAGATCGATATTCTGATCAACAACGCAGGCATCCTCCGGGACGGCCAGTTGGTCAAGGTCAAGGATGGGGAAATCCAGAAGCGTATGTCGGATGAAATGTTTGACATGGTGATTGATGTCAATCTTCGGGGAGTGTTTATCTGTTCTAGAGCTGTTGCTCCACAAATGATCAAACAGAAAGGCGGGGTGATCTTGAATGCGACCTCGGTCGTAGGATTGTATGGGAACTTCGGACAGACAAATTATGTTGCAACCAAATCTGGTGTAATTGGTATGACCAAAGTATGGGCGCGGGAGCTTGGCCGGTACGGAGTCAGGGTAAATGCCATTGCTCCCGGATTCATCGCTACAGAGATGGTCATGGCCATGCCTGAGAAAATTCTGGATGGAATGAGACAACACACCCCCCTGGGCCGGCTTGGTGAGCCACAAGATATTGCTAATGCCTATGCTTTCCTGGCTTCTGACCAGGCCAGCTTCATCAGCGGCACTGTGCTGAGTGTAGATGGCGGCATTGTGGTTGGGACCTGAAATATCATGAAAGCAGATCATCTCCTAAAACAAAAACTAATATCCATTCCAGACGCCGTAAACTTGGTTCAATCCCATCATACGATAGGTACGGCCATGGCTGCATCAGAGCCGGTCGGCTTACTGACCGAGCTGGCAATGCATAAAGACCGCCTTGAGGATGTTCAAGTTTGGGTATGCCTTCCCCTGCGCAAATATGATTTTGTCCTTAAACAGGAGATGGCGGGACATTTTTTCGTAGAAAATTGGTTTTATGGAGCCCCGGACAGGGAAGTCCATCCCGGGGGAAGGATATCATACATCCCCAATAACCTTCATGCAGCAGCCAAAGTACGCCTGGAGGCAGCCGGTAATCATCTGGATGTGTATTGGGGTACTGCAACTCCGCCGGATGCCCGGGGCTATATGTCCCTTTCAACCTGCCTGGTGATCGAAAAGATGCTTATTGAGGCAGCGGATCTGGTGATCCTGGAGATCAATGAAAATCTCCCCCTCACGCTGGGGGATACCCAGATTCATATTAATGATGTTGACTACCTGGTTGAGAATCATGTGCCTATGTTCGAGCTGCCTTCTGCCCCTCCCGCACCATGGGAACAGGCCATTGGTGGGTATATTTCCGAGTTGATCGAGAACGGCTCCACTCTGCAGTTGGGGATTGGCGGCATACCTAACGCGATCACTAAATTCCTGCTGGAACGCCGGGATCTAGGCATCCATACCGAAATGTTCACGGATGGCATGGTGGATCTCTATGAAGCGGGAGTGATCACTGGAAGGGAAAAAACCCTCTGGAAAGAGAAAATGGTCGGCGCCTTCGCCCTTGGATCCCAGAAGCTGTATGATTTTGTGGATATGAACCTGGGAATAGAATTCCAGCAGGGAAAGGTGACCAATGACCCTTATGTAATTGCCCAGAACAGTAAGATGATCAGTGTGAATACAGCTCTCCAGGTAGATATCAATGGCCAGGTATGTTCCCAAAGCATTGGCCCACGCCATTACAGCGGAACCGGGGGCCAGCTGGATACTCACCGCGGCGCCCAAATGTCGCCAGGCGGTCGGGGAATTATCGCTCTGAGATCCACTGCAAAAGGCGGTTCAATATCCACTATTGTCCCCACTCTGGCGGAAGGTGCGGAAATCACTATCCCCGGCCAGGACGTGGATACCGTAGTGACCGAATACGGGAGCGCCCGACTGCGGGGATTGTCTGTCAAGGAACGCATGAAGGCCCTGATACATATCGCCCATCCGGATTTTCGATCCTGGATTGAAGAGGAAGCAGTCCGTTTGAATATCGTTCCCCGATTGGTGGTACCAGGCTTTACTCCGGAAACGAAAAAGACCAGAGCTAGCGCTCCGGGGGTCTCTTCTAAAACGATTAAATTGGGAACCTTGACTGATCTCTCAGGGCCCCAGGCCAGCATCGGATTGGCTGCTCTGCGTGGAATAACCGCTTATTATGATCATGTAAATCACTGGGGTGGTATTCATGGCCGGAAACTTGAACTGGTCATTGAGGATCATGCCTCTGATTCCGAGCGGGCCCAAAAGTCTGCCCAAAAATTACTTGAAGAATATCAGGATGGGATCTTTGCTATTGTAAGCCCTCTGGGCACTCAACCCAATCTGGCAATGAGGGATATTTTGCTGGAAGGTAATATTCCGGTGTTCTCTCCTCACAGCGGCATCTCATTGTGGGGCAAACCTCTCGAGCGAAACTATTTTGCATTGCAGCCTTCCTATGAAATCGAAGGAACTATCCTGGCCCAATATGTCATGGAGGATCATTCTGACAAGAAGGTTGGTGTGCTGTCCGTCGATGACCAGTATGGCCAGGAAGGTTCAGCTGCTTTCATACAGGAGCTGGAAAATAAAAAGGGCAAATCAGTTCTTCATCTGACACATCTCAGCGGAGAAAGCGATCCAGATGAATGGGTGGATGCATTTAATAAAGCCGAAGTTGATCTGGTTGTCCTGTATTCTTATGTCAAACCGGTATCGGATCTGCTTCTGGCATCCCTGGCCGCTGGTTTCCAACCAGAATGGTTTGGAAGCTATGTGATCTCTGGTCCGGATCTGCTCGAATTGACGGGGGCGAGAGCTTCCCAGGGATTGTGGACAACTGGATATCCCTCAGGACCGCGTTCGCATCGCGGGGAAAGGATATTTTCCAGACAGATGTCCCGCCTTTATCCAGTTGAGGTGCCGGGTTCACATAGCCGGATCGGATATGCGGCTGCTCAGCTGGTAGTAGAAGGTCTGCGCCGGGCAGGGCCCGAGCTGACCAGGGATGGGTTTGTTAAAGCCCTGGAAAGTCTGCAGGATTGGACCGGAGGGTTAATTCCTCCTGTCAGTTACACCGCGGATGATCATCGGGGCATTACAGGTCTGGCTTTGCAGCGAGCGATCGGCGGTCGCTGGGTGATTGAAAAGAGCTTGCTTAAGTTGAAGGAGTGATCATGCCAAAGATTGAATCCAATGGAATCGAGATCTATTATGAAATCCAAGGCAGTGGGCAGCCGCTGCTTTTGATCGCTGGATTAGGTTATGGATTATGGTACTGGCACAAACTTGCTGCAGAATTGAGTGATCACTACCAGGTGATCGTCTTTGATAATCGGGGAGCAGGAAAAAGCAGCCAACCTGAGGGTCCCTATTCTGTTCCCATGATGGCTGCTGATACTGCCGGATTATTGGATGGATTGGGACTGAAACAGGCTGCTGTTCTGGGACATTCCCTGGGAGGTTTCATTGCTCAAGAGCTGGCTGTCAATCATCCTGACCTGGTTGGAAAACTGATCCTGGCCAGTACCAATCATGGCGGTATGAAGGTTATTCCTGTTACCCAGGAAGCTCTCGAGGTTATGACCAGTCGAGGAGGAGATCCTGTGGAGTTGGTTAAACGAGGGATCGAGATCGCCTGTGCGCCAGGATTTATTGAAAAGAACCCCAAGGTTGTTAAAGAACTGATCGATTACAGATTTACGAATCCTGTCCCATCAGATCAATATCACGCACAGGTGGCTGCCGGAGCTGGGACCGCTGCCTTTAGCGATGCCCAGGTCGATGAACGGATGGCTTCTATAAAAGTTCCTACCCTCATCTTGTCTGGAAAATATGATCGAGTAGTTCCTCCCGGAAATGCGGATATGATGGCCGAGAAGATATCACAGGCGAAGGTTGTACTGATACCTGATACAGGTCATATGTTCCCCATTGAGAACCCAACCGCTGCGGCTGATGTGTTAAAGGAATTCTTATTGTAAAAAAATGACCGTACCAAATTAATATTTACGAGGTGATTATGTTTCGAAATGTACAAATATTAGCCACCGGGAGCTATGTTCCCGAACGGGTTGTTACCAATCAGGAGATCGATCAATTATTGGGGGCGTCAACCAATGAGTGGCTGTTGCAAAACGTAGGAATCAAGGAACGGCATTGGATGAGCGATGACCAAACCACTTCAGATTTGATCGTTGAGGCTTCCCGGTCTGCTTTGAAGCGGGCAGGGGTGAAAGCAGAAGATTTAGATATGATCATCGTCTCAACTGATACGCCAGATTATCTCTCTCCAGGAACATCTGTGGTGGTGCAGCACAAATTGGGAGCGAACCAGGCTGGGTGTTACGATATCAACAGCGCCTGCGCTGGTTGGGTGACTGCCCTCGATCAGGGTGCCCGTTACTTGGCAACGGAAGAATCTGCCAACTACGTGCTGGTCACTGGCGGCTACGGTATGAGCCGATTTCTAGACTTTAGCGATAAAAAAACTGCCAATCTGTTTGCAGATGGAGCTGGAGCGGCTGTTCTAGGTGTTGGTGATGAACAAGGTTTTCTGGCGAGCAACTTCCTTGCCAAGGGAGAATATCACGACGCTCTGGGCATCTATTCCGGTGCAGTGTCTCGGCCTTCCACACCTGAAAATTTCAAGGAATTTGGTAGACCAGTTGTTCAGTTTGTCAAAAAATTCCCCAAAACGTTTAATACCGAATACTGGCCAAAATTGATGAAGGGCGCCCTAGATAAAGCGGGGCTGACATTTGATGATGTGGATCTGTTCTTGATGACCCAGCTTAACTTGCGCACAATAGAATACATGATGGATCTTTTGGAGCAGCCGATTGAAAAGACCTACTGGGTAATGGATAAATGGGGTTATACCGGTTCCCCGTGTGTGGTTATGGCTCTGGATGACGCCATCAACCAGGGTAGGGGGCCGGCTCCCGGTGATGTGGTGCTGTTCTGCGCCAGTGGGGGTGGGATCAGTATGGCCGCCTCGGTTTGGAAGTGGACTGCTGCAAAGTAGCTGAAAGTGGGCTGGTTTGACAGCCAGAGAAGGGTTTTACTATGTATATAGGAGATTATCTAGGACGGAGAGAATTATATAGTCCGGAACAGGAAGCATTTGTGGATTATGGTCACAATCCTGCCCTCCGGCTGACCTACCGGGAAGCTAATCAACGGGCTAACCGGCTGGCTAATTTTTATCTCTCGAAAGGGATCGGATTCCAAGATCGGGCAGCCATCCTGGCCAGGGACGGAATCGAGCATCTGGATAGTTTTTTCGCCTGTGCCAAAATTGGGGCTATCCATACAGCACTTAACTGGCGGCTGCACTGGCGTGAAAACTTGGAGATCATCAAGCAGACCAGACCAAAAGCGCTGATAGTCTCCGCTGACTATGTGGAGCAAGCTAGTCAGATCTTCGCAGAACTTTCAACGCAGGATAATCCTCTGGAAATACTGCTGTGTACGGAAGATCCGGGAGATCTGGCAAGTCTGGATTACCATCAGACCCTGGCCGGCAGCCCGTCGGACCCAGTCCTTGAAAACCGGGTGGACCATGAGACCATTGTTGCACTGATCTTTACCGGTGGAACAACTGGGATGCCTAAAGCGGCTCAAATCTCCCACAGAATGATCGCCTGGAATACCCTCAATACGGTCATCCATGATATCCGCCATGATGATGTCTATTTGAATGTATTTCCTCTCTTTCATACCGGAGGGTTATTTGTCTATACCCTTCCCCAGGTGATCTTTGGGGGAACGACCGTTTTAGTCCCGCGCTTTGACCCCGAACTGGTCCTTGATCTGATCGAAAAGGAGTCGGTTACAGTCTTCGCGGGAGTGCCAACCATGTATCAAATCATGACTCAGGCGAAGAATTGGGAACAGGTAAACCTGTCCTCTTTGCGGTTCTGCACATCCGGGGGTGCGCCGCTGCCGATCCCGTTAGTAAAACAATATACAGAGGAAAAGAAGATCCATTTCAAACAGGGTTTTGGTATGACTGAATTTGGTCCTGGGATATTTGCCCTGGCTCCGGAGGATGCCATCAGCAAGGCAGGTTCGATAGGACACCCTAATTATTTTGTGGAAGCGCTAATTAAAGCTGACGACGGCACTGTGCTGGGATCTGACCAGATTGGAGAGCTGGTTCTAAAGGGACCTTCCTTCTGCTCAGGATATTATGGCAACCCTGAGGCTTTAGAAGAGGTTGTTGATGAACAGGGTTACTTCCATACCGGAGATCTCGCAAAATTTGACCCAGAAGGCTATTTCTATATCGTGGGCCGGAAGAAAGATATGTTCATTAGCGGTGGTGAGAACGTTTACCCACCAGAGATCGAAAAAGCACTTTACGACCATCCTGCGGTCCACATGTGCGCTGTAGTGGGTATGCCGGATGAACGGTGGGGAGAAATTGGAGTCGCCTGCATCGTGAAGAAACCCGGTCTGGACGTGGAAGAGAGCGAGATCATGAGCTTCCTTCAGGAAAGGCTGGCATCTTATAAAGTCCCCAAAAAGGTGGTCTTTCTCTCCGAACTTCCCGTATCCGGAGCAGGCAAAGTGCTGAAACGTGAAATTATTGATATCTTATCCATGGAGGAGCTGTAAATGCCTGATAATCATAAAAAACTTGCCAGGGGGGTATCCCTGGTTGGGGCAGGAATGAGTAAATTCGGTTCGTTTCCGGAAAAATCCAGCCGGGACCTTTTTATTGATGCTTTTCAGGAGATGAGCAAATCTGTAGACAAAGATTTTGATCCGCAGAGGATTGAATATGTCTGCATTGGTAACTTTTCAAGTGATTTGTTCGAAGGGCAATCCCATATAGCACCTATTATGGCAGATGCGGTGGGGTTGGTTCCCAGAGCTGCAGTTCGAGTCGAGGATGCCTGCGCCAGCAGCGGGGTTGCCTTGCGCCAAGGAATTATGGGAATCGCTTCCGGCCTTTATGACGTTGTTCTTGTAGGTGGAGTAGAGATGATGACAAAATTGCCTACTTCCCAGGTTACTGACACACTGGCTGCGGCAGGGGATGTTTTATATGAAATTCCGGTAGGCTTCACTTTTCCAGGATTTTACGCGGCCATGGCATCAGCCTATTTTGATCGTTATGGAGCAGCGCCGGAAGATCTAATGCAGGTTGCACTCAAGAACCACGCTAATGGCGCTTTGAATGATAAAGCCCAATTTGGAGTGACTATCCCAGATTGGATGGAAAAGAGAAAACGTTCAGCTGAAAAGAAAGGAAGACCTGTTCCTGAATGGAAAGATGAGTGGGATTTCCTTCATGATGATCGAGCGAATCCAATGATCGCTTGGCCCCTTCGCCTTTTCGACTGCTCTCCGATCACAGACGGCGCAACTGCCGCCATGATAGTTGCAGATGATTTAGCTAAGGAATTTACAGATTACCCTCTCAAAATCATCGGTTCTGGACAGGCTTCGGATTATCCCATGCATGACAGAGATGACCTGACTTCGATCGGAGCAGCCAAACTGGCGGCTCAGGAAGCTTATCAAATGGCCGGTGTAACTGCAAAGGATATTCAGTTAGCTGAAGTTCATGACTGTTTTACTATCGCGGAAGTCATTGCCAGTGAAGACCTGGGATTTTTTGAGCCCGGCACAGGTTACAGCCAGGCTGAGAAGGGCACTACGACCCGAGACGGAGAGATCCCTATCAATACATCGGGAGGATTGAAAGCCAAGGGCCACCCGGTTGGTGCATCAGGTATCGGGCAGGTCGTAGAGATTTTTAAACAGTTGCGGGGAAGAGCTGGGGAGCGACAGATCAAGGGAGATCTCAAGTTGGGTTTAGCCCATAATGTGGGAGCGACCGGTCAGACCTGTGTAGTACATATATTTCAGCGCGAGGAGTGATAATGTCGGAAAATGATAAACCCTTCACTGCTTATTCATTCCAGCAGTACCTAAATCAGGGCCAGTTGAAAGCTTCGCAGTGTGTGGATTGCCAAAAGATCTACCTGCCGGTCCGGGCCATATGTCCTGACTGCGGCCAATCAAATATGGATTGGATCGAACTCAGCGGAAAGGGCAAATTGGCTGCGTATACCTCAGTCTATATTGGTCCTTCCTTTATGAATGAGCGAGGATATGGGCGGGATAAACCCTATCTGACAGGAATTGTTGAGCTGGAAGAGGGTCCAAGGATCAGTGCCAGGCTTCTGGGATTGGATCCAGAGAACCCTTCCAAGATAAAAATCGGTACGCCTTTGGTTTATTCAGGGATCGAAATCGGGGACGGGGATGGCAACTCCATTCAACTGGCTTTCAAAGCTGGGGAGTGATAAAAAATATGCCAACTATACAAGTAAATGATCTAAATCTGTATTACGAATTGCACGGATCCGAGGATGATCTTGTCCTGGTCCTAAATAATGGCATTATTATGAACGCAGCCACCAGCTGGGCTTTTCAGACCAAGGAATTATCCCACTCGTACCGAGTGCTGCAATACGACTTTCGGGGACAGGGGCAATCAGACCATCCGGAAGAACCTTATACTATGGAAGGCCATGCTGATGATCTGGCTGGCCTGCTGGAGGTTTTAGGAATCCAAAAGGCGCATATTGCAGGTATCTCTTATGGGGGTGAAGTAGCCCAGGCATTCGCACTTAAGTATCCTGATATGACTATATCTTTGATCCTGGCTGATACCGCAAGTGAGGTTGGTCCCCAGCTGAAAATGATCATCGAAAGCTGGCTGGATGCCCTGGATTCTGGAGATCCTGATAAATTCTTTCACGCCACAGTGCCCTGGAATTTCTCTTCTGAGTTTATCAGTGCCAACCCAGAGTTGTTGGCGGCTGCACAAGATCGTTATGGACAGTTGGATTTTCCAGCGGTGATTCGTTTGTGCCGCTGTTTTTTAGAGGTGGATTTCACATCCCGACTAGACCAGATCTCCTCTCCCACCTGTGTGGTTGTTGGGGAGCGGGACTTGTTGAAAGGAATCGAATATGCCCGGATCCTCCAAAACTGCATACCGGGAGCCGAACTGTATCTCATTCCGGGAGCTGGACATGCTTCCTGCTGGGAAAATCCGCTAATGTTCAATTCCATTTTGCTGGATTTCCTTGCCAAACACAGGTGAATCGGACTGGTGTTGACAGGAAGTTCCCGGCAAGATGGATCCAGGGCTTATTTAGATGGAATATGTGTAACTGATCTGAAACTGGTTCCTGCTACAATGGCATATCATCAAAATAATATATTGATGCCATTTTATCCACAAGGAGGTGGTTAGAAGCGCTAAAAGAATAAAGTTTGTTTTCTTATCAAGATTTAATATAAAGAGGAGTAAGAAGCATGAAAACAAAACGGATTTTGTGGTTAATTCTTTCTTTGTTGCTGGTCAGCTCCATGGTCCTGGCTGCTTGCGCACCAGAGCCAGAGAAACCTGCGGAAGAACCTGTAGCTGAAGAGGTCGTAGAAGAAGAACCAGCCGAAGAAGCTAAAGCAGAAGAAACCGAAGAAGCGGCAGGACTTGTCTGTGAAGAGCCGATTAAGGTTGGATTGATCACTGATGCTTCAGGTCCATTGGCAATTTATGGTGCTCATATCCTGCGTTCTTTCATGTTGGGTATGGAATATGCCACAGGAGCAGCTGGGTCGGTAGGAGATGTCTTTGATTTTGCAGCAACCCAGGATAACACTTTCACTCTGGAAGATTGTGAGATCCAGGTATTTGTCCGCGACGATCAAACCAATCCTGAAAATACCGCCACTCTGGCCCGGGAACTGATTGACGTAAATGATGTGGATATTCTGGTCGGTACTGTTTCATCCGGCGCAACAGCAACACTTCAGGGAATCGCATTTGAAAGTGGTATCCCCCTGATCGTAGCGCCAGCCGCGGCAAATGATATTACCGGGAAAGATTTCAATGAGTATACTTTCCGCACCAGCCGCAATAATTACCAGGACGCCATCAACGAATGCCTCTATCTGGCCAAGCAGTATTCCACCTTTGTACAGATTGCTCCAGATTATGCTTTTGGCTGGGGTTCCGCCACGGCATTCCGGGATGCCTGCTCCCTGGCAGGCGCATCCTTTGTTGCTGATGACATCTTAGCTCCTGCTGATACCACGGATTTCACCCCCTACATGGACCAAGTTCTTGACTCTGGTGCAGAGGCTTACATTGTTACCTGGGCAGGCAGTGGATTTGTTCCTCTGATGCAGGCTGCCACAGATCTGGGCGTCAATGAGACAATGGCTCTCGGTGCAACTTTCATCGACAATGTTTTAATGCCGCTTTGGTACGGCAATGCGATTGGCAGCACCAATGGTATTCTCTACCATTACTCAGCACCTGACAATCCAGCCAATGACTTCCTCGTAGAACAGGACCTTGCTCGATACGGCACAGCGCCGGATCTGTTTGACGGTGATGGAATGAACGCTGCCATTATGGTTGTTGAGGCCATCAAAGCTACCAATGGCGATGTTAGTGGAGAAGCGCTGGTATCTATCATGGAAGGTATGACTTTTGAAGGACCAAAAGGGACAATTTACATTCGTCCTGAAGATCATGTTGCTATCCAGGACATGTACATCCTCACGCTTGTTGACCTCAGTGCAGAAAACGCGGCTTATTACGAGTACGTGGAGACCACACGCCCCGAACCGCCCTGTTTGCTGCCCGAAGAGATCGCGGACCGCTGCGGTTCCTTGCCCTATGGCTCACTAAGCGGGGAATAGGATAATCGTATAACCTTTGTGAAGGAAGTCCCTGGGCTAAATCACACAGGGACTTCCTGATTTATGTATTTCTGAGAACTGCGGAGGTTGATCCTTCCGCAGCTCTCAGAAATACAAGTTTATTGAAGACAGGACGGTTATATGGACGAAATCATTCTTGAAACTATCGATTTGCGGAAGGAATTTGACGCCCTGATTGCTGTGGATGACGTCAGCATTAAGGTCAAGGAACAAAGCCTGCATGCTATCATCGGCCCCAACGGAGCGGGGAAGACCACCTTTTTCAATTTGTTAAGTGGGAATCTTGAACCGACCCGCGGAAAGGTGATATTCAGGGGACGCAATATCACCCATCAACCTGTGCACAAAACCATTCATTATGGTATTGGACGCTCATTTCAGATCACGAATATCTTTCCTAACTTGACGGTCTTTGAGAATATAAGGCTCGCCTGCCAGGCAATGGGAAAAGACAATTTCAAGTTCTATAAAGATGCTGATTCTTTCCAGGACACCAATAAGCGAACCCAGGAAGTTATCGAACTGGTTGGTTTGCAAACCCAAGCGGGCACATATGCGAGGATCCTGCCGCATGGCGATCAGCGAAAATTGGAGTTGGGCATGATTCTGGCTCCTGATCCAGAAGTTCTCCTGCTGGATGAGCCAACTGCTGGTATGGCAGCTGAACAGGTTCCCGAGCTGATCTCGCTCATTCAGAAGATTCAGCAGTCAGGTGATAAAACTGTCCTGTTAGTAGAGCACAACATGAACGTAGTTATGAGCATTTCCGATACTATTACCGTAATGCATCAGGGTAAAGTGCTGGCAGAGGGAACTCCCTCCGAAATCACAGCTGATGCAGAAGTTCAGACAGCCTACCTGGGTGGTCTGTACAAGTTAGATGTGTGAGGCTGCCATGGACCCAATCCTTGATGTTCAAGACATTCATACGTTTATTGGTCAGTACCACATCTTGCAGGGCGTCAGCGTTCAAGTGCAAGAGGGACGCATAACGGCTTTATTGGGACGAAACGGAGCTGGAAAAACAACCACGCTGAAATCAATCATTGGCTTAACCCCGGCAGTAGAGGGAAAAATTATTTATCAAGGTCAGGAAATCCAGGAAATGCATTCTTTTGATATCGCTTCCCTGGGCATAGGATTCGTTCCTGAGCATCGGGCAATTTTTCGCGATTTGAGTGTGGAAGAGAATTTGAAGATCGCCGAAAGGAATAAAGGTGATTTTGAAAGCAAAGAAGAATTGATATTTTCTCTCTTCCCGGATCTGAAAAGACTGATCCACCTGGGGGGTGCCAACTTGTCAGGAGGTCAGCAGCAGATGCTGGCCATTGCTCGAGCCCTGGTCTCGGACAATCACCTGCTGCTGATTGACGAGCCCAGTGAAGGGCTTGCGCCTGTCCTGATCGAAAAAATGATCACGGCTATCCAAACGCTTTCTTCGGATAGCACAATTGTGCTGGTGGAACAGAATTTCCTGGTTGCCAGCCAACTTGCGGAATATTATGTCATTATTGAAGAAGGTCAATCGGTCAAGTCAGGCAAGATGCAGGATTTGATTGAAGACAGTGAGGCCATTCACCGCTATCTGGGAGCAGCCTGAGGAGACTTTATGAACATTAATCTCAAAAAAGATCTTCCCCGCTGGTTAACTTTATTTGGGCTGCTGGTATTCTTTGTGATTGCTGCTCGTGGCATGGAAACCAAAGACTGGGTGATCACATTGCTGCGCGGACTCTCAGTAGGATCAGTCACGTTTCTGGTTGCTTCCGGGTTCTCTCTGATCTTCGGATTGCTAGATGTGCTTAATATGGCCCACGGCACCATGTTTATGATCGGCGCCTATATAACCTGGACTGTATATGTCCGGCCGGATACATTTGTAGACCTGCTGACCCCGGGTTTACTGCTGCTGAGCGGATTTACCCTTTCAGCAGTCTGGAAAAGATTGGCCAGAGGCCTGAAACAGAAAGGAAACTGGCGGGTGATCCTTCGCTGGGTTGGTCTGATAGTTGGGATTGCTGCAATGATCTATATTCTGCCGCGCTATCCAATCACAATCTGGGATGTTGGGAATTATAGCCAAAGTCCCGTTACTTATTCATACCTGGCAGACCAGGGACTAATCAATTTGCCTCCTGGCCTTCCTTTTGAGGAAATTTCACCACTGGTAGCGGTGCTGGGATTGCTGGCTGCCAGCCTACTGACTGCTTTCAGCTTGTCCACATTTGGTGCCCGCAGCCAGGTCGCACCTCCGGTGAGCTGGAAAAACCTGATCCTCTTTGGGTTCCTGACCGTGACGGGAGTGCTCGCCCTGGTTTTTAATAATCCCCTGACATCATTTTTGACAGGGATGAATACAACCTTGTTGTTCACGATCGCTCTGTCTGTAGGTGTCCTGGCTGGAGTTTTGCTGGGAAGCGTGATGGAAGCCACTCTGATCCGCCCTCTTTACAGCCGTCCGATTTACCAGTTGATGCTTACACTGGGATTGAGTGCTATCGGTGTTGAGGCGGTACGCGCGATCTGGGGGCGGCCGGAATTTGTCATGCCCAAACCCTCCCTGTTTGCTGGGGTTGGCGATGGATGCCCTGCCTCATCAATAGCTGATTTATGGACAAATCACTGTTCAACAATCCTGCTTTTTGACGGTCGAATCCGGGTCTACAATGAGATCTTTATCCCTTTGGTTGGCTTGACCGTTCTGGCCGGCATCTGGATCCTGCTGCAGCGATCCCGGCTAGGGATGATCATCCGGGCTGGTGTGCAGGACCGGGAGATGGTGGAGGCCCTGGGCATCAATGTCCAGCGGGTCTTCAATACGGTATTTGCCACGGGTGTGGGATTGGCTGTACTGGGAGGAGGATTGGCTGCTCCTTCGATGGGGCTTTCCAACGTGATGGGTGAGACACTGATCCTCAATGCCCTGATCGCCCTGGCAATTGGAGGCCTGACCAACTTCCCGGGTGCGGCTTTGGGATCCCTGCTGGTAGGATTGCTCCAGCAAGTTATTATCAAGTATGGGGCAATTGGCATTCCCATACCTTTTACAGATATCGTTTTTAAACCCACACCGCCGCTCGTACCAGCGTCAACCGTTCTGCTGATGGTGTTTGTCTTGCTGATTTTGCCAAATGGCTTGCTTGGGAAGAAGGAGTAATACCATGATTAAAGATACATCTAAGCCCAGGCAAAATTATTTCAACCGGAATCAAGGATTGGCGATGACTATCCTGGTTTTGTCGCTGCTTCCATTTGTTGTGGGCCTATTTGAAGGTTCTTCACCCGTCCAGGTTTGGCTCAATGAGGGTGGCACATCGAAATTCATTGAAGGTCTGGCAATCGAGATCTTTATCCTGGCTATTTTTGCCTTGAGTTATGATCTACTCTTTGGCATTACCGGTCTGCTTTCATTGGGACATTCGATGTTTTTTGCAACAGGGGCTTATTTAACAGGTATATTGCTGAAGAATTTCGAGACACCCCTTGGGTTGACTATCCTGTGGGTTCTGGGGGCAGCAGTTATCAATGCATTAATATTTGGTCTGGTCCTGCCCCGCGTGAAAGGGATAACCTTTGCGCTGGTCACCCTGGGAATTGCCTCGGTTTTCCATATCTTGATCATGTCTCGCGAACTTGGAGATTTTACTGGGGCAGATGTAGGACTTCAGAGAATTCCATCTCCGGCATTCATCAATCCCGCTACTGAAAGATTGCGGTTCTATTTTTTAGCCCTCGCAATCCTGGTATTCTTTTTCCTGGTCTACAAGCGATTTGTTTCTTCGCCTGTCGGACGGGTTTGTGTTGCAATCCGTGAGAATGAAGGCCGGGCCTTGATGCTCGGGTACAATACCTTTGTTTTTAAATTAGCTGCCCTGACCCTATCATCGATTACGGCCTCGGTGGCAGGCTTGATCCATGCCATATACCAGCCAATTGTATCCCCCAATACCGCGGGACTGGGGTATACAATCATGGCGCTGCTTGTTGTATTGATCGGAGGCGTCGGTACATTAAACGGAGCCCTGATCGGGGCAGCTGTCTACCGCCTGCTGGATTTTGGGCTGCGGCGCTACCTGGGAGAGGTGGCAAGTTTTGTCAACGGAACGATCTATATTCTGATCGTGTTATTTCTCCCCTACGGAATTGTGGGTACCTGGAGGTTAAAGTCATTAGATATCCGCCAGGGCTGGAAACGGCTGCTGGGATATGTTCAGAAGAGTAAATAAGTAAGCGATAATTTATGTTCACTTTTAAATATATTAGATGAAGTTCAGATCTGAATTTTATCCTTTTTTCTTATTTAGATAAAAGCCTATAACGGGGGAAGATATAGATCTGATTACAGATTACTTGTCTAAAATACGCATCTACCGATCCGGTCATTCCATATTTCTGAGAACCTCGAACCCGGTCCCATCTGTCGCAGACGAAACGTATATTTTGGGATCCAATCCGGTTTTTGCACGATATTCCTGCATCACGCTACCTTTGAAGATCTCAACCTGGTCTTCCGCCACCAGGGCAACTGCGCAGCCGCCAAATCCTCCTCCTGTCATCCGGGCCCCGAAGCAGCCGGGTTGGTCCTGGGCGATGGCCACCATCTGGTCCATCTCCAAACGCGAGATCTCAAAATCATCCCGCATGCTGGTATGGCTTTCGTTCATCAATAAACCAAGGGCTGCGGCGTCTCCCTGATCAAGGGCTTTTACTGCATCCAAAACGCGCTGGTTTTCCGAGATCACATGCTGTGCCCTTCTATAAATGACCAGATCTAGACTACCTGCCCTTTCTTCGAGCTGACCCTGGGTAATGTCTCTCAGGGTTTTTACACCATAATGACAGGCCGCTGCTTCACACTGCTCCCGACGTTCGTTGTAAGCCGAATTCAATAAACCCCGCCGCGTGGCGGTGTCAAGGATTACGAATCGGGTCTTTTCTGGCAGGGGAACCTGTTTTGTTTTCAGATTGCGGCAGTCGATCATCAGAGCAGAATTCTTTTTACCGCTGGCAGAAATGATCTGGTCCATAATGCCTGAATTGACCCCAACCCAAACATTCTCCGCTTTCTGGCAGGCCAGGGCCATTTGAACTGGATTCCAGGCCAAATCTGAAACCAGGGCGAAGGCCCGGGCCAGAGCCAGCTCCAATGCGGCTGAGGAGGATAAACCGGCTCCGATGGGCACATCCCCGGATAAAACACCTTCCCAACCTTTTAACTCGAATCCTTCCTCCTGAAGGGACCAGGCGACTCCCTTGACATATTCCCGCCAACTGCCCTTCCCCTTAGAAAATCCAGTCAGTCCGAAATCCAGTTTTTCATTTTTATCCAGAGCAGTGAGGATCACCCGATCATCCTGCCTGGGACGCAGGGCGATCCAGGTTGCAAAGTTGATTGCCATCGGCAGCACAAAACCGTCATTATAGTCGGTGTGCTCGCCGATAATATTGACCCTGCCGGGAGAGCGGGTGAGATAAACCGGGTCAGCTCCGTATTTCTCCCTGAAGGCCTGGAGGACATTATCTTTAAGGATCATTTCTTTGGCCACCCTCCGAACATGCCCCACATCCCGTATCCGATTTCACTGACCTGCCAGTCAGTGTGTCCAAATCTGCGGTAATTCATGAATTAACTCCTATAAACCAATAAATAAGTAACCGATTTATACCACAGTGGTTTTGCCTGGAAGGTAACTCGCTAGGATATTAGGAGCGGAGAAATAGTCTCGATTGCAGAGACTTTGGTAAATTCCCGTCGTAAGTTTCCTGGCATATGGAATGTCAGAGTTATATGAACTTGAATTTTATTTTGAAATCTTAGACAAAGAGAGGAAATAAATGAATATTTTAGCTGCAGTGGTATCGGGGATAGTAGGAACAATGGCTATCAGCATGGTGATGGCTCTCGGGCCTAAAATGGGTCTGCCCAAGATGGATATCGTGGGCATGCTCAGCACTATGTTCGGTAAACCCAACCGGACTCTGGGCTGGATCATGCACTTGATGATGGGTGTTATATTTGCCTTGATCTATGCTTTTCTTTGGTCATTAGGTATTGGCAGTGCCAGCTGGTTAGTTGGTTTGTTATTTGGTATTGGCCACTGGTTAGTGGTTGGCGTGATGTTTGCCTTGATTCCGATGATGCATGCTGGCATTAAAAGTGGAGAGGTAGATAAACCGGGTCTGTGGATGACCAACCAGGGCGGCATGATGGCTTTTATGGGTGGGGTGATGGGCCACATGGTATTTGGTATTGTAGTTGCTTTGGTCTATGGACTTTTCTAAGGAACTAAACTTTATAGATAATAAAAACCGCTCTTATGGGATGCACTCCATAAAAGCGGTTTTTATTTCTTCTGTGAATTAGTTTATTCATCCTTATCGACGTAGGTTCCGAACTGTTCTATCGATCCGTTTTCCAGGCGCAGTTCATAGATCTCTGTAGCCCGATAAAGTTTTTGCTGGAGCTGGAAGAATCCATGCCAGTGAGCCCAATCGGGCGCACCCATCATAGCGCCCTGGCGTGCCCTGCGGCCTTCATGATGCCAAATATAGTAATGCAGGATCTGGAATTCATCGTTCCAGGGATTCTCTTTCAGGAGTCCGGCTTCTTCCAATTCAACCCGCATGGCTTCTACCGGTTGCCAGTATGATTCGTTGTAGAGATTCACTGCCTTATCACCGCTTTCGAAGTAGCTGGCAGTGTGAGTGCTGCTGTGGCAGGCGGAGCAGACTTCCATCATCTCTACCCGTCCGGCTTCGCCATCGCCCAATAAGGGTGACATAACGTCATCACTGTCCCTGACTTTGCTTTCAGGGGTCCACAGGTTCCAGTACAGCCGCTGGTTGACATTATGGGTTGGTTCCAGATCACCAATGCCGCTTATATGGCAGGTGGCACAGGTTGGGGCGCGGTAGTCTCCGGGTTCCCATTCCCCATAGGCGCTGTCCCATACCCAGTCCCCACCTTCGGTGTCGTAGATCTGGCCATGTTTGGTGTTCTCATAGATTTCAATATCCGGGTGATCGGGGCCCAGGTGGCAGCTGGCACAGGCTTGTGGTTTGCGGGCCTCAGCCTTTTCAAAGGCATGCCGGGTGTGGCATACAACACAGTTTCCGATCTCGCCATTGGGATAGACATTGCCGATGCCTTGAACGGGATATGTCTCAGCGGTGGGGTGGCCGGTCTCATCCACAATAATATCTGTGCCGTGGCAGAGCATGCAGCCGGTCTCATCTGATGCAGTATTGAACTCTGGGTGGTTCTGGCCTTCGTGAACTTCGACCAGAGCTGTCAGCCCGGCTTTGGGCAACCGCTGGAGATGGGCCCGGTAATGGCCGCTGGCGTTGAACTCGGCCACCTGGTCTTCATGGCATTCAGCACAGACCGAGGGCGGGATTAACATCGAGACTGCAACCTCCAGGTCCTCATGACCTTCCACACCCGAGAGAGCCATAGGAGAATCGGGGTCCACCTGATGGCAGTCAATGCAGGAGATACCTTCCTCGGCATGGCGGCTGCTGTCCCAATCGGCCACGATACCGTGGGTCTCTGTGGTGTGGCATTCGATGCAATCTCGGGCCGCATCTGTGAGTTCATATTCGCTAATTTCAGATGCAGCTGGCTGGTCTGCGCAGGATACCAGGACCACGCTGATCAATAAAATCGTTAACAGGATTCCCAGAGGTTTTATAGATCTCATATTTTACCTATCCCTAAACTAATGACGGACATCTTCATCAAAGCGGTATTTATATTTGGTTTCGAGCAAATACATGTTGAGGTTGGCATGGCCGACCTCGGTGTGGCAGGTTGCGCACTGTGAGTCAGTTATATTTTTGAAATACATAGTATGAAAGCCGTTATCCGCAGTGGCTTCTTCCAGATTCTGGTGGCAGGTAAGGCAGCCCGAGTCGTAGACAAATTCCTCGCGGCGCTCCCGCGTAGCCTGCCAGTCCAGGGTGCCCTCTTTCCGGGTCAGGGTGACCCAGGCGTCATGGGTCCCTGATTGGGCCTTGCCCAGGAAATGGACAAAGACGTTCTCATGAGAGACGTGGCAGTCGGTGCAGGCTGACATGATACCGCGGTCATTATTTCCGCCGTGGGTTGAGTCCAGGTAGGACTTGACCATCGGTTCCATGGCGTGGCAGGTGCCGCAGAATTCCGCCCGGGATGTGACCTCGATTCCGGTTTCGATCACCACCCAGGCAAAGATACCCAGAATGAATATGGATGCAAGACCGGCAAGCCAGTAAAGTTTTTTTTTCCTTTTTTTCATATTATTCTCTGTGAATACGGAAAATTGGATGTAGGCCCTCGAGGATCTTGTAACAAATAGAAATTTCACTTATTACATACTTATTCTAAACCATATCTGCAAAGAGTGTTACATGTTTTGTACACTTCCCTCGTTTGTTGAAAGCAAATCGACTTACTAGTTACGATTTACTACTACCTAAAACACAAAACCGCCCCGAAGGGCGGCTTTGCGTTTGTGACCCGCATAGGAATCGAACCTACAACCTATTGATTAAGAGTCAATTGCTCTGCCAATTGAGCTAGCGGGCCATGAGTCGAGATTGTATCTTTTCAGAGGGGAATTGTCAAGAAAACTTCCCAGGATCACTGTATCTGGCTGATCATATTGATCAGGCTAGAGCCTATAGTCATCAGGATGCAGCCGCCGATAGCAGACAAAACAATGGGCGGGATAATGATGCCTGCGACAGCTTTTCCGGTGGGCAGGTTGTGAGCAACTTTTACCAGCCTTACGGTCAAAATGATTGTATAAATGGATAGGCCAAAACCGGCCAGCCCTGCAATAAAACCGATCACAGGGATTAACGCTAAGAGGGAAACCAGTCCGCCGAGTACTGTGGTTGGGACCAGGATCAAAGCCATCAGGTAAGCATGGGATTTGAAATCTCCAGAGCCGCCAAATATCCGGGCACCTAAGAACTGCAGCCCTACAGACATATAAAACATAATCGGGGACATGATTACGGTGCCAATCAGAATGATGAAGAATATTGTTCCCAAACTGAATCCCAGCTGGGGCAGTTCTTCTCCCATCAATGTTGTGATCTGCTGGAACTGGAAAAATCCAGTCACCATTGAGATCACTACAGTGGCGATGGTGTAGACCAGGACAGATAACAAAGTATCTTCAGTATTGGCCTTTTCCTGCTCAGCGAGGAAGAGATCCTCTGTCATTCCAAAGAAGCTCAGCCAGGTTTGAATCAAGCCGGCCTTGGAACGATCAGCTTGAGGGCGTTTTTTAGCTGGGGAAGGGGAGCTGGCCTTTTGACGGACCTTTTTGGCTTTCCCGTAGTTTGTTTCGATGAATTCACTTAGCTTATCCGGATCTCCCAGGATTAGCATCGCTTCTTGAAAGGGTTTGCCGGTCAATTCTGAAGCCACACTTCTCGAAAATGAATTCTTTCCGAGATCGGGATTCAACTCCAGGGCCTGGGCGTAAATCGGGAGGGCTTTTTTTGTTTGACCGCTGGCATGGAGTGAGAAAGCTCGCTGGACCTTGCTTTCAGCTTCCCTGACGTTAGCAGGGGAGAGATCTTCCTCTTCATCCTCAAACATCGGGTTGGCCAAGGCTGCATCTATCTCAGATTCTGTCTTTTCTGACTCTAGTGGAGGCTGGCTGATTGGCTCTGGCTCAGGGGGTGATTGCTTGATTGGTTCTGGCTCAGGGGGAGATTGCCTGATTGGCTCTGGATCAGGTTTTTGCTCCGGTTTCGGTTGAGGCTTCGTTTGGGAAGTATAGAGATGTTGGGCAGCTTTTCGGGCATAATCCTGTACTTGAGGATCGGGGTCATTCTCGGCGATCTCTATTAAATATTTTAAATAGTCTTGATTGCCCGATAATGCCATCCCCTTGATAGCCTGAGCCCGAACTTTGGGATCATTATTAGCCAGCTGGTCTCTCAAATCCTGTGCCATGGTCTTCTCCATCAGAATTCATTCTTAAATACTAATAATTAGCAAGTATGCTGTTACTTAAATTATAGTCAATTAACCTTTTTGGGGGGAATCAAATTGTTAACAATCTTGAGAAGGCAGGGAGCTGGTTATTATCTGGTTCCTGGTCTCTTCATCTCGGTCTTATCACCCCTGTCTCATTATCCCTGTCTCTCTATTCTTACTTCGCCACCACATAAATGCGGGCGGACCAGACGCCGAACGGACCTCCGCAAGTTACCATGGTTACCCTTTCATCGTGGGTTGGCCCTAAATAATTAAGATGTTTGTTCAACTCGGCGGCTGTTTTATACAAATAGGGGACCTGGACGACTTTCTTGACGTAATAATTGAATTTGCCGCCATTTTCAGTATATAAAACGATCTTGTCTCCTGGTTTCAGATCGTCCAGGCTGACAAAAACACCCTCCCAGGCATACCAACCCCGGTTGTAATTATGCCCCACTAAAACGATATTACCGCCCCCGCCGGGGTCTCCTGACGTGAGTGTTTGGCCGACCAGATCCAGTCGGCTGCTGGTAGCAAAGAGCGAGTTGGTATCATACTGGATCTGACCGGTGCTGTCTCGATACTGTCTGAGCGGGACAACGGCTCTATCCACGTCAATGCTGGGTATCACCACCCTGATCACCGGACCGGCGGGGATGGGCGTTGGGGTGGGAGTAGGAGTAGGAGTGGGTGTGTATGGATTGTGTACCAGTGAGAAAAATACATCCTCCGGAGTGGCTTCGGGAGTTCGGATAGAGGACAACTGGGGCAGGGGCAGGCTGATCTTATTTGAAGTGAGTAAATAGTTTCCTGAACCAAGCTGGGAGGAGGTCAGGAACGGTTTGAGCGTGACTAGCGCTGCCCACAGCAGCATTAAACCACCAATAATTAATAAGAGATTGGGCAGCCAGCGGCGCCAAGGAATTCTAGGCAATGGAGTCCTTAAATCATGATCGCTGGTTGAGCTGCCTTAATGGGGCAGACTCACAGCCAGGCTGATCATAATTAAGCAAAGAAAGGCAACTGCCTGCGCTAGTATAGATCCGGGACGCAGGCAGTTATGTGCAATTAAATTAAACAGCTACCTGTTTTCGGCGGCGGAGGATAACGTAACCCGCAGCAATCAAACCAACTCCGACCAGGGCTACAGCGCCAATCACGTAGGGAGTGGCTACATTGACTCCTGTATAGGGCGGGTAACCAGCATAGTCATAGGTGGCTGTGACCCGGCAGTCAGTTGCGCTGTACCAGGTGATGACATGATAGCGGTAGGAACTGGGGAAGAGCTGGTAAAGATCTCCACCGCTGTAAATGTCGCAAATCTGGTCGTTGACGACGCTGTCCAGCTGGGTAGCATCGCTGCAGGCCCAGGGATCATCCAGGGTGCCTGTGCCGCCAGTAGTGACGCTAGTGCTGCAGTAAAATGTACCGGCGGCGTTTACTGCTGAGGGGACCAGACCGACCACCATAACTGCAAAGATAGCTATTAGTAGAATATTTCGTAACTTTTTCATCCAGCACTCTCCTTGTTGTTCATCTTTAAGCATTATATCCATATTTTCATGAAAAATCACTAAACATTGATGTAAGGTGTAATTTTGCCCGATTTTTCAGATCAGGCTCATTCCAGCACTACTTCCAATAATGTATCTGCTAGGCTGATCAAGTCCGGATCTGACCCTGTCTCTAAAATATATTGATATTCTTCAGCTGCTTCTGAAGGCCTGTCCAGCGCCTCCAGGGCCATCCCGATATATAAATGCATATTGATATTACCTGGATCCAGGTATTGAGCTGCGTCAAAATATAACATCGCCACTCCCGGATCCTCCTCCAGCAGGCTGACCACTCCCAATCCCTGCAGAGCAAGGGCATGCCTGGGGTCTCCGCGAAGGACGTCTTCCCAGACCAGCCGCGCTTCAACCAATCGGCTTTCATTGAGAATCAATCCTGCCCAGGCTGCTTTTATTTCTGAGAGGGTAAAGTCTAATTCGAGGGCATCCTGGTATACTGCCTCTGCATCATCCCAATCTCCCTGGGCATAATAGGCATTTCCCAGGTTTCTATAGGCCGCTGTATGTAATGGGTTGAGTTCTATGGCGGATTGGAAATGTTCTATCGCCAGCCCTGTTTGATCTCCCCTCATCAATACAACCCCAAGGTTATTATGGATCCAGGGCAGGTATTCATCCAGGAGGAGTGCCTGTTCATAAACCTCGATCGCATTCTGGTCTTTCCCCTGCAAGGCCAGAATGTCTCCCAATATGCCGTACAATCGGGCTGAATCGGGCTGCAAGCGCACCACAAATTGAAGATAATTCTCTGCCTGGTCAACCTTTCCGTTCTCTACCAGCCGGTCCGGTAGTGTATTATTGGCCCAATCAAGCAGAGAAGGTCCCAGGGTCAATAGCATTACGGACAAAGCTAATGTAATAACCAGAGTTACCCAGACTGCTTTTTTCACCTGGAGGGTTGGGTGATACTGTGGTCTTGGAGGACTGGGAGCTTGCCAATCTCCCCGATTCAAGACCCAGATGACCGTATCGGTGTGGGCTGTGATGGTAAATTCACTGGGTTTTCCCTCCAGAAGCATCTCGCTTCCGATAATCTGTCCCGATCTTGCTGTCAGGGATTGCCCCGGACCCATTTCAAGCACTATCTCACCGCTGTCAATAATGCCCAGAAAATGCCCTGATCTGCCTGCTCGGATGATCTGCTCCCCGGGAGCAAATTCCTGTTTTTTAAGTTTAGACGCCAGGAAATCCAGCCTTTTGGCTGGTAGTTCTTTGAATAATTCGATCTTCTTGAGATCTTGAGGTGATTTTTGATTGTCCATAGTTCAAATTGATGATCCTGAGCCGCTCTCAGGATCATCAAATACGGTTTCTTGATATTTCCATAACCATAATATCTTGAGATGATTGTAACAAGAAGATCGAGTTATTGCTGGATATTATAAAAATACTGACAAATTTGAGAAGAGTAGAAAAACTGGATTTTTCCCTGATTAATACAATAACTTACATCTATCTCAGCTAATTATGACGGGTTATTTGGTCAGGGGGATGGGTTTGATCAACCCTCTGTCCAGTTCTGTAATTTGATCTGGGCCCAGGCTGCGGGCAGCTTTTTCGACAACCTCGGCGTCAGCTCGAAGTTTGTTTATATCCACGCCCAACATTGCGTCTCCCAGGGGTTTCAGGTTGCGCTGACCCCTAATGAACATCTTAATCGCCCCCCGATAATTGCTCCGAGAGATCTGGAAATAAGCCAGTCCGATTTGCAGGATGCCTTGATAGAGATCCCGCTCGGGGGACTGTGTATTCATCCAGGCCAGCTCGAGCGGATCGTGGGCTTCGTAAAACTCCCCCTCATTAAATAACTTGATCCCTTTCCTGGCTTCCGGGTGCAGGGGATCAGCTTTCGAAGGTGAATTCACTGGTAAATGTCAACCCTGGCTTAAGGGTGGCGGTAACAGAACAGTATTTTTCTTCTGAGAGCTGGATGGCTCGCTGAATCTTTTCCGAGGGGATATCACCCCAGATCCGGTAGTTAAAATGCAGAGAGACATAAGGGAAAGGTTTTTCCTGGCTCTGTTCAGCGGTCACGTCCACTTTAAGGTCCTCAAGGGGTTGTTTGCCTTTTTCCAGGATCTGGACCACGTCATAAGCAGAGCAAGATGCAGCAGCCAGCAGCAGCAAGTCCGAGGGATTGATGGCCTCGCCATAAGGCTTTTCTTCCTGCTGGTATCCGATCGCGATAGATTTACCCAGGTGATCGGTGCCTACAAACATGCGCGAACGCAGCCATTCTAGTTTCACTTCTTTGGTTTCGGTTTCCATAGATTTTCCTCTGAATACGAATGAATACGAATTTTAATTTCAGTTTATTATATCCTCTGAGGACTTGGATTTGATAAGAGGATTGTAAAATCAAGGGACTGAGTCCTTTTGGAAAGACTCGGTCCCCATCATGTTAAGGTATACTCATCATCAAAGCTATGAAAAACAAAAATCAGCGCAAAAAATGGCAAGAAGAGATCCTTAAACCTGCCCTGGAGAAATTCCCGGAGCGGAAATCGGACTTTGCCACCGGATCCGGGATCCCACTTCCGCGGGTAGCCCTGCCGGAAGAGGGCCTATCATATCAGGAACGGCTGGGTTTCCCGGGAGAAAAGCCATTTACGAGGGGAGTTTATCCAACCATGCACCGCGGGCGTTTGTGGACCATGCGCCAGTATGCCGGTTTTGCCAGCGCAGAGGAATCCAACCAGCGCTACCGCTACCTGCTGGAGCAGGGGCAAACCGGACTCTCAGTGGCCTTTGATCTGCCAACCCAGATCGGCTATGACTCTGACCACCCCCTGGCCGCCGGAGAAGTTGGCAAGGTAGGTGTGCCAATATCTTCCCTGCGGGATATGGAAACTCTATTTAAAGACATCCCACTCGATAAAGTTTCCACCAGTATGACGATAAACGCTCCGGCAGCCATATTGTTGGCTATGTACATCGCCGTGGCCAAAAAGGGAGGAGTTGATCCCAAATCCCTGCGCGGCACGATCCAGAACGATATCCTCAAGGAGTACATTGCCCGCGGTACCTATATCTTCCCACCCAAGCCTTCCATGAAGTTGATCACAGACACCTTCCAATACTGCCAAACGGAAGTTCCCAAATGGAATACTATCAGCATCTCTGGTTACCACATCCGGGAAGCTGGTTCCACGGCGGTCCAGGAAGTGGCATTTACCCTGGCAAACGGGGTTGCTTATGTAGAAGCGGCCTTAAATGCTGGCCTGGATGTGGATGATTTTGGGCGGCGGCTGTCATTTTTCTTTAATGCCCATAATGACTTTCTGGAGGAGATAGCGAAGTTTCGGTCCGCCCGCCGTTTATGGGCTTCGATCATGGAAGAACGTTTTGGTGCTACCCATCCAGATGCATTAAAACTGCGTTTCCACACCCAGACTGCCGGATCCACGCTCACTGCCCAGCAACCCCATAATAATGTGGTCAGAGTTGCCCTGCAGGCCCTGGCCGCTGTATTAGGCGGTACACAGTCGCTGCATACCAACAGCATGGATGAGGCTCTCAGTTTGCCGACCCAGGAAGCAGTTCAGATCGCCTTGCGCACCCAGCAGATCCTGGCTGAGGAATCAGGAGTAGCAAACAGCATTGATCCCCTGGGCGGATCATACCTGGTTGAGGAGCTGACTGACGAGATCGAAACCCGGGCCCAGGCTTATTTAGAAGAAATTGACCGCCAGGGTGGGGCGTTGGCGGCCATTGAAAGCGGCTACATCCAGGGAGAGATCCTGGATGCCGCCTACCGCCAGCTCCGGGATCTGGAGAGTGGAGAATCCCATCAGGTTGGCGTGAATATCTACCAGATGGATGAGGACCTCTCCCTGGACCTGCTTTCCGTGGACCCGGCCTTGGAAAAAACCCAAAAGGCCCGTTTGGCGAAATTGCGCCAGAACAGGGATCAGAAAAAGGTTGACAAGCTGATTGCCAGGTTGATATTGGCAGCAGATAGTTCAGAAAACTTGATGCCGCTGCTGGTCGAATGCGTTGAAGGCGACCTCACGCTGGGGGAGATCACTGGCGCTCTGCGGGAAGTGTGGGGGGAATACCGCCCCGCGGGTTGGTTTTAACCTCTTTTTAATTTGATTTTTCCATTTAGTTTCCCCTACTCGTAGACCCGTTCTCTATTTTCCTTTACTCGTCAAACATCATCTATTTTCCCTTGCTCGTCGACCCTTTTATACAATATGCTCGTCGTCCCGTCCCCGGGACGACACGTTCATCATCCGTCTTTTTTACCTTATGGGAATTATAAAACGACACCCGGGGACGGACGTCGGAGTATTTCCGCTGGGATGGCGGAATATTCAGGTGATTTCCGAGATTTATTGGACTTGGGGAATTTATTTACAAAACTAGAATTTTGGCTATTTTAGCGGCCTGACTGGCATCTATTCCGAAACCATCTGCGCCGATTTCATTGGCATAATCCTGGGTAACGGGTGCGCCTCCGATCATCACTTTTAAACCATCCTTGACGCCGGTTTCAGCCATTATTTCGATGGCGGTCTTCATGTTCCCCATTGTTGTGGTCAGCAGGGCAGACATGGCTACGATATCGGGCTTGTGTTCTTTAATGGCTTCAATCAGATCTTCTGGTTTGACATCTGCACCCAGGTCGACCACATCGAAACCAGCCCCTTCCATCATCATCCCGACCAAGTTCTTGCCGATATCGTGCAGATCGCCCTGGACTGTACCGATGATCACTTTGCCGATGGGCTGCACGTCTGCCGCCACCAGGTGGGGACGCAGCAATTCCAGACCAAACTTCATGGACTTGGCAGAGATCAACATTTCTGGAACATATGCTTTACCGGATTCAAATCTGGCGCCGATCTCGCTCATTGCTGCGATCAATCCTTCCTTGAGGATCATGTCCTCGTCGTGGCCGGCATCCAAAGCTTGCTGAACCAGACCTCTGGTGTCAGCCATGGCGCCATTGAGGACTGCTTCATATACTGCTTGAATTTTTTCTTCCATATGATTTCCTCATAAAATATTTTTTTATATCCTACCTTGTTAAGGGTTACTGTCAAAAAAACTGATCATCATATTATCCAGATGATCCGCATAGGGACCTTGTGCACTATAATTAACATATGACCAAACTTAAACGTCTTGACCATGTTGCTGTTTTAGTTCCTGATCTGGATCAAGCCCTGGCCTTTTGGCAGGATCGGTTGGGATTATCCCTTGACCATGTAGAAACTATCTCCAGTATGGCAGTGAAGATCGCATTCCTGCCTTTGGGAGAGAGCGAAATTGAATTGGTCCAACCAACCACGGAAGATTCTGGTCTGGCAAAATACCTCTCCAAACGCGGACCAGGTTTGCATCATATTTGCATTGAAACAGACGATATCAGCGCCAAGCTGGCCGAATTGAACGAAAAAGGCGTCAGGTTGATCGATCAGGAACCTGTTCTGATGGATGATGGTCGCCAACTGGCATTTATCCACCCCAAATCCACCGGCGGCGTGCTGGTGGAATTATATCAACTTCCGTGAATGATTTTGACCCCTCGTTAAAATCAAGTTCTATATCAAGACAAACCTCCCTTATAGGAGGTTTGTTTTTTTACCTACTGGAATTTGCTTGACTTACCTCTTACTTCTTACATTCTTTTTATACTCCCCCAGCACCTTCACTAACAAATCAAGATCCAACTGCCGGTTATACCCCTGCACTGAAGGCCGGAACAACCAGCGATCCCCCCAATGGATTACGGGAATTTCAATCTTATGGGTATCATATAGCCAGCTTTGTAGGGATTCCGGTTTCCAATCCGCGGGCCATTCTGCTGCGCCGATCTGAATGAAACTTCCCTCGTTTTCCCCAAAAATCGACGGTAGTCCGGTCGGTTCTTCAATCTTCCGCAGAACCCCGCCGAGCATTTTCCAGCATGCTGTCTGGACCTGATCCCAGTCATATTCCTGTTGAAAAGCGATCGCAGCCGGGGTGCTGAAATAAGCCGCCGGATCCATGATTTAGGAAAATAACTTCCAGGTCAAGGAAAAATAGGGATTTCAACTTATTTATTGCAGGCCTTTCGTTGGTCTTGGATTGGGCTTTGATATACGGTATAATTATAAAATCTGGCTGAAAGAATTGATAGCAGGGTTAATCCTTGCTATTTTTTTTGAAATTGACTTCGAGGAAGTGCGCTGCAGATATCCGTGGGCACTTCCCCTTTTTATATAAGTGGGATCGGTAAAGGAAGAATTGTATGGCTGTAAAAGTATCAAATAAACTTAATAATGCTTTTGAAGGCGCTCTGGCAGGCGGGGGTGATCCCGCCACCTCGCCTTTATATGTATTTGGGCCCTTCCTGAAATTAATTGTCGTAGCTGGCGTGGCCAAAGTCACTTTTGGCGCTTCTCTCTGGCTGGTGGTTATAACCATCACGGTGGTTTCTGCCATGTACCGCCTGGTGATGCGCTGGGTTACTGACGGCAGTGGCGGCAGTGGATTAAGCGAAGAGGAATTTGGCAGCTGGGCCGTGAAGGTCAATGCGGCCATCACCTTCGTAGAATATACCCTGACATTCCTGGTCAGTATGGCAGCCATGGTCACATTCATTGCTGATCGGCTGCCTATGTTAAACGAAGCCATCTTCGGCATTCAATACCGCACTTTTGTGGCCATTGCTCTCAGCATTCTAACAGGATGGCTGGTCAATCGCGGTCCTAAAATGGCTGCCCGCACTTTCGGCCCGGCTACGGCAGGAGTGCTGGTTCTATTGTGGGTCATGATCGGCGCAACAATCTGGCAGCGTGGTTTTCACCTGCCGGATTTTAACCTGGCAGCCTTTCATGGTGATTATTTCCATTTCACACTGGCAGGATATGTTCGGATCCTGGCGGTGATGACAGGTATTGAGGTCTTCGCCAATCTTGTTGCTGCTTATGAAGGGACGGATGAGGTCCGCAGTCGCCGAGCTTTTAACAGTTTGCTGATCATTATGGGCACCACCGCGGCGACTATGTTAATCGTCGGACCGGCAATCCTGGAATTATCTGACCCAACCAATCTTGAGGTATCTGTATTCACTCAGACCATGGATGCTCTGCTTCCTTCTCCCTTGCCATATTTTGGGACAATAGTTGGCATCGCGGTTTTGATGTCGGCATCGGCAGCCAGCGCCCAGGGGCTGCAAAACCTGGCTCTCGGCCTGAAAAAACGCAACTACATCCCGCCTAACCTGGGCCAGCAGAATGATTTTGACGTGGCCGATAAACCGGTCTGGCTGGAAGTTGCCATTGTCAGTATCGCCTTTTTGTTTGTTGGCACTAACGAAGAGACCTATCTGGCGATCTACGCCGCCGGTGTGTTCATTTTATTGAGCATGACCGGGTGGGCGGTAACCAAACGCTTGATCAGGCAGGCTCGGGAAAACTTCACTATCGGCAAAGCTTTGCTGATACCCGGCACGACAATCGCGGCAATTCTAACAACAGGTGCAACAGTGATTATCTTCGAAGAACGATTTCTGGAAGGTGCCTGGTCTTATTTGATCTTTATCCCTATCTTATACATCGGTTTTAGTTTCTCCCGGAGCATACTGGGAGAACCGGATCCGATCCTGGATTACCTGGGTGGTTTGGATACTGCCCTGCTGGCAGGTTTTGGTTTTGGTCAGATGGCACCAGCTGCAGTAACGGTTGGATTACCTGGCCCTGCCCCGGAGATCACCTGGGATCCGGAACCTATTGAACGAAGCCATTGGCGGACAGAACATAAAACGATCAAAAAGATCGTAGTTCTGCTGGACGGATCGGTCTACGCCGCCCAGGCACTGCCTGCGGCAAAGAGGATCTGTCAGGAAACTGGCGCATCTATGACCCTGCTCTCAGGGGTGAAATCTTATACCCACGGCCCCCAGGAGCAGTTTAACGCTGACCGGGCTGCCCGGGAGATATATCTCGACAGCTTGATCGAACAGCTGGAAGCAGAAGGTTTCAAAGTTGACAAAGCCGTCAGGCTGGGTTCGATCGCAGAAGTCACCAAGACTTTTGTAGAATCAGCCGGAATAGATCTGGTGGTCACCACAACCCGTGGTAAATCTGGCAAGAAGCATTGGATGAGCGGGGGAGTGTCATCCAAGTTGATGATGCGCCTGGACATTCCGGTATATCTTGTTCAGGGAGAACAGCCTAAAGACCTGGGAAGAAAACCTGGGAAGCTGCTGGTGGCTCTGGATGGGTCAATTAAGGCAGAAAGAGTATTGCCCTATGCCCGGACCTTGGCCCAGGTTTACGGCAGCGATATCACTTTGATCTCTGTCCCCCAGATCCCAGAAACCGAGAACTACCGTGCCCCGGCTGATATGGTGGAAAATCTGCGTTCTGAGGCAGAAGCCAAAATGACCAATTTTCTTGAGGCTGTAGCTCGTGGTTTGGAAAAAGATGGTATTAAGGTGGACATAATCGTGAAAGGCTCCCGCCCGGCTACGACTATTGTAGAGACTGCTGAAGAAGGGGATTATGGATTGATCCTGCTGACATCTAACGGTAGAGGTAATTTCAACCGCGTGATGATGGGCGCTGACTCCGAGCGTATCGTAGGCCAATCCAACCACTGTGTGTTGATGATGCCCTCAAGGCCTGAATAAAGGCTAAGTTCAAGGAATGAATTGGGACTGAGCCCTTCCAAAGGATTCAGTCCCTTTGTATTTAATAACAAAAGGATACGGTTTCCTTCAAGGAAACCGTATCCTAATTCATCTAATCACGTAATAATCTACCCCGCCAGGTATTCCTTCAGCGCTTCTGTCAGTGGAGGTAGAATGGCGTGCATATCCCCGACCAGCCCAAATCGAGCGAAGTTGAAGATTGGAGCGTCCGAGTCCTTATTTATGGCCACGATCACTTTGCTGCTTCGCATGCCGGCCAGATGCTGGATCGCACCGGAGATTCCACAGGCAATATAAAGATCGGGAGATACAACCTTGCCGGTTTGTCCGACCTGGTGGTCATACTCGATGTATTTGGCATCTACCGCGGCCCGGCTGGCGCCAACTGCTGCGCCAAGCACATCTGCAAGTCCCTGCACCAGGGCAAAT
>Ga0209013_10000116_pt1 | contig 60927 bp, 50 predicted proteins | sample Cruoilmetagenom2_FD_187291 | JGI IMG/M metagenome (GOLD analysis project Ga0209013, IMG submission 187291) | Oil polluted marine microbial communities from Coal Oil Point, Santa Barbara, California, USA - Sample 2 (SPAdes) (version 2) | ecosystem: Environmental > Aquatic > Marine > Oil seeps ...
CCTAATTCTACATAATGCAATGCTGCCCCATGGACTTCCACAAATTTAGATTCAAAAGGAAACTCTGATGAAATTTGAGGAGGTGTAGGTTTTCTGCTTGTTTGAGCGAAACTTTGTTTTCCGAATAATCCCAATACAGCCAAAACAAACCACAATATTACTGCAGCGTTTATAAACTTGTTAGCTTCATTGATTTTACCTCTGGATGTATTTATTGATTTATTTGAACCCATTTCAGGTTTGTTTTTATCCGATATATTCTTGGTCAGGCGTTTTATTTTTTGTTCCTGAGATTCTCAATAACCTGAGCATCCACCCAAAATATATCTACATTTTCGTAGTTGTCTGTTCCCATGTTCCTATTGAAAAAAAGGTATTTACCATCTGGTGTTACGCTCGGAGATGCTTCCCAAGCGTCTGTGTTGATCTTGTCGCCCAAGTTAATAGCCTCTCCCAATGAACCATCTTGTTGTTTAAAGCTAATATAGATGTCAGAATTTCCGTATCCATCTTCTCTTTTAGCATCCCACATCAAATAGGATTCATCAGGCGCAATGAAAGGATGATTCAGTTGTGTTCCCGTGTTAATTGCTTTGCTCAATGCTTTGGGCGTTTCATATTTCCCATCTATTAATCGTGAGTAACGAATAGGAAAGTCTGGTTTGTTTTTTTCGTACGTATCAAAATAATAGGTGCCATTATCTGAAGCTGAAAGTCGCATCATGAACATATCTGAGTTGCCTTTTAGAGGCTCTTTAAGATCTTTTAATTCAGACCATCCATTTTTAACACGTTCTTTATAGCGATCACCAAAATACATTGTGTTGCCATGAGCAGAGAAAGTAGGTTGTCCGACCCAAGTTGATACCACAGACTCAATCCACTTGCCATTTTTATGTTTAAAAACAACGAGTGTAGCTTTTTCGTATTTCCCGCCAGAACTGATAAAGTAGAACTCTTTCATATCAGGTGAGAAAATGCCGCTGAATTCATAATGCTCTGTAGAAACAATACCGGGAGCGAAAGGTTTAGGAGTTAAACCCGGTGGCTTTTCTCCAAAATAGCGATTCTCTAAGGCTGGATAATCAGCATCGTTTTCAATATTTTCTTGAGCAAAAGATGTATTGATTGAAATGGTAAATATCAATATTAATAATGTCGTTGTTTTCATATTCTACATTTGTTAATGTGTTTGAACGTCTTATACGATGTTAGCCCTTATTCTTAATCAGTTGTTATTATTTTCAGAAAGTTCTTTTGCTCTTTGATAATATTTCGAAGCTGTTCTTTCTTTTTTCAATTCCTTATACGCATCTCCCAATCCATTCAATGGTATTTCAGAATTTGGATATTTCCCTGTTAAATATTTGAAAAGGGCTATTGATTTGTCATATTGTTTGTTCTTCAAATAAAACTCAGCAATTGAACAAGCTCTACTCACTCTTATCTCACCAAGAAATTTTGTTTTTTTAAATTCATTAACAAATGTGTCAAACTGGTCATAATCATTTGCTCGCATAGCATTTCTTGTGAGAGTAAACATTGTCCAGCTTGTTAAGTCAGAAGAAAATCCGAATCGTTTTGCTCTTTGCTCATAATAGCCGTAAACATAATTCAAACCACCAGCTTTGGTGAATTCTTCAAGGCTACTAAATTGAAGTTCTGGATAGTAATGGTAGTGTTTCTTAATCCCGTGATAAAGTGTTGTAAATGGGGTTGACCTATGTTGTTCTCCTTCTAATTCTCTAAAGATCCAGTTCATTGTTTTCGGAGCTTTGTTTGTTAGAAGAGCATTCAATTTATCGGTCCCTTTCCTCACTACACCTTCGTCAGTACCAGAGGTGAAATATAGAAGTTTGTCAAAGTGCGGATTTTTTAAGAGCAGGCTATCTACTTTGTTAATTTTTTCATCTAAGGGGAACGGACTTGCAGCAATATAGGTGTCAAATAAGTCAGGATGTGTAGTCATAGTTTGAATAACTAAACCTCCTCCATATGCCCATCCAAATATTAAACGTTCTTTTGATGTTCGAAATTTGTCATCGATAAAACGTAAAGTTTCATTTTCAATGAAGTCAAGATATTTTTTCGAATCAATACTATAATATCTATTTCTGTCAGATTGTTTTTTAGAAATACCAACAATAATAAACTCAGGAGAGTGTCTAAATCCAACAAATGATTTCTGGAGACTAACGCCATGAAGAAAATATCGTTGACCATCTAAAATACATAGAACAGGATACTTTTTATCAGACTCAGTGTAGCTATCAGGCAAAAAGACTTGAATTTCTCTTTCATTATTGAGTACTTGCGATTGAATCAAGAAAGTTTTACCAACGATATTGTCTGTTCCATCAATTTGGGAAAAGGACTTGACGTTCAAAAGAAATAGCAATAATACAATGAAAATATTTTTGTTCATATGTTGGGATTAATAGGTGCTAACGGTTTTGTATATGGCTCGTAGCGTGCAAATTAGAAAATTATTTTCGGATTGAGCACAAGCCAGATTTTTAAATTTTACTATTTATCTTTTTTTATTGGAAATCGTCAAATTTAAAAATTTGGCGACTTTCCAAATATGCCTTAACTTTGATTAAGCAATTAACTAGCTATGAGCTATATACGTTGTTGTAGCCAGTTTTTATCGGTGTTGATTGGAGTGCCTTTTTACTATCTTTTATTTTCAAATTTCAATAAATTATTCTTATATATCTCAAGTTGTCTGTCATTCTGTTTTTCGGCAAGTAAAACAGCTTGTTTGTAATGTTTTAAAGCTTCTTTTTTGTTGCCTTTTAATGCTAGTACTTCTGCATAACTATCGTGCCCATTTGGTGAATCTGGAAAAATATTCATATTAGATTTAAAGATAACGTAAGCTGAATTTATCTGCTTATCTCTTAAATAGGAATAGCCCATATTATTAATCATAAAATCTTCAAGATGATTTCTTTTTAATAAAAGTTTGAATAGTTCATAAACTGTATCTTCATCATTTTGAGAGATCTCACTTTTTGCTAAAAGTAATTTAAGTTCGTTAAAAGGCTTTTCTCTATATTTTTTTGCGGCAATTATGGCCAGTTCTTTTGCTTTGGTTAGAGATTCTTCTTTAGTAGTTTTATAATTAGGAATTACACCTACGCCTTCCCAATTGGTTTTGGTAATAGGATTAATAGACCTTGCATAAGGCACAATTAGTCTATATCCTTTAGGTAACCTCATGCCATTAACAGGGTGTGCACCTCCTCCGGTTGTTTCGCCAACAATTATTGCTCTTTTTCTAGCCTGCAAATCGTAGGCAAAGGCTTCTGCTGCTGAAAAAGTGCGATTGCTCGTCAAGAAAAATATTGGCATAGATAGTCTTTGATTTCCTTTTACTGAGACAGTTTTTAATTCTATTGTTGTATCCGTTCTTCTTTCATAGGATCCTGTTAGGGGCGTATTTTCCTTTAAAAAATAAGAACTCCAATAAAGACCAAGTCCACCTCCACCTCCATTTTCCCGTAAGTCTATTATAATGGCATCAGCCGTTGATAGATAATTCATAACATCATCGACTTTAGAAATATCTTCTCTTCTAAACCCTTTTAACTCTACATAGCCAACGTTTCCTTCAAGCAAATCAATTTTTCCAAATCCACCAGAACGAAATCGCACTAAATTGGTTAAATGTCTTGATGTAAAATCTGAATTGTTTTGTGGTGGCCTCGGTGGTCTTGGTGGTGCAATATTTAGATGTTTGTCACTTGTGATTTTTTGCATTTCTACAGATAAAGCTTTAGCAAAATCTTTTGATTCAGTATATTTTTCAAAATAATTAGTTGCCATTAAGCTATCCAAATGTAGATTAGTTTCTTTTGCTTTATTAAGAAAGACATAATTCTCTAGCATCAGTTTTTGAATATTTTTAATTATATCGTTGTTTGATTGTGCAAATTGCGATAGTGGTGTAAGAATAAGGATTGCAATAAAGGTCTTTAATAAGTAATTCATATTTCAATATTTTTAATTTCCATTTTATAATGATAGAACTTAATTAAATATGAATTTTAAAATGTAGACAGAGAGGCGTTAAACGTAAACATATAGATAGTGTTTCTTTTATTACTTAGTAATATTTGAATTGAAGTAATGATTCTTAAATTGGCTACAACACCCAAATATATTTACTTATTGATTTAAGACCATTTTAGTTAACTGTGATTGATTTTTCTTTCGCGCCCATAATCAAAAGCCATAAACATATGCCTAGCTCTCCGATAGTAGCAGGTAATGTCACGAACGAAGAGATTGCTAGTTCGCTATAGCTTAGAAAAATTAAACGCCCAAAGACATGAATTAAATACCCCAAACAACCAAGCATAAGGAATACGCCTAAAAACTTAGGGAGAATTCCTGATTTAAACACTAAATAACCAAACGGAAATAACCACAGTCCCCAAAATAGCATCGCAATTCTAGTTCCATTATAATAAGATGCAAGAGAAAGCATTACTTTAGACTGTAATTGCTCTCTACTATATATATTTAAGTAATCAGCATCACTAACCAGAGTAATGATATCCATTTTATATGAGACTGGGATAAAGGAAAGTATGGCGCTTACCATACCAAGTGTTACCATTAGAACTGCCATGTTTTTATTTACAGACATTAATAGTTTATAAAGCACAAAAGGGATGATTAGCATTATGATATAACTCATTAAAGTACTAGCAATACTTAAGCGGAATAATTGTTCACCATTTACGATATTATTAAACGTGGCAGCAGCATTCTTCATAACTAATAATTTGGAAGGCACATACATGATTCCAAAAATCCCCGTTAGTACAACTAAAAAATATAGAAGTCCTGCTATCCTTGCTGTTTTTTTATTTGAATCCATCTTTATTCTTTTTCTTTATTTGATAATGCTTCTGCTTTTTTATAATAGGTTGCAGCCTTTTTCTTTTTATTCATATCGGTATATACATCCCCTAAGCCATTTAAAGCTCTTACTGAGTTTGGGTTATTTAACAATAATGCATTATAGATATCTATTGCTCTATTGATTTTTTTATGCTTTTGGTAAAACGCTGCAATATGATAGGGCGTACTTCTTCTTAACTTTCCTAACTTCTCATTTGTAAAAAATGTGTTTATTAAATTATCAAACACAACATAATTATTTTCATCTATAGCACTAGATATTGCTGTGGATATTGTCCAGTCAGGCACATCTGCTGGAAAGCCATATTTAGTGGCTCTTTTACTATAATATTCTCTCATAAAAGGTATACCTCCACTTTTCTCAAATTCTTCTACGGTATTATAGACTAGCGTATTGTAATAAGAAAAATACGTTCTTAATCCATGATATAAAGCTCCATAAGAAGATGACCTATGGTTTTCGCCAACTAGCTTTTGATATTTCCAACGGAAAGATTTTGGAGCTTTCTTTGTTAGAAGTTCACTTAAATAATCCGTGTTATCTGAATCTTCTGCATAGCTTTTAAAAGGTGTTTGAGAACTTATTCCAAAATATAGGAAGGTATTAAGATCCTTATTTTCATCAAATAATTTTCCTAAAGCTTTCATTCTAGAACCCTTTTTACTTATTGGGTTTGGACTTGCTGATATGTAACCAGAAAATAAGCTTGGTTTTTCTGTCATTGCATGAATAACAAAACCGCCACCAAATTCCCATCCAAATACCATACGCTCATTAGTAGTTCGGTACGTTTTATCTATAAAAGAGATGACATCGTTTTCTATAAAATCGAGAAACTTAGATGCGCCAGTACTAAAATGACTAAAACGCTGTGGATACTTGTTTTTTATACCTACAATGATGAATTCTGGAGCAATATCAAACTCCAAAAAGGATTGATGTAAACTAACCGCATATAAATAAAAGCGTTGCCCGTCTAATACGTATAATACCGGATATTCTTTATTTGAAGTTTTATAACTTTCAGGAACATAAACTTGAATCTCTCTATCTTCCTCTAATATTTTTGAGTGAATATTAATATTTTTGCCTACAATATTATCTAGGCTTTCTATTTGTGCTGAGGTAGGGTTGGAGAATACACAGGTTATTATTATTAATATGAGTGTTTGTTTTATAGTCATTTTACTTTCTATTTAATTATTTTTCAATATTTATGAAAGGATAGTTTTGTAAAATATTTCAACAATTATATGGCATATTCAATTAATAAAATTGAACAAAACCGACAAAATAAAATGAAAAAAGAAATACTATATCAGTTTTTCTAATATCACAGAAACTATCTTTAATTTATGTTCTAGCTTCTAATTTAGAATAGAATTTAATACATTAAGAAATATCTAGACATACAAAGGATAATGGCAAATGGATAAGGTATATGAAGGTATAAAGTCAACTTTTTAGGAAATAGAAATTTACGGTGACTATAGAATATAATTTAAAGTTGTTTTTGCTTATTTGAGCACACTTAAAGCATTGGCTTTATAATATTCTCCTATTGGAATTTCTATCTCTCCTATTTCTATATCATTTTTGGTGAAGGCTGTAACTTTATCAGCGTTCACCATATAAGAACGATGTACTCTTAAAAAACGTTTGTCTAATTTTTTTTCAAAAGCAGTTATACCGTGTTTAAACATAATTTTATCATCAGATAGATGGATTCTTACATAATCCTTTATACTTTCAATATATAGGATTTCATCTAATTGAATCTTGATATTTTTCTTGTTGCTTTGTATGTAAATATGATTTTCCCTTTCATCTTCTTTCAAAGAAACATCTGTTGTTTTAACACTCTCTATAAATTTTTCAATGGCTTTAAAAAAGCGTGTAAATACAATAGGTTTGAGCAAATAATCTACTGCACTAAGTTCAAAACCTTCTACTGCATAATCTCTATAAGCCGTTGTAAAAATTACCTTTGGTTTTGTATTTAGGTTTTTAAAAAAATCTGTTCCCTTCAATACAGGCATTTCAATATCAAGGAAAAGTAAATCTACAGAATCTTTTTGTAAAACTTTATGAGCCTCTAATGCTGATGCACAGGAGGCAACCAATTCAAATCCTTCCACCTTAGATAAATGAGTTGCTATTAATTCTCTAGCCAACTCTTCATCGTCTATTATTACACATTTATATGTCATTATGAATTAATTTTAGGATTACATTAAACAAACCACCTTCACTACTTATATTTAAAATATAATTATTTGGAGGGTACAATATTTCGAGCTGCTTTTCAATATTTTTTAACCCTATAGAATCTCGTTTGCTCTCGTCGTTGATATTCACAATTGTAGGTGTTGTATTTTGAATATTAAAGAAAATTTCTTCCTTATTTGCATTTAGTGATATCTTAATCGAAGCTACATTAATTTCTTGACTAACACCATGTTTAAATGCATTTTCAACAAATGTAAGCAAGAGTAACGGTGCAATTTTTACGCCATCTTCAATTTGATGATTAAATTCAACATCCAACCGTTTTCCGTAACGTATCTTTTCTAAAGCTATATAATTTTCTATTAATTCGATTTCATTTGCTATCTCAACAAAATTATCTTTACAGTGATACAGCATGTAATCTAAAATATCTGAAAGTTTTTCAATTACTTCTGGAGTCTTATCAGATTTTTTTAAAGCTAGTGCATATAAATTATTTAGTGTATTAAATAAGAAGTGTGGGTTTAATTGGTGTTTAAGCAAATTTAACTCTGTAGTTTTCTTTTGTTCTTTTAAACTTAAAATTTCTTTTTGATGTCTATAATAGTTAAGAACCATTAATATGATAGCTGGTAAAATTAATCCGGTTATGTTACCTAAGAAAGCATATACATTAGTAATACGGTCTTTAAAGATTAAAGGAGGTCTAAGACTAAATATTTCAGGATATTTAGGGAGTAAATAATAACAACGTATAGCTGTATGCAAAACGTAGGCTATATATACTAAAACAAGACTACCTGTAATAAATAAAACTTTATGCTTTTTATTTAACAGAAAAGGGACAAGGGCATATATAATTGAATAAGAAAGAATAATTTGAGCAACTGTTTTTGAAAGCATTCTTTCAAATAAGAATACTTTATCAGATTCGAATGGCCAAGAAGAACTAATATAGTAGATCAGCATTATTAACCAAAACAGTATGTGAGCTAGAACTTTCTTATTTAGAAAATACTTTTTTGTTTTTTTAATTGCCATATAATATTCAAATATAAAATAAAGAAATTACTATATAATACCCCAGCTTTTAAATTAAAATCGAAACCTATTCCACTTTTTTAAAAGTAACTCCTATAACCCTTGGTGTAGACACTCTGAATGATTCTATTACGTCTTTACTATTTCTTTTAAATTTAAAAATTCCCATTGGACTTGAAAATAAATTATCCATAACTGGCCTTAAAGGCACAGTTTCTCTACCATTAATATATAGCCTTAATATTTCATCTTTTTCTATTTTAAATTCGTAGTAAGCTTCAATTTCTTCACTAAAATATATGCCTAAAAATAGCTGTAAATCATCTAAACTATATGCAGTAGGAATATATGTTTTAAAAGTACCAACTTCTGTACCATTCTCTATAAAAATCATTTTATTTCCTTGCTGAAAACGCACAAAAACTTCAGCACTTGGAGGTGTATTTAACATTTTAAATTCATTTTTACTAATGGGTAATAAACTGTTCATACTTCTTGGGGAACGCACATATCTTAAAGTATCATTTCTAAGAGCAATTTTTCTTGAATAGCTGTCTTTTGTATTCCAATAGGATGCCTCATATTTTTTAAGTGTATTGTTAGGGAGTTTTATAACATTTATTTTTCTTTTTGACTTTATATTACTAGGTTCTTTAAAGTGGTCCTTAAGAAAAATATCGGCTATTTGATAACTTAAACGAGTAGCATTCGCATCTGCAGTATTTGTAAATATAATTATCGTAAAGTTTTGTTCAGGAAAACGAATAATATCTGACAAATAACCAGGAGCTCTTCCTCCATGGCTTATGGTTTTTAATCCTTTATGCTCTTTTATTTGTAGACCAAACGCATAATCTATAGATTCCCCATTATTAAGTACTCCATAAGTGGTCATTAATTTCCAAAAACTATCATTTAGAATTTTGCGTTCATAGAATTCATCATCCCATTTTTTAATATCTTCAACAGTAGTGTAAATTCCTCTATCTCCCGTTTGTTCTAACATTGAAGAAATATTTCGGAAACCTCCTGAGCGGCTTGGACTATAGCCTGAAGCTCTTTGTTTTATAATCATGGTATTGTTGTTAAGAAAACGAGTATTGGTCATTCCAAGTGGCTCAAATATTTCTTTTTGAGCAAAATCAGCAAGACTCATTCCTGATACTTTATTCACAATTTGCCCCAATAACCAGTATCCAGAATTACAATATAAATGTTTTTCACCAGGGAGAAAGTTCAATTCTTTTTGACTTGTAATCCACTTTAAAATGTCTTCATCATTATAATAATCATCTGGTCGTAAGCCACTTAAATAAGTTATTTGTGCATAATCTCTAAGACCACTTGTGTGGTGTAATAAGTTTTCAATGGTAATATTTTTTGCATATTCTGGGAATTCTGGGAAAAATGATCTTAAAGATTGATTTAGATCTAATTTTCCTTTTAGAGATAAAAGTACAATACTAGCTGCTGTAAATTGCTTGCTGTTTGATGCAATACTGAATGCAGTTTGTGGAGAGTTTGGGATATTATGTTCTAAATTTGCCAATCCATATCCTTTTGAGTAAACAAGTTCTCCATTTTGAATTATACCAATTGCAGCTCCAGGAGATGTTAAATTGTCCCATTTTTTGAATAAGTCGTCAACTGCTTCAATTTTATCTATTCTATTTGTTTGTGCACAAGAATAAATTGAAAATAAAATTAATAAGAGCAATGATAGGTTTTTCTTCATTTGTGTAAATTTTAATTTGTTTTAGGTGCCAATTTATAATAAAATCAAAGCATTATAAAAAAAGAAGATATATAACCAGTACGGGCAAACATATAAGTTGTTGAGAGAAATTAACCAATAATTTACAGACTAATATATTTCTATGTGCGGTTATTAACAATTGGTCTACTTATTGATTAATCAACAGATATAATTCTCATTTTTAGCAAAATATTCATTTATAATATAAAGTCAATGAAACTAAATTTATTTGTTGTTCAACTTTTATTGGTTATGCCTTTTTTTTCTGATGCCCAAAGCATACAAACAGAAAAATATTATAGGCATTTAAAGTACAATCATGTATCACCACATGTACCCTTGTTAGGGATTTATGAAATTAATAAAACGGTAGCTAGCGAAACATCTCATTATGTTTTTAAATTCAATAAAGCTAATCAAATAGTGGAAATCACAAATAATCATTATCACACCGAAAAGAGGCATCCCCTTGCATCAATAGGTGTATATAAAACCATCATCTATTATACTAATAATTCTGAGACGAGAATTTATTTTGATAAAAATAATGAGCGTATTACCAATGACCGTGAGATTTATAAGGAAGTGTATTTATATAACGAAAAGGGGTTCAAATATGAGCTTTTATTTTATGACTTAGAAAATAAACCAATGGAATCTATTTGGAATATATCAAAATACAGTTGGAGTAAACAAGGAAAGATGGTGGTGGAACAACGATTCAATTTAGATGAAGAACCAATTAATCTGTCCCCATATTTTGAATTTGGAATTACTGGGATTTTATATGACAAAAATAATTCTCCTAAAGGACACTATAATTTAAATGATAAATTTGAAATTCAAGAAAACTCAAGAGGAATAGCATCTTATAAAGATACTTATGATGATAATGGAAATCATATTAAGTATTCCTACCATAATAGAAAAAATCAACTGGTCAAAAATCAGTGGGGGTTTGCATACAGAATAAAAGAATACGATAGTATTGGTAATAATCTAGCTTCATTATCCATTGATGAAAATGATGAATTAATAAATAAAAGAGAGGTTTATTCTAATGTAATAATAAAATTGCCTTCTGCAGCTTCACAAAAAGATTCTATAGAAATTAAGCAAAAATCTTTAGGATATTTAAGAGCATTACTAGAGTTAAAACCAAAGTTAATGGAAAGTGTTCTTCATCAAGAGTTAGCTAAAGAAACTATTGGGTTTAATCCTAAAGATAGAAAAGAAAATATTCGTAAAACTACTTATAATCAAATGATCCAGTTTGCTAAGTCATGGAATAAAGCAGGAAATAAATTCCCGCTTAATCCAAACGATAAAATAGTTGTTTTAGATATTTATGATCGTATTGCTACCGTCAAATTAATGTCTGATAATTGGGTAGAATACTTGCATTTAATTAAAACTAATAATGAATGGAAAATTATAAATCTGTTATGGCAGTATAAAGATATTAGTTTTTATCCAAACTAGTTACTGAAGCAATATATCTATTGTATTAGGTAAATTGTTGTTTATTTTACATGGTAGGTACATACTTTTATTATCTTTTAATATTCCTATTTCTTCTTTTTATCCACTAAAACATGTTGTCAATTTGTTGCCCACACTATATAAATAATTGATTCTCAATTCATATCACTTCCTGTATCGGAAAGTGAATGATGCTCAGCGATATGATATGTTTAGTCGAATTCATCCCGTTTGACCATTAGGGAGAAAAAGGATCTCAACAATGATACCCTACACTTTGATTTTGTTTATTGAATTTACCCTACCCAAATAGCTAAAGGAAATGTATATTTGTTGGTGAAAAACACCAACAAAGGCTGTACTTATCCCGTTCGACCGTTTGGGAGAAACGGGATCTAAAACTCTAAACTATGGTTAGTTGAAATTAGTCAAAAAACAATGTAAGTCATGAAAGCACTAAAATCTATAATATCCCTGTTGATCATAGTTCTTATTCCCTTCGGTTTTATGTTTTGGTATAGAGTACACCAAACCACCGGGTTTGTCACCAATGAACTGATACTTTATCCTTTACTTTTTGGAGGTATCAGTATCATTGTACTTTATCTGATAAAAAAGTTCTTTTTAGGAGAGAAATTATCAGATTTTAATTCGGGTAGTGGTAACTGGAGTATAGATATTCTTTGGGGATTGGGGCTCACCGTAATGTACTTTATACTTTTCTATATAGAAAGAGCAACCTTAACTAATGTTTTAACATTTAGATCTAATCAAGAATTACTAGGCCTGATGCTTGATATGCGACAAAGTCCGTTTTTATTAATGCTTTGGTTCGGTCCCGTTTTGTGGATAGGAATAGCTCTATATGAAGAACTAATACGTGTATTTATACTTACCAGTTTATGGAAGTTTTCAAATAATTATACGTGGATAATAAGCGTCATAATTATATCTGCAGGTATTATTGGTTTAGCACATTGGAGTCAGGGTTCTTATGGAATAGTAACCATTGCAATTAAAAGCTTGGTTTCCGGTTACTTTTTTTACAAAGTAAGAAGATTATTGCCTTTAGTAATAGCCCATGTATTATATGATGGTATTCAGGTAGCACTATTATTACTTACGTACCCGAACTGATCTTAAATATAAATTAAGAAATGACTATTAGCCATTTGCCCCTGCCCAACCGCAGACAAGAGTGACACTAAAAAAATAGTGTAATAAATTGGAAAATAGTGTATCTTTCTAGCAACAATTCGAATTTATAAATACTAAAAAAATAAAATTATGGTCGGAAGTAAAAAAGATACTACATTAAAAATCAGCCAAATCGTATTGGTAATATTTATTATGGTTTTAAGTATTGGAAAAACAATGGCTCAAACTAAAGAATTTTCTGTTGATCCTTTTGATAAAGTTATTGTTAGTCCACATATTCAGGTAAATTTTGTAAAAGGAGATAAAGAATCCGTTTATATTGAAGATATCAGTGTTCCTATTGAAAAATTAAACATCGAAGAATCGGGTAAAACACTTCATATTTATTTAGAAGGAGCCAAAACTACCACGAAGTCTGAAAAAGTTCATGAAGACAATTACGATGGAAAACGTTCCATTTATCAGGGAACCATAGTTCAAGCCACCATAACCTATAAGAATTTAAATGATCTTTCGCTAAGAGGAGAGGAAACCTTTGTTTGTAAAAGCCTTTTAGAAGGCGATAAATTCCAACTAAAGATTTATGGTGAATCTGAAGTTTCTCTTAATGATGTTAAGTTGAATTCCTTGAATACAACAATTTATGGGGAAGCAGAACTAAAGATCAGATCAGGTAATATTGGCAAACTTAAGATCACTTCTTATGGCGAGTCAGAGGTTACTGCGCTGGATGTACAAAATGAATATGTTAAAATAACAGCCTATGGTGAAGGAGAATTTCGCCTTAATGTCTCTAAAGAACTTAAGGTAACCGCATATGGTGAAGCCCAAATCGAATACAAAGGAAATCCTGAGGTGAATAAAGGAATCATAATCGGTGAAACTACTATTAGAAAAATAGACTATTAGACTTTATTTATTTCTGATTTTGATCTGAGATCTCCTGCAAGGTCTTTGAGACCTGGCAGGTTTTATAAAAAAATAAAAAACTGATCTACACTAATCAGAAAAGTTCAGTTTAAATACCTAATAATCACTCATAAGATGACTATTTTTATAACGGTTATTAGTCATCTTATGAGTAAATCAAAACAATTAGAAAATAACAGGTTAAACCCCATCCGTCAATGGCGGACTGATATCAAAATGTACATTGAACTATTAAAAACAATTCTCATTTGAAAGTGACTAATTATTTCAATTCCATATCCAATTCAAGTGAAGTTATTGAACTTCCTCCCACGTAAACTTTAAAATCTCCCGGTTCGACAATAAATTCCCCTTTATTGTTATAGAATCAAGGAGTTTCTTTGTCTAAAGTGAAGTTAATAGTTTTTGTTTGATATTTAATAATAAATTTTTTGCAATTAAATTTATACTTAACTTGGTCAAATCGAATTCTACAATTAAAGATAAGTGAGTACAATAAAAGAAAGATTTAATTTAAATGGAAAAGTCGCCATTATCACAGGTTCATCCAAAGGAATTGGAAAGGCAATAGCAAAAGCCTTAGCTGAAAACGGAGCTACAGTAGTGATAAGCAGCAGAAAACAGGAAGCTTGTGATCAAGTAGTTGACTCCTTTAAAGAAACCGGTTTAAAGGCCATTGCAATTGCATGTCATGTAGGAGATATCAACAGCAGGAAAGCTTTAGTGGAAAAAACTATTGCAGCATGTGGTGGAATAGATATATTGGTCAACAATGCAGCTACCAACCCGATCTATGGCCCAATTGAAGATACACCTATGGAAGTCTTTGACAAGATCATGGATATCAATATAAAAGCACCCTGGGATCTGGCCAATAAATGTTTAAAAAGCATGATCTCAAGAGGTGGTGGAAGTATCATCAACATCAGTTCTATTGAAGGAGAGCATCCGGGTTATGGCCTCGGCCTCTACTCTACCAGCAAAGCCGCTCTTTCTATGCTTACTAAAAATCAGGCAAAAGAATGGGGAAAACACAGTATTCGTGTCAATGCTATTTGCCCCGGATTGATCCAAACCAAATTTAGTTCTGCTTTGTGGAAGGATGAGAATATAATGAAACAGATCCATAAAAAATTGCCTTTGGCTAGAATGGGACAAGCAGATGAGATTGCCGGGGTAGCATTAATGTTAGCAAGTGATGCCGGTAGTTATGTTACCGGAAGTTTAATTGTTGCTGATGGAGGGTATTTAATTTCAGGATAAAATAATTAACAATGAATTTTGAACATACAGACAAAGTAAAAGGGTTGATACAAAAACTTCAGGATTTTATGGAAGAGCATATCTATCCCATAGAAAAAGAAGTCAACACATATAATAAAGATCCAAAAAATTTATGGACCATACACCCTGCTATTGAAAAATTAAAAAACAAGGCTAAAGAGGAAGACCTGTGGAATTTATTTCTTCCAAAGGAATATGGAAAATTCAGCCCCGGACTAAGTAATCTGGAATATGCTGCTATGGCAGAAGTTATGGGGAAAGTTCCTTGGTCTGCTGAGGTTTTTAATTGTTCGGCACCGGATTCAGGAAACATGGAGGTCTTTGCCAAATATGGTACTCCAGAGCAACAAAATAAATGGTTAAAACCCTTGATGGATGGTACTATCCGTTCTGCATTTTTAATGACGGAGCCACAAGTTGCATCTTCTGATGCCACTAACATTCAAACCAAAATAGTTCGCGAGGGTGATGAATATGTGATCAATGGTAGAAAGTGGTGGGCTTCAGGGGCAATGCACCCGGAATGTAAAGTTACCATTGTGATGGGAAAAACTGATCCAAAAGCACACAGACACGTACAACAAAGTATGATCATTGTTCCAATGAAAACTCCGGGAGTAAAGATCGTAAGACCTCTAACGGTTTTGGGAAATATAGATTCTCCCGAAGGTCACGCTGAAATCTTATTGGAAAACGTTAGAGTTCCGGTTGAAAATATTTTATTGGGAGAAGGCAGAGGTTTTGAAATTGCTCAGGGAAGATTAGGCCCGGGGCGTATCCATCATTGTATGAGAATGATAGGAATGGCGCAACGTTCCATGGAAATGATGTGCAAGCGTTCAACAGAAAGAATGACCTTTGGTAAAAAACTACAAGAATACAGTAGCATTCGACAAGATGTTGCCAAATCTAAATGCGAGATAGAGCAAGCCAGATTGCTGACACTAAAAGCGGCCTATTTGATGGATACTGTTGGCAATAAGGCTGCAACAGATATTATTGCTATGATCAAAATAGTAGCACCAAATATGCTGCTTAAAGTGGTGGATAGAGCCATGCAGATCCATGGCTCAAAAGGTGTATGTCAGGATGTGCCCCTGTCACAATTTTACTTGTATGGAAGGATGTTAAAATATGCAGATGGCCCTGATGAGGTACATATGTATCAATTGGGTAAAAGAACAATAAAAGAATTTAGTTAAAATTAAATGGGTAAAATTTATTTAATACGACATGGTCAGGCTTCTTTTTTGGCAGATGATTATGATAACCTTTCTGATAAAGGCATAATACAATCGGAAGCATTGGGAGGATATTTTTTAAGAAATGAAATTCATTTTGATAAAATATTTATAGGTAAATTAAGAAGGCATGTTCAAACCTTTGATGCATTTTCTAAAGCTTATCATATAAATGGCCCTGAATTACCTAAGCCAGTTTATTTAAAAGAATTAAATGAACACCAAGCACTTGAAGCATTTAAATTGGGGTATGATGATTTTATTGAACAAAACGAAGCCGCTAAAAGGCTGTATAATGAGATCCAGAAAGACGATAACATGATGAAAAAGAACTATGTCCATATATTTGGAATGTTTTTCAGAGAATATGTTTCAGGAAAGTATCCCCTCAAAAATCACCCTGTTCAATCCTGGTCTGATTTTAGGGGGCAAACAAAAAAAGGCATAGCTGATATCCTAAAAGATACTGGAGATAGTGAAACTGTGGGAATATTTACTTCTGGCGGAACTAAAAGTTCTATTATTGGAGATAGTTTAGGTCTGAGGGATGAAAAAATTACGGAATTGAATATGGCTATTAGAAACACCTCCTTTTCACAATTATTTTATTCAAAAAATAAACTCAATATATTGAGTATTAATGAAATATCTCATTTAACTAAAGAATTAATTACATTTGTTTAATCCCAGTTAAAAAGCTTAAAAAATCAATCATAATGTCAAATGATAATACGGTAGAGGTTCGTAAGGAGGAAGCATTAGAGCTTGATAATTTAAAACGCTTTTTGTTTGAACAAGAATTAATAAAAGATGTAAAAAGTGAAATTCAACAAAGAAGATTTGCCGGAGGTCTTTCCAATTTGACCTATTTATTAAAAGTAGAAAATAAAGAGTACGTTTTACGTCGACCTCCATTTGGTGCGGTAAAAAGAGGTCACGATATGGGACGTGAATTTAAAGTATTATCTAATCTGCACAAAGAATTTAACAAGATCCCGAAAGTTCATGTTTACAATAAGGATGAAACTATCATTGGAACTCCTTTTTACATCATGGATAAAGCTGAAGGTATAATAATCACTTTACCGGAAGCTAAAAAAAGAAATATTAGTGAGGAGGAGTTTAAAAGCGTTTCAAATACCTGGTTGGATACTTTTATTCAACTACATCAAGTTGATTATAAGGCCGCCGGGCTTATTGATCTGGGAAAGCCGACAGGATATGTAGAAAGACAGATCAGTAATTGGTCCAAACAATACGATAAAGCTAAAACAGAGCAAATTAAAGAATCGATAAAAGTAATGAACTGGTTGCAAGTCAATCAACCAAATGACTATTCCAGTAGCCTTATTCACAATGATTTTAAGTATGACAATGTTATGTTTAAAGATGATTCCTGGAAAGAGATCAATACTGTTTTGGATTGGGAAATGTGCACCTTGGGAGATCCTTTAATGGATCTGGGAACTTCGCTTTCTTATTGGTTAACAGAATCTGACATGGATGCTTTAAAAAAAGGACTTGCGAGTGCAACGATACTTAAAGGAAATCCGAGCAGGAATGACCTTGTTGAATTGTATAGTCGTAAAAGTGGAGAATCTATAAATAATATAGTTTTTTATTATGTTTACGGGCTTTTTAAACTTGCAGTTATTGTACAACAGATATATTATAGATTTCATAAAGGTTATACTACTGATAAGCGATTTGCAAATTTAAATCAGTATACTAAATTGCTGTTTACCATCGCCTGGCAATCCATTCAAAAAAATAAGATTGACAATCTTTTTTAAAACCTAAAAGTAGATAAATAGTATATTTTTACAAGAACTGAATTAAATAATATGATCAATAGATCAAACTAAATTAAATATTGAACAAAATGAAAATCAAAAATGTAACCATTGCGGGAGCCGGAACATTGGGTTCACAAATAGCATGGCAAACAGCCTTTAAAGGTTTTAATGTTACTGTTTATGACGCCTTTGAAAAAGGTATTGACGGAGGAAGAATATTTCACGAACAATTTGCCTCTATATTTAAAAATTCTCGTGGAGCAACACAAGAAAGCATTGATCAAACTATAGCTCGTTTAAAATATACTACTGATCTGGCTGAGGCTGTAAAAGATGCAGACCTCATAAGTGAATCTATCCCTGAAAATTCTGATGTAAAAAAAGGTTTTTATATTGCCCTGTCTAAGGTAGCTCCTCAAAAAACCATTTTCACTACAAATTCATCAACTTTATTACCCAGTCAGTTTGCAAAGGAATCTGGTCGGCCGGATAAATTTTTAGCTTTACATTTTGCCAATTGGATCTGGGACGCTAATATCGGAGAAGTAATGGGCCATCCGGGAACAGATCCTGCAATTTATGATCGAGTAATTGAATTTGCAAAAGAAATAGGAATGGTTCCAATTCCTATTCATAAAGAACAAAATGGTTATATCATAAATTCGCTATTGGCTCCTTTACTATCAGCTGCCGGAAATTTATTAATTAAAGAAATTGCCGATCACGAAACCATTGATAAAACTTGGATGATCACATCAGGGGTGAAAATGGGTCCATGTGGTATTATGGATATGGTAGGTTTGGAAACAATATATAATATTGAAAAGCACTGGGGAGGCCTATCCAATGACAAGGAAATCTTAGAAAGAGCAGCTTATTACAAAAAGAACTTCCTTGATAATGGCAAATTAGGAATGAAAACAGGAGAAGGTTTCTATACATATCCCAACCCCAGATACAAGGACCCGGATTTTTTAAAATAATGCCTTATAATTAAAAATGTATGCAATTGTTGACATAGAAACTACCGGAAACGGTTTTAGTGGGTCAAAAATTACGGAGATCTCTATTTTTATACACGATGGAGAAAAAGTAATTAATGAGTTTACTACCCTGGTAAATCCCGAGTGTAATATCCCGGGTTTTATTACTAATTTAACGGGCATTACCAATACTATGGTAATTAATGCTCCTAGATTTTATGAGATTGCCAAACAAGTTTACAATATCACCAAGGATGCTATTTTTGTTGCGCATAATGTTAATTTTGACTACAAGATCATTCAGCATGAATTTAAAGATCTTGGCTTTGACTTCAAAAGGAAGAAACTTTGTACCATTCGATTATCCAGAAAATTAATACCCGGTTTAAAATCGTACAGCTTAGGTTCATTATGTACTTCACAAGGTATTACTATTAATGACAGGCACAGAGCCAGAGGTGATGCCGAAGCAACGGTAATATTGTTTCAAAAACTATTGGGGTTGGACCAAGACCAAAAAGTGTTTAACTTCTTTTTAAATTCCAGATCCAGAGAAGCGACCTTACCTCCTCTTTTACCTAAAAAGATATTTGATGAGCTTTCACAAAAAACAGGTGTTTATTATTTTAAAAATAACAAGGATGAGATCATCTATGTAGGAAAAGCAATTAACATCAAGAAAAGAGTGTTGAGCCATTTTTACGACAAGACCAAAAAGGAAATTACCATGTGTATGGAAACCAGCAATGTTTCTTTTGTTGAAACAGGAAATGAATTGGTTGCTTTGCTTTTAGAGTCATCAGAAATTAAAACTATTTATCCAAAATACAACCGGGCACAAAGACGATCGCAGGAAAGTATAGGTTTATTTAGTTATGAAGACAGAAATGGTATTATACACTTGGCTTTTAATCGGTTAAAACTGGTCAAAGATCCGATTATGAAATTTTATAACAGCACGGAATGCAGGCTTTTTTTGGAAAAATTATGTGAAGAATTTGAATTATGCCCAAAATATTGCCATTTACAAACCAATGTAAGCAGTTGTTTTCATTATCAGATAAAAAAATGTAAAGGTGTTTGCAGGAATGAAGAGAGTCCTACACAGTATAATTTAAGAGTACAACAAGCCATCTCATCCATCAAATTTAAAATGGAAAATTTTGTCATACAGGAAACCGGCCGTCATAAAAATGAATATGCATACATTTTAATATTAAATAGTATTTATAGAGGATATGGTTATTTCAATAAGAAAGATATTATAAAGTCAAGTGAAGACTATTTGAATTTACTGGTAAAACATAAAGATAATAAGGACATCAAAAGAATATTGAACTCCTACTTAGATAAAAATTCTGAAAACGTGAAGCCCATTGACAGTTACAGACAAGCATTCGACCTTGAAACAAACCTATTTACAATTTAATATTCTAAAATCACGCTAGTCAAGCTTAGCTGAAAACTACATTTTATTCAATGTTACTCTTCTGATAAAATAAAATTCTAAACTCCTATTTATCATAATTCATCTTTAACTTCACATAAACAGGAAAATGATCGGAAGGAAATCTTGAATTTTTATAGTCTCGCAATACAGCGTACTTTTTAACCTGGATATTGGCTGATCTTGAAACAAAAATATAATCGATTCTTTTATAGGATGTACGATTAAAATCAAAGGAATTAAAAGTTCCATCCGGACCAAAAGGTTCTTCAATTGCAATATCTTTGGAGTCATTCATGCTGTCTTTCAAATTTGAAATAGGAGCTGATAAAGGTTCTGCATTAAAATCTCCCATTAGAACCACAGGGAAATTATTTGAATTTAAATCGGTAATTTTCTTTAGGATCAAAGTTGTACTGTTGAGTCTTGCTTTTTCTCCAATATGATCAAAATGTGTATTAAAGACCCAAAATATCGACCCGGAATCTATATCCATCAATTTCGCATAGGTGCATATTCTTGGCAATGCTGCATCCCAACCTTTTGAAACCTTAGCAGGTGTTGGAGATAACCAAAATGTACCGCTTTCTTTTACAACAAACTTATTCTTATTATAAAACACAGCAGAATATTCACCCTCATTTTTTCCATCTCTGCCTTCTCCAACAAAATTGAACTCTGGCAATTGTTCATCAATAAATTTTACCTGATGGGGCAATCCTTCTTGAATTCCAAATATATCAGGTGCATAAAATTTTAACTGTGAAATCAAAAAATCCTTACGATTTGGCCAAGCATTTTCTGCATCGGATGCAATATCCAAACGAATATTATAAGTCGAAACAGATAATTCTTGACCAAAAGAATTCGCAAAGAATAAAATAAATACTATTTTTAAAACAGATCTAATCAATACTATTTATTTTTCAAAAAGAGTTTCCATCTCTTCTAATGTTTTTCCTTTGGTTTCAGGAATAAATTTCCAGACAAACAGTATAATAATAACTATAAATCCTGAAAAGATAAAATATGGCAAGGCATTGTTCCATACTCCACCATCCATTTGTAATTTATTTGCCTCACTTTCAACAATTATCGGAAATGATTGTGAAACAAAATAATTAGCTAACCATTGTGCGGCTACAGCTATTGACATCGCTGCACTACGGATTCTATTCGGGAAGATCTCTGATAACAGAACCCAAACTATAGGGCCCATAGACATTGCAAATGATGCAATAAACAATAAAATTCCTACTAAAGCAATTATACCTTCTGAAGATGATATCGTTGGTAAGCCCGCTGAATTCAATTGAGAATAATCACTGTAATACAAGGTGAATCCCATCATTAAAAAACCTATAAGCATTCCAAAACCACCTATGATCAATAAAGGTTTTCTTCCCAATTTATCAACAGTGAACATGGCAACAAAGGTAAATAGTAAATTGACCGTTGCTAAAAGAATTTGTTGTAATAAAATATCTTCTTTACCAAAACCAAGTGCCTGTTCAAAAATATCAGCTCCATAATAAAGTACAGCATTTATACCGGTAAACTGTTGTAAAATTGACAGGACCGTTCCAATAATTATAATGGGGAACAAAGATTTTGTAAAAATAGAAGCCTTTTTAACTTTACCTTCTTTTTGAATAGATTCCTTAATTTCAACAAATTCCTTTTCGGCCATTTCTTCACCATGGATCCTTGTTAAAATATTTTTTGCTTCTTCTTCTTTTCCTTTGATCATCAACCATCTCGGGCTTTTTGGAACCATAAATAAAAGACCGAAGAATAATAGGGCCGGCACCAATTCTGACCAGAACATATATCTCCAGCCTTGAGAAATATTTTGTTCTTCCGTCATCCCATTTCCAATAAAATATGTCACTAAGAAAACCACAAAAAACCCAATCACAACGGCCATTTGATAATAAGTAACCAATGTTCCACGATTTTTTGCCGGAGAAATCTCTGCAATATACATCGGTGCATTCATTGATGCCATTCCTATTGCAATTCCACCAAGAATTCTAAAAAACACCATTAGGGAAATAGATTCCGGTAATATGTCTGGTAAACCTGAACCCCAGGCAGAAATGGCAAAAAGTATGGCCGAAATAATTAATGATTTTTTTCTACCAACTGCTTTACTTAATAATCCAGCACCGGCTGCACCGGCTAAAGCTCCTAAAAGAGCGCTACTTACAATAAATCCTTTTAATGCTCCGGTTAACTCAAAATATTTTGAAAAATAAAACTGTGTACCATTTATAACTCCCGTGTCGTAACCAAATAATAAACCCCCTAAGGTAATTACGATAGTTATAAAATAAATGTTGATCCTTTTTGTTGATAATTGACTCATAATTGAAAAATGATTTATAATAATAGATTAATTTGCAATATAAAAGATATTTTTCATTATATCTTTAACTTTTTTAATACATTCTTATTAATAATTTATTGATAAACTTTTATATAATCCACAATAAACTCTTGTGGAAAAATGGAATCATCCACCTCTGGCCCTCCAAAATTTCCACCAACTGCCAGATTGATAATAAAAAAGAAAGGCTGATCAAAAGGCCAAATTTCAGTACTTCTTTCTTGAGGTGAAAATGTATAGAACAATACATCGTCAATATAAAAATCCATCTTTTCTTTATTCCAGTCGACAGCATAAATATGAAACCCTTCTTCTATACCTTCAATTACATGTTTCTTAGAATTAATGGTATTACCGTAGCTGTCTTGGGTATGCAAAGAAGTAAATATAGTATTCGGTTCTTTACCAACGTACTCTAAAATATCAATTTCACCACATAATGGCCAACCTACATCTGATATATTCGTACCTAACATCCAGAACGCGGGCCATAAGCCTTCGCCTAAAGGTAATTTTGCCCGGACTTCCATTCGGCCATACTGAAACTCTTTTTTCCCTTTAGTAATTATTCTTGTAGATGTATATAAACTATCTTCTTTTTTCGCAGTAATGACCAAATAACCATTTTCAACTTTATGGTTAGAACTGGTATAAATTTGGCGTTCATCATTACCCCAACCACATAGACCCGGGCAACCATCCCCTAATTCAAATTTCCAAATCTCTTTGTTTAAGTTATCACCATCAAAATTTTCTTCCCAAACCAAATCTGATTTTGGATTACACGAAACTATTAAAGCTAATAATAGAATAAGATATAATTTCATTTTACGGTATTTATTTCGAGCAAGTTTATAATAAATCTTTGTTTGATAGCACTTAAAATCATTTATTGATATATCCTTACATAATCGATTTCCATGGTTGATGATGTGAAATTTGGATCAATCTCACCTCCTAAAGTACCGCCCATAGCCACATTCAGCAACAAGAATTGATTTTTGTCAAATGGCCAATTCGCATCATATTTACTCACGGGTTTATATGTGTAAAATCTTTCATCATCGATTAAAAAAGAAATTTGATCTTCTGACCAGATCATAGAGTAAATATGATACTCAGTAGTTTCATTTTCCAGAGTTTTAACTCGATAATTTACGGTAGCTCCATAGCTGGAATTATTGTGTATGGCACTTTGAACTCTACCAGGATTGTATCCAGAATATTCCATAATATCAATTTCACCACAAGCTGGCCATCCAACAGTTTCAATATTCGATCCTAACATCCATATGGCCGGCCAAGTTCCATCTCCTCCGGGCAATTTGGCTTTTACATCAATTCTTCCATATTTAAAATCATATTTACCCTGGGTTTTCAACCTTGTTGATGTATAGCTCGATCCTCCATAATTTTCTTTTTTTGCAATAATTTTCAACACTCCATCTTCTACTATAACGTTCTCTGTTCTTTTTGTATAATATTGCAATTCGTTATTTCCCCAACCGTTACTGCCGGTTCCAATATCGTAGTCCCATTTTGAATCCTCCGGCAGACCATTTATATCAAATTCATCAGACCATACCAAATTGGTAAATACAGGATCTGCAGGAATTTCAGGCCGCTCTTCAGTAGTTAAAATAAAAAACCAGCTATTTTCATCATCACCGAGTGTTCTTAAGAGCATTTCATTATTTGATCTGGATAAAATGGTAAAACTATGTGTGCCTCCAACATAGAATCCAAAGAATCCTTTGTTCGAAATAGTTATTGTTTCTTTACCATCTGATTCTGAATATTCCCATGTTTCGTTATAAGCATCATAATGATAATTTTCAATTTCATCATCACTATTTATCAGTTCATTACTTGGTCCTAAATCGCTAATAAGAATATTTGCCAGGCCATATATTGCACCATTCGTATCATGAATGAAACTTTGATCAATACTAAAAGTGTAATTATCATCATACATTGCTGTATGAGCCTTGTCCCATGCCCCGGCTGTCCACCATTCTGCAGTTTCAGCGTTGGCCGGACCAACTCCCATATGACCTGCAGCTTCACTTTTAATTCTCCAATTTTTAGAGCTGCCGCCAGTGAGCAATTCAATTAATTCTGCTGGTGGATCAAACATTCTTTTCACTTCAACGGTTTCCATTTTACTTATACTGGCACCTCCAACTCCAATTGCAACAATTTTAATGGAATAAGTATTTATACCAGGTTTTTCAAAAATAAAGGATTTCATTCCATTGGAAACTGCGAACTCTTCTCCATTATAGATATACTTAAACGAAACAACGTCCTGAGCAGTTGCTTTAAAATTGACAATACCACTACCATCTCCATATGGATTTTGATTAGTTGCCCCTTCTATTTGAACCGTGATTTGAAGGTTTTTGGGAGTAATTTTATCCTCAACATTAGAACCTTCATCACCACAACTCCATAACAAAAAAAACAAAATTATATATACTGAAAAAAAATTCATTCTCTTATTGCTCATAATTTTAATTTAAAAATAGTTGATCATTTAACTTAAGCACAACAATGTACAAATAACATAATATCTTATAAGTTTCCATAGGCAGTATCCAACCAATTCATTCTCTCGGTATACCAAGATTTAAGATGTTCTACTTCTGCTTCATGAGAATCAAATACAACAGGATTTGGCCAAACATAATTACCAAAAAGATCCCATTTAGCATCATTTTCTTCTTGAGCCCATTTTAACTGTTCAGCATAAAAATCCATTTTATCGAGAATAAAGTTTTGATTTTGTTTAAAATAAGCAAAACGTTCCTTTACTTTCATAACAAAAGCTTCATCCTCAAATAGTCTGTTAAACCACGGGTGGTACTTTACCCAAAAGCCTGTAGGGAACTCACATTCTGAATAATTTACATTGCCAAAGGCCAGATCAAAATCCCAAAGCGGTCCCATTTTAATTTTTTCACCCGGCATTACATTAAGAAAAATACTTGAAAAACTTTTTGAATCCTGATTCTTTGTAATTTCACTTATCAAGTACCAATCTATAAAACTATCGATATCTATATATTTTGCATAACCCACATCCGGATCCGTGAATTGATCACCCATCAGTGCATTTTCAAATTCATTTATTAGCTCATCTATATAAGTATATTCATTGCTAGCATAATCTAATCCCGGCTCTTTTATATTGATCAAAAAACTATTAGTTCTAAAGTAAACATCATCCGGATCCAATCGATCCAATTGATCAATTTCCAATAAATAACCTGTATCTCCCAGTGCAACCCGATTATTACTCTCCTCTACTTTTTGTGAGATATTGTAGGTTCCATTATACTCATCATTAACAACAACCTCTGCAAACACACTTTCCGGAGTCCAGTCAAGCCTGCTTAAATAACCCAATTCGAAAGCAATTGTATTTCTCATCAAGGTTTTATCAGAGTATTCTGCAAGGAAGATCCATTTTTTATCTTCCGGCATCCCTAACATTTCTGTTTTATCTCCAAACTTAAGCTGATAAGGTTTTTTTGGATGTACATACCATGTAGAATTCCCTCTCCCACGAATTTTCATATCTGTTTCTATAAAATTATCAAAGTATCGTCCACCATCAATAGATATAGATCCGGTTCGATAATCTTCTTTTGAATCTATCGGCTCGCCACCCGTAGTATTAATATAAATAATTGGCAATCCGGTAAACTTTGTGAGATTAACTTCATATTTCCCTTCAGCACCATCAGCTGTTTTAACTGTATAGCTTACTATATCTGAAAAATCATTTGATGTCGTACTACTAACTTGTTCTATGTTGTTAACGAATACATCTGAACCATTATGTTCAAAGCTTGCGACCAGTTTATTTACATCTACACCAAGTGGCATTCTTTCTGAAATATATTTATCCTCTATATCCAGATATATATCATAAGGCAGGTTACCGTTATCTGACTTTAAAAAATAAAATTTTGTTATCTCTGTTCCTTCTATAACAGGTTTTATATTACCCGATTCATCACTACAAGATGTTAGTAGAACAGCCGTAAACAGGAATATTCTGTAAAATAAATTTTTCATTGCGTTTTGTTTTATTATTATTTCTTACTTCAAGCAATATTATCCATGCATAAATAAACTTCTATTTTATCTATAACATTGGCTCGTTCAAAAACTTCTTTGCTAATTTTTGAACTCAATTTTAATCCTTGTAAAACAATTGTTGCTCCCGAATTATAAAAAACCTTTAAACTCTCTTTTTGGGCCAAGGTATAAATAATTGGAATCTGACAATAGGTAAAACCAAGAGAATTTTTTTTCATGGTAATTTCCTTTGCTTTATTTTTTATATTGACATATTTAAAAATATCGGCATCCTTTAAAAATTCTGCTTTTCTCAACAATTTCGGATTAAATTGAAGAGCTCCTTCATTAACGAACAAACCCAATTCACCAAATCTACTCAATATATCTTCTTTCACCTGACCTGTCATACCTGGTTGCTGGGCACCTTTTGTTGCCGGAGTATGTGAATATGGATCGGTAGGGAAAGCTCCATATAATTCCGGTGATTTGTGAACCCCTATTCCTTCACTTATTTCATAATAATGTTCTACTAATTTACCCACAAGAACATCACTTTCTCCTTTCTTTATTGCCAACAAACAATTTTCTTGAACAGCCAATAAAAGTTTAGAGACCATATGCCAGTATATTGAACCAAGTCCTTCATAACCAAAAAATGTTCCTGATCTGCCCGTAAAAGATTTATGGTCGAATATTTCTTCAAAAATGGTTAATAATAATTCCCTGTCTTTTTCGATCAGTTTCCCATATTGTTCATCAGGTAACTCGGACAATACCTGATCAAGACTATTGGCATTATTGAAAGATCCGTTAAAATGGTAGTTTCCTTCAATATCTTTTTCAATAATTTGAGAATTTCCTTCTTTTATAAGCTTAATTAATAGTGCGGAGCTCTCAAAATCTTTAGCTGGAATATTATTCTTATCAACAAATCTTGACAACTCTTTATCCGGATATAGTAAATAACTGTATTGATCGCGTCTGAACAAAGCACTTTTTTTAAGACTATCCAATATCTCAAGAGATGATTGTGGAGTCAAATAACCTGAGCTTAAAACCGCTACCTGGCCTTCCAGCATTTCAGGAAGGTATTGAACAGATATTTCATCCTTATTAACTACGGTCATGAGATTATAGGAGTGATACAATCTGTCATTTCTCTTGTTAGCATCAATCGTATGGTCAAAGTATCTTTTAGAAAGACCAAAAAAGTGTATGAATTCTGACTTCGTGATATCTTCTTTCGAACTGGAAAAGCCATTATTATAAACAGTTGTTCTGTAATGGCTACCAGCAATTCCTAGACCGTCTACAATACTTTTTCGATCCTTATCAGAAAATGAATGTGGCAACAGACCTTTATAAGCATCTAATGTCGATACAACCTTGTTGAAGAAAACCGAAAGTTCTTCTGAAACTGAAACATCATTAAAAAGAATACTTTCTACAAATCCTTCAAAGAAGTTCAAAAACCTTCTTAGATAACACAAGGTCACCATAGAAACACCATTACCTACTAAAGCATTGTTCGCATCGTTCCATTCCGGCCTTTGCGTATTCATCCAGATGCCGCCTTCGGGAATAAAATTGGATATTTTAGCCAATACGGTTGCCAACAATTTTTCCATAAGATTCACTTTGTAGATAAAGAAATTTTTATCTCTAAGCAAGGCCCCGTCAGCCCCAAGTTCTGATTTGTTTTGATTTATTCTTTCGTCTAAATCATGATCAAAAAAAATAGTGTCTTTCGGATTTTTTATTATATCATCATAGCTTTTTATCTTATAAGGGACATTGGCATATACAAATGAATCTTTATTATAATAACTGGCCAGGTGTTTTGGATAATACGCTTCAATAAATTCTAAAAACTTCAACAAATAGATGATTTGATGATCTCCCCAGTATCCAATAAATGACCAGGGGTCATTGGGCTCAATCACTTCCCAGTCGAAACCGTCTTTGGTCACACGATAGGGGTTATAACCATCAAAAGTGGTTGCATTTAAAAATTTATGGATCATACTCTCTATAAACTCAGGGTATGAATGGGATAAGGCCTCCCAGTTTTGAAAAATATCTCTCCAGTTCCCTTCATAATCCAATATTTTTGAGCCATCAATCTCACTTCTGGTATTGATCGAGAACTTATTCCAGGGTCTGCTTGGATCACCGTGTCTTCGACTAAATTTTAAGGGCATATATTCCGTACAAAGCCTTTTAAAATTTTCATCTTCATCCTGTTTTGCCGTCCTTTTTAAATATTTGAGAGAAAATAAATCGGGTAGTTCTTTTAAAAGAAGCTCCTTTTTCTTAAATACTTTTTTGTTAGCTTTTGCTAAATAATTGATGAAATCGGTTTTCTCTATGCTGTAATTGTCATCGAAAATTCCGCCTCTCATTATGTTAAATTGCGTATTCGCAAAATGTCTCGTATTAAGCAACTTATCCGCTGTACACTGTATACCATCAGAAGCGCCTGCTAATTCCAATAAATGCTTGGTCCCTGCTTCAATATCCTTATACAACTCCTTGGATAGATCATTATTTTCCTTTATTTCAGAAGTGATTAAATTTACGGCAGAGATAGACTGATTAACGTTAGCAACTATACTCCACTTATTCTCTGTTTCAGGTTCGAGGTTTAAATCTGATATCACAAAATAGGCTCCTTTTTCGGCTTTAATTTCTTCTTCTTGCTTTAAGGATTTACCCTTTCGGAAATCATCCAGTTGCAAAGAAGATATTAAATAGATGGGATCCTCGAGCCCAACAGACCAAACTAAAGTAGATTTTAACGCTTCACTTGGTTCCGCTTTGTCTACAATAATTGCGCTTAAAGCGTAAATACCTATTCCAACCTCAGCTTCCAGTTCACTTTTTTTATAGGCATCCACCAAATTGCTTCGCGTATTCTGCAGATCCGTAGGTACGCCATAAGGAAGTATGTTTTGAATACCGTCTAACACTGTAACCTTTTTAGCGGTGTCAGAAATATTTTTTAAGGTAGCCTTTTTAACGAAGCCATATTTATTGCTTGAATTCCACTGATATCTGAATAAAAGTCCAAGATCATGATTAATCTCTTCAAATATGACTTTGTTACCAAGATTGTTCTTGTATATATTTCTTCTGATCTTGTAAACACCTTCATATTTATCAGAAAAAGGTTCCCACAAAAAGGATTTTTCTCCCGAATGAGTTTGCAGTATGGTTTTACTACCAGTTCTTTCAAGGGATTCGGTGATCTTATCATCCGTGTAATAAGGAAAAAGAGCGTGATCACTATCTTTTCTACCTGCACTCAAAGCACCGTTACTCGAAATGAACATCCAGTGATTGGAACCACTAACAATGCTCATAAAGAAGGGTCTCATCAAATTACTATTGGCAATTTTATAATAAACCTCATCCTCCAGTTCAACCAATTCTCCTTTTACAACTTCAGTTTCTAAAAAAGCTTTATTCTCTCCTAAATATATCTGATTCACACTCATTTCTAATAGTTTATTCAGCATAAAACCTCAATGACGCTATATACTTTCGCAGAGGTCTTTATTTTTGTCGTTATTTAAAAAACCTATTTTACATGAAACGGAATATTGGCTGTTGCCGCATGTCCGTTTCCATCATCAGCGTAAATAAATAATCGATATGCCCCACTGTTTGGAGATTTAAATTTTAATTGTCCATTTTGCTGATGAACAATCTCCATCTTAACCTCTTCCGGTCGTTCTTCATAATCTCCTCCATCTCCAAGATCTGTACTTTCCGGTAATATTTCCCAAACATATTGAATAATGTCTTCTTCAAAATCATTAATCTGAACAACTGCCAGGTATTCTTCTCCGGCAATCAACTCCACATTATCATATGCAGTTTTAGAATTTAAGGTATAAGCCCCAATTTGCGGAGTTCTGTTTTGCGGCCATTTTCCATTCCAAATAAAATGCATCACATCAACAGATTCAGTTTCTCTGCCATCTTCTAAAAAGATACCATACCAGGTAGGCGTTCGTTCCTGCTTATTTCCCCAAAGGAATACGTAAGAACCTATGCATTGTAATGAATCTGATTCAATTCCTCCAACATATCTTTTTAAATAATTAGCTGCTTTAACCGTACTGTTCTCCTCAATAGGCGCATCCCATTTTGTTTTTGGAACTTCCCAATGCCCTGTTGCTCCCCATTCTGTTACCATATAAGCTCCATTCCACCCATATTCTTTTACCAATTTCGGTAAATCAGGCAGATCACCATACATTTGTATCGCCAAAAGATCTAGATCTGTACATCTTTCTTTGATCAACCTAATTTCTTTTTCGGAAATACCTGCTAAACTTGTTGTTGTCAAATGATTTGGATCCACTTCGTGAATCATTTCTGAAATATCATTTACAGCATCCCAAACTTTAGGATTGGTATATCGCAAATTTAATTCATTGCCAATACCCCAAATCATAAGGGCCGGGTGATCTTTCAGGGCAATCACTTCCTTTTTAATTGCTTCTAACTGATTCTTAACTGCCGTTGAGTCATCATAATCAAAACCATGTCTCTCTCTGCCAACTTCAATACCCATGGTAACCATAAGGCCATTCTTGTAGGCTTCATCCAAAACTTCCTTACCACTTTTTTTTCCATTCTCAGTTCTCCATGTTCTGAATGAATTTCCCTTGTGCTTTGATAAGGCAGGTACGTTACCAAATTCTAAGCCAGCACCTTTAATATAGAACGGCTCATCATTAACGTATAACCGAAACTTCCCATTATTGTTAGTAAGTTTAACTTTTGCAGGCCCTTCTGCTACAATAGCAGGCACATCTTCTGTTTGTATTCTCTCTTTTTTACAGGCTAAAAGCCCCAATGATAACATGCAAATGATATAGTACTTTTTCATTTTAAAATTAAGATTTGATTAATAACTCTTCTACTTCTTCTAAACTTTTCCCTTTTGTTTCAATAACAAATTTATACACGAACAGCAGTGATAAGACTGCCATAATAGCATAAATGGCAAAAGTTATAGTTGGCCCTAAATTCGTCAGTTCCCATGGAAAAAATTGGGTAACCGTATAGCTAACCAGAGAATTAAAGAATCCAACCACTGAGATCGCAATTCCTTTGATATTTCCGGGAAATATTTCTGACAATAAGGTCCACATTACCGGTCCGAGAGAAATAGCAAAAGCTGCTACATACAACAAAATAGCAATAAGCACCAATGTAGCATTGATACTAATAAAGTTCTTCACCTCATTACGTTTAAAACTGAACAATTGATCTTCGTTCAATAAAGGAGTAACATTAGTAAAAAATTCCTTCTGAGAATAAAAAGTTGATCCGCTGATTTCTTTTAAGGCTGTTTTAATTTCTGTATTTGCAATTTTCGCAAGTGTCTCGTCGTTCACATCGTAAGTAGCATTGTTAAAGGCCAAAGTTGCCATGGATAATGCTATGGCCATTGCAGCTGTTCCAATTATAAGTAAAGGTTTTCTCCCCAATCTGTCAATAAGCCGAATAGCCACTAAGGTGAATACTAAATTCGTAAGTCCAACAACTATGGCCTGCAAAAAAGAACTGTCTGTACTTCCGCCAGCCTGCTCAAAAATGGTTGGTGCATAATAAAAGATTGCATTGATACCTGTAATTTGTTGGAAAAATGCAATTCCGAAGGCAATGATCATGATCGTTCTCATTCGACTGCCAAACAATTCAGCAACAGTTCCTTTATCCTGTTTTTTAGAGAGTCCTTCCAAAATTTCTTTAATGGTCAAATCAGCATATTTTTCGCCCCCAATTTTAACCAATGTTTTTCTGGCAACTTTTACCAAATTCAATCTTTGGATCAACCACCTCGGACTTCTTGGAACAGTAAATAATAGTATGAAATATATAAATGCAGGAGCTGCTTCAACCCCGAGCATCCATCTCCAGCTTTCACCTTCAAGATCCTTAAAAAAATAATTGGAAAAGTAAGCCACAGATATACCAATAACGATATTCAGCTGATTCAATGAAACCAGACTTCCTCTTAATTTAGGTGGTGCTACTTCAGCAATATAGATCGGAGCGATCAATATAGCTCCACCAATTCCAATACCTCCAATAATCCTTGCAATTACAAAGGTTACGTAGGTTGTTGCAGTTGCCGACCAAAGGGCAGATATTGTGAAAAGCATTGCAGTAACGATAAGTACTTTCTTTCTACCAAACCTATCACTCATGGGGCCAGCTACTATATTACCTGCCATGGCACCAAATATTACACATCCCACAGAGAAGCCGAGCTCCCAGTCAGACATTTCAAAATAGACTCTAATTCCATTGATCGCACCAGAAATAACAGCACTGTCAAATCCAAGAAGAAACCCTCCCAAAGCTACAATGAAACTGATAAAAAGCGTGTATGATTTATTCATAATAATAAATTTGGTTAAACAAAAAGTTATATTATATTTCCATATTATTAATTCAAAACTATGGTTTGAATTTAACGAACAGGCATACTCAAATTAGCCGTTTCTTTATTAAGCGTTAATATATTCCAGTTTTTTATTACTATCGCTTAAAGCCACTTAAAAACAACCCATTCAACATGTCCCACAATATTTTTAAATAAAATCATTACAGTATCTTTTTTCTTTTCATCGTTGACTCCCGTTGATCGATATCAACCTCAATAATTTTTTTCTTATATTCTTTATCTCCATTGTTAAGCCTATTGATCAGGGTCTTGGCTGCCGACTTACCAATTGTAATGCCGTGTTGATTTACCGTTGTAAGCGTTGGTGTTAAATTGTTTGCGATTTTTGCACCTGCATAACCAATTATAGATATATCATTGGGAATATGATATCCTTGTGATTTTATTGTTTTAACCGCTGCCAGAGAGGAGTCTTCATCAATTGCAAAAACACCATCTATTTTCTTATTCGCTAATAACTGGGTTAACTCATATTCAAGATTTTCTGTGTTTGTGGTGATGATCAAATCTTGATCAAGCTCTCCAAAAGATTCCATTATTGCTTTTTTAAATCCGTCCACCCGTAACTGTCCCACGCCTAAAAAATCAATGGTAGATACCAGGGCAATGTTTTTACAATCTATATCGATCAAGTGCTTGGTAGCAATGAAAGCATTATTATAATCATCCACAACAACTTTATCACAATCAACAAGGTCGGTTACCCTATCAAACATTACAACAGGATTTCCTTCTTCAATGGATTCTTTAAAATGATCAAAATCACCTTTGATCTGCGATTCTTCTGCTATTGCCACTATCAAACCATCTATGCTGCCATTGGATAATATTTGCATATTGGATACTTCTTTGTCATAGGATTCGTAAGATATACAGGTAATAATGTTATAATTTTCCTGTGATGCAATTCTTTCAATACCATACAAAACTTTTGTGAAAAAATTGTTCAAAATACTTGGTAAAACAACTCCAATTGTTCTGGTTTTACCCGATTTAAGATTAACCGCTATTCTATTCGGTTTATAATTATATTTTTTGGCCAACTTCTGAACCCGAGCCTTTGTTTTATCACTTATTTCATAACTATCACTTAAAGATTTAGATACTGTAGAGATAGAAACCCCTAAAATACTTGCTAACTCTTTAACTGTAATTTTTCTTTTACCCATTTTTATCCCTAAAAAAAATTCACTGCTGTAGATATAAGAGATACTAAAAGAATAATAAAGCCTAAAATATTGATTATTCTATAATACTTAGTATTTCATATTTTGTAAATATATTATTTTTGGTCAAGTAAATTGTTCATAATAATTATTTTGTTATAACCTGAGTTCGATTTTTTATACTTTAAATATTTAATAACTTTACCAATAGAATAATACAATTGATTAAAAATTTTAAAACATATAAACATGAGCTATTATATAAATAAAACAATAACCGGTGTAACATTTGATGTTGCCATTGATCGAGTTACCGAAGAGCTTAAAAAAGAAGGTTTTGGGGTGCTTACAGAAATTAACATCAAAGCTACTTTAAAAAAAAAATTAGATGTTGATTTTTATAATTACAGAATTTTAGGTGCCTGTAATGCTCCTTATGCATATAAAGCTTTACAAGCTGAAGATAAGATCGGTACAATGTTACCTTGCAACGTAATTGTTCAGGAAAGAGAAGTGGGAAAAATAGAAATTTCGGCAGTTGATCCTATAGCTTCTATGCAAGGTGTAAAAAATGAAACATTAGGTGAATTGGCTATGGAAATAAGAGATAAATTGGCAAGGGTGATCGAAAATCTTTAGACATGTCCTATTGGACTTACGAAGCAGGTCTAATAACACCTCTGTAATGGAAGATCAAATGTTTATTACCTTCTGAGACCCATTTATTTAAAAAATAGTTCCAATTACCATAATTCAGATCAAAACTTGAAATAGTAATATCGTAGATACTATCTGCTCCTTTATCAACAATTAATTTTATTTCCAGAACCTGGCCGGAATCTCCCATGGTTGTCCAATCAAAATCCGAACCTCCATCCCAAAGATGAGATAAAGTTAAATTATAGGTTCCTACATCGCCTGATCTGCTGTAGATATATGTTCCTTTCAAGTCATTTGGGCCGGGAACAGGAGTAATTTTAAACAGATCATATAAGGTGGTATTAACAACTGGCTCGATAAGTCGAATATGATCAAGCGTACCATTAGACGAATTTCCATCTTTCCAAAACAAACTGGTTGTAATGGATGTTGTAACTCCATCTAAAGTAAATTCACTGGGCTCTGTTTTTGGATCATCATCCTCCGAACAGCCAGATAATACGAATACTAAGCTTAATATTAAAAAAATGGAATTAAATGTCCTTTTCATGTAGGTGAAAATTTAAACATCGAAAATATTTCGATATCAGTATCCTTAAATAATTTATTCTTACTTTTAAAACGAATCAAAATTTAAAATATTTTTTATACAGAAAAAAAGTTAAATTTTTTTAGAATTTCATAAAAAAGGCAACCCATGGGTTGCCTTTTTTATGGTAAAATTCATTTTATATTACATCATTATGGTGCAGCAATAGGGTCAATTGCACCTCTGTAAGAAACTGAAAAAGATTTGGTTCCTTCACTTACAAAAGCTGGTATAGCCCAGTCCCAATTTCCATAATTTAAAGTGTATGACGATAAAGTAATATCATAAATATTATTATCACTGTTAGTATCTTCATAAACCAATTCGATCTTAAGATTATCTCCATTATCACCTTTAGTAGTCCAATCAAAACTAAAACCAGCGTAGTTTGCTGTCATTCCGGCATCATAAGTACCTATATCACCTGAATCATCCCAAGTGTAAGTTCCTTGTATCGGGTTTGGGCCGGACTCAGGGTATAATTTTAATAAATTAGGATTATCCTGACCAGCAACATCCGCAAGGAATCTGATATAAATAGTTCCTCCCATAGCACTTGCATCATACCAAAAAGCATTAGAAGTTATAGGCATTTCAGTCCCATCCAGATCATATGTATTGTTGGGTTCTGCTACATCAACAGTTATTGCAGTTGTATCTGTACCATCAGTATTTGTTACTGTTTGGGTAATGGTATATGAATTATCATCTAAAAACTGAATAGTAGCAGCATCAATCCATACAAACTCACCGCCCGTAACTGTATAAGATATTTCATCGGCAGCAATTGCAGAACTGGCAATTGTAGATGTATCCCATTGAACAGGATCCATATTGCTTAATGAAAATCCGGCAGTTGGTGGATTTTTGTCGTCTGAATCACAGCTGGTTATTAATATAGCTGCTGTAAAAAATAATAAAATTGTTTTAATCGTGTTTTTCATAATTTAGTATTTAAATTTATTAATAATTGAATTTGTTATTTATTGTAATACATTGATTTCAAAAGAAGTATATCCTTGTTCTCCTTCTGAATTATAAAAGTCTAAAAACCTTAATTTATAATAATTACCATCATAAAGTTTAAAAACATATTTCTTACTGGTATCCATATTATATACAGGATCTTCAATACTCGGAATTTTTTTCCAAGTTGAACCAATAGAACCTTTCCAATCGGTATATGTTAAATTTTGCGCCATCGCAAGATCAATATTCTCATATTCTATATTTTCATCAAATACCTGAGCAACCCGGGCCCCGCCTTCATTATTTATCATTACACCGGTTAGGTTATAGGGTGCAAATTCACCTGGAGTTAAAGTTTCGAACCATCCAAAATATGGAGCAAAATAAAAATCCCATTCCTTTATATTGGGCTCGTGTATCACCACATCATTCTCATCGAATGAATAATATACATTTGCCAGACCTTGGGTACGATTGATCGTTTTTTCAATTTCTTCCAGGCTCTCTACATGAGCATATTTAAAAGTATAAGATTCCGAAGTTTTTGATACAAATTGAATTTTATAATATGCTTCCTCAGGCAAAGAAGCACTGCCGCGATAAAGCAAATAAACTTCTTTATCTTCCCAATCTTTCAAAGCGATCGAATCTCTCACATTAGAATAGGCCGGGTCATTGAATTTCCATTGATCAGACTTGAATAGATCCTCCACTGTACTTTTATCAACTTCTGAGAAATCAGAAGTACCAGTTTTAATTGCTCTCGCAGATATTGTATAATTAACCAAAACATTGTCTCCTTCTACAGCAGACTGAAAGGCCATATCCCATTTACCCAAAGTTTCACTTGACACTTCCTGTGTGGTATTTTCATAGATCTTATAAAAAGTAACACTATTATAAATACTATGCTGAGTGATAAATACATTTTCAGTAGTTTTTTCAAGTGCTACCGTATCAATTTCCTGAAAACAAGAAGTTAATACCATGGTTATGGTTAAAATCGAAAAATAAAAAATTGATCTTTTCATATTCATGTGTTTAATTTTTATTCGATTAAAATCTATAATTTACTTTAGCAAAATATGTTCTTCCATAATTAATGGGGCTCAAAAACTCCCTTCCGTCCAAATAACCGTAAGTAAGTGAACTATAATTATCCAATAGATTTTTACCCCCAATTACAACTGTAAATTTATCTTTAAATAACTGTTTGCTTAAAGTTACTTCCAGATCGCTAAATGATTCTGTGTAAATATTATAATACTCACCCGGATGACCTGGTAAAGGTGCTAATCCTGGTGTTTCTCCATATAATTTATAATTAGCCATCAACACCATTTTGTGTTTTTTGAAATTATATTTTGAGTTAAAAGTATAATTGCTATAATATACTTCAGGTGTCCAGGTTCCTGTACCTCTATAATCATATGATTCACCTGTCAAACTATATCCAGCCGACAAATTCAAACCACCATAATCAACAAAGGCAATATTAAAATTGGCACCTAAAGTTTTTCTTCCACCCAAATTTGTATATTCAGCAGCATTGGCCTGAGGGTCGGTTACGATCAAAGTTATAACATCACTTCCATCGTTATAAAATACAGAAGGTTCGAATTTAATTAAAAATTTCTCCCTTTTAAATTTATAGGTCAATGAACTATTATAGCTATTTGTTGTTTCAGCCAATAGATCAGGATTACCCGATAGATTATGATTGGAGTCATGAAAATCTAAATATAATTCTTTAAGTGACGGTGCTCTAAATCCTTTTGCATATGATATCCTAAAATTTAGATCATCAATTATTTTCCATTGTACGTTTATCGAAGGGATCAGTGGTGCATCAAACGAAGTATTGTAAATAAAACGCAAACCGGGTTGTATGGACAAACTTTCTAAAGGTGCCCATTGTGCACTTGCAAAAGCAGCATAATCGCCCATATTAGCATTTTCATCATCAATTCTTTCCCCTGTCCCTTTGTCATAATTTATATCCCATCCAAACTGATAGTTCAACTTAGAGTCTTTAGGTGCCAAAGTAAAATTACCTCTGGTCATTAAATTATGAAAAGTGGTTGAGGTAGTTCCGGTTTTTGTATGTGTTAATTCTGACAGATCAGATAAAATATCTTCAGTATCTCTTTTAAAATAGGTATAAGCTCCAACTATATCGTAAAACAGGCTTTCGGTTAATTTATCACTTACCGTAATACTATTTATGGATCGTGTGGTTATAAAATAATTATCATATGCTATTAGGGTAAAAGGGTTTGGATTTACATAATTTCTCAATTCTGAATTCATAAAATCGGTTTTGACCTTTACACTAAAATCATTTTTATTATACCCATATTCCAAAGCAGCATTATATACCAGTTTTGGTTTAAATTCCATATATCTGTCTGTTCCCGTATCATTATCCTCATCCAAATTAAGATCGATATCAATTCCCTGGAACATGTTTCTATTACCAGATGCGGAAAAAGTGTTTTTACCTCTTATAGCAGAACCATAAAAACCGAAGTTATAGTTATTCTTATTATCGATATAGCCATTAACATTAAAAATATTCTTATTAGTTGTATTTTTATTGGTAATGATATTGATAACTCCCGCCAAAGCACTTGTACCATATACTACCGACATTGGTCCTTGAACGATCTCAATATGATCAACATTATCCATATTTATTTGTGACAGATCAATATCTCCGGCAACTCTACCAACAATTGGTACACCATCAATTAAATATTTTACATTTTCACCACCCATTCCCTGCATTTCAAGAGAAGTCCCTGTCGAAGGGTCAGTTGTTAATCTGATAAAGGTTTCCTGGCTTAAAGCATCCGCTAAATTATTCACCCCTCTTTGCTTCATTTCTATATTATTAACCACATCAATTTTATAAATGGACTGATCTGATTTTTTAGGTTCATATTGCCCGGTTACCACAACATCATCCAACATATCATATTGTTCTATCATTTCCAATGTAATGTGTTCACCTCTGCTGATTTGCCCTTCTAAGGTTTCATATCCTAAAAAAGATACTTTATAATTAGCTCGCTGATTTAAGTCAAAGTTTGCTACTCCATTACCATCTGTGGTCAGTCCTTTTAATAACTCTCCATCAATTTTATACAGAGTCACATTAGCAAATGGAATTCCGTTCTGCGAATTCTCATCAACTATTTTGATACTCGTATTTTGACCAAAGGCAATTCCCTGAAAAAATAAAACGAATATGAATAGGCTGATGTAGTTAAACTTTAACTTCATAATGTTGATTTTAATGATTTACCTTTTTGTTTGTGTCATATTATCAGCTACAACAATAATATACTCAGCGATCAATTCTTTTTCTTCATCCGTCATTTCATCCCAATCAGATCGGGAAACCGTTGTTATAGAGGTGATATTCAATCCCGGTTGAATTTTATTTACCCACCAGATGATTCCTCTTTTATTATTGGAATGATAAGAACCATCCAAATGAAAGAAAAGATCTCCTTTATTAAAATTCTTTACCGAAAAATGAGCCATTGTAGCATCTTTAGATGCCTGGGCAGTTTGAATATTCAACATATTCGGTGGAACATGTCCTCCCATCATATCTTTCATATCGGCATAAACGATCGTATCAAAATGCTTTTCCAGTGCCGGGCCGATCAATTCTTTTGCTTTAGGACTTAACTTCTTTAACACTTCCATTCCGCCCTTATTGATCATCGATGCATATCTTCTTGGAATATTGGTTGCTATAAAACGCAAATTGTTTTCTTTGGCAAATTCAACCAAAGGTTTATAATCAGTTTTATAGTTACCCCACATTTGAGTCATCTCAGGTATCATTTTCTTTTCAGGATAAAATCCTGCTAAATATTCATTTAACACCAATTGATTTGGATTTTCAAACATCTCGGCTCCAAAGAATAATTTATCTCCTTTAATTTCGAAAAAGCTTTTTGCCATCTCTATTTGCATCCAATGAGAAATAGGATTAGTATGAGCCTCCCCAAAAAATACCATATCACTTTTTGCCAGGTCTTTTATCATTTTATCATAATCTGCCAATTTCCCTTTATTATTATATAATTGATAAGCTGGTTGGCTTTGTGCATTACTAAAAAGCACAAGTGACATTAATGCTAAGATTGTAAGTTGTAATTTTTTCATTTTATTTCTTAATTATTGATTTTTAATCTTTTAAAACCGGAGCCAAAATTAAACAAACCGACTCTTTGTTTATAACGATAAACGTTAATTAATATCGCTAAAATAATTTTATCAAATTCTAAATTATATTTATATATATTTCTGTTATTTGTATTTTATTAAAACAATAGCTCAAATATCTGTACTTCAAATACTTGGTCAGTATATTAACATCAAATTAAAGAGCAATCAATTGTGTTAAAATTGTGATTTAATTAACATTTTTATGTTAATCCTGATCTATTTGAATTATTAATACTTTTTTATTACCATTTCTCACTATATCAACATTTATAGTTTGTCCGGGTCTAACCTTAGTCATCCTGGCCATATACTCATAAATATTGTGGACTTCCTTTCCTGCGATTCCAACGATCACATCACCTTTTAACATACCTCCTCTGTCAGCAGCCGAATCTTTTGTTACACCATCAACTCGCAGACCATCCTCTTCTGATTTTCCGAAATTGGGCATGATACCTAATTTGACCTTACCTTTTCTAGTGTTTTTAGCTCTTCCTCTGGGGCCTGCTTCCTGAAAAGTTAAGGTAGAATCTGCATTAATTAAATTCTCAGAAAGATCATAAGCGTATTGTGTTACTCTTTGTAAGCCTTCGAAATTTATTTTCTCCACTACATCACGTGAAGTATGATAATCATCATGGGCTCCCGTATTAAAGAAAAACACAGGTACATTCTCCACATAAAAATTTGCATGATCAGAAGGTCCGAAGCCATTATATTCAACTCCTAAGACCAAATCTCTTTCTTTTTCAATTAAAATATCGTTCAGCAATTCCTCCCCTTCTTTTGAAGTTCCTACACCACTAACGGTAATTTCTTTGGTATCTTTTAATCTTCCAACCATGTCTAAGTTCACCATTGCAACAATTTTATCTTTGGGAACAGTTGGGTGCATTGTAAAATATTTTGATCCAATAGTACCTATTTCCTCAGCTCCAAAGGCAATTAATATTACACTTCGCTTTAATCTGGCATGAGCCAGTTTATCTGCTATTTCCAATAAACCTGAAGTACCGGATCCATTATCGTCCGCTCCATAATGAATTGCATGTACATCCGGTTCTCTTGACGAAGAAATACCTCCCCAACCTAAATGATCATAATGAGCACCAACAACTACATATTCAGATTTTAATGCTGGATCTGATCCTTCAATAGCACCGATCACATTTCTGGTTTCAGTTTTAAGAAATACAATTTTAGAAGAACCTTCAACAACTGTTTTTATATCAAATGAGTTTGCTTTCATGTTCTTCACTAGACCTTCCTCCAACTCTTCAATAGTTGAACCACTATTTGACAGAATTTTATTTGCAAATTCTCTGGTAATATTCAAGGCAGGTATTCCCAGGTTTGACTCGGTTTGATCAATTTCCAGATCTAATAAATTATCTTTTCTGGAAACTTTTGCTCCTGCAACCAATAAAATTCCTTTAGCTCCATTTTCTTTTGCAGTTAGAACCTTTGATCTTTCACCGGAAAAAGGAATAAAAAAACTGTTTGGATTTCTAATTTCAGGATCATTTCTTAAAACCAAAACCCATTTGCCTTTTACATCAATATTAGCATAGTCAGCCCATTGCAGACTATCTATATCAATATCGAAACCATATCCTGCAAAAGCAACATCCGCTTTTACCATTCCATCTGTTGAATAACTAAAGGGTGTAAAATCTTTACCTAATTCGGCAGAAACCTCACCGATTTGCAAGGAATTTCCTTCCACTGGTGCTTCTGTTTTTGTTACAACCTCAAAATTTTGAAAGTAACCATTTTCACCAGCTGGTTTTATTCCGTACAATTCAAATTTTTCTACGATATAATTACCTGCCAATTTACCACCTTCGCTTCCCGGTAATCTTCCCTGAAGAGAATCTGAAGCCAAATAAGTCAAAGATTCTGTGAGGTCAACAATTGTAATTTCAGGATTTGTACTTGTTTTACAAGATGTGAATGCTATTATTATAATAGCGGCTAATACCGAATATATATGTTTATAAATTTTCATTTTTATCTATTCTTTTGGTCCTAAATTCAGTGAAGAAACATCCATCACATATAATTTTAATGAACGATCACCTTTTTCATTTCCTCTGCTTGATGAGAAAGAAATGCTCTTACCATCAGGTGAAAAGGCTGGAAAACCATCAAATGCAGAATTATTCGTTAACCTTCTTTCCTCTCCTGTTTTTAAGCTTCGCAACATGATCTCATAATTATGCGGTGGAAAAACAGTAACATAGGCAAAGTGTTCTCCGTCCGGTGCTGGAAATGGTGCCCAATGAGTACCACTTTTATGAGAAATTTGTTTCATGTTCTTACCGTCAACATCCACTGTAAATAAGTGCATATCTTTTTTCTCTTGCCCTTCTTCCGATTTTTTCCACGCTCGATACAAGATGGTTCTATTATCCTCCATGATAAAGGCTCCACCTTCTTGTAAATCGGGTGTAAAAGTTATTTGTTTTTGATCGCTTCCATCAGGATTCATAGTCCATAGATCGATCATACCGTCCGTTTGGCGGCTAAATAAAATGATCTTTCCATTTGGACTTATGCCAACTTCAGCGTCATATTGCTTATTATTTGTCAATCTTAAGATATTTTTACCATCCAGATCACTCATATACAATTCAGCTCCTTGAGGATAATCTTTTGGATCAGAATAATTTCCACGATGCATATCCAAATTATCTTTTGTGGAGGTCCATATCAAATGTTCTCCATTCGGAGTAAAATGCGAACATGCATCATCACCTACAGCATTGATCTTTTTTAAATTGCTTCCATCAATATTTACCGTATAAACCTGATGTGTTGTGTCTTTTCCCATTTTTCCATTAAAGATCACAGCTTTACCATCAGGCGAAAAATATGCCTCGGCACCATTGGTCACACTTGGTATGTTTTTAATTGGTAATTCTGATTTTGCTTCTTCAACAACAACTGCAAGTTTGTCCTTTTCAACTTCTGTTTCCTTGTTTTTCTTGGTATCAGCACATGAGGTCAAAATCATGCCGGACAAACCAAGAGCCATTGAAAATTTAAATATATTGTTCATTTATAATATTTTTATAGTTTATAATTTATTTTAATGTTTTGATCTTTTTGATTGATACAACGCTTTACGCGGAATTATTTTTCCTGCGATTTCACCTTCATTGATTCTAACATTCAAAGGAGAATCCAGGGCAGGCAATGAGCCTTTTAAAACATTTTTCGCTTCATCTCCTTCAAAACCCAAATAACCATATTTACCATAGTGTAATAATTTACTCGTTAAGGCTTTGATGGCAACATCAGAATTTGCGCCAACAAAACCAACACTTTGCGATAAATTATTCGGGTTAGGAATGGCATAGACTAAAGAGCCATTCTTGAATAGGTCATTGATCTGCTCATTTGCTTCCTTATTAAAAACAGAAGTGTATGAAGTTTGTAAATCGTTATTATTGAATTTATTTTCATACCCGATAACCCATACAGATGTATCTGTTGGAATTTTTTCCAAATCAGAATCCAATACTATCACAGCCTTTTTCCCTTGAGCTTCTTGTGTTGATTTCCAGGTATCTGCCATGTCCTTGTATGCAGATTGATGTTCTCCGGAAGAAGGAATAATGAGGGTGGATATCTTAGCTCCGAAAACCTGCGATAAGGAAGAAGGCACCTCTTTTCGATCCAATCTTCTCATGATGTTAAACTGTGGATCTATTTCGATCTTCATAGGTTTTTGATCAAAGGTGAAGCTAAAATGTTGCTCTCTTTTATTCATCAATATGTTTTTCCAAACCACTTCGGTATTACCTTCTAAATAAATAGCTACTGGAATATTGAATGTAAACTCAGCTTCTTTTTGTGTTTGTGACAAAGTAAAAGACAATTGATAGTCATTAGGTGCGCCTTTTGAATTCACTTCAGATATTTCTAAAGATGGAGCTCCTGTTCTGTCGATCCATTGTGCAAAGAATTTTGATAGATCCTTACCGGATACTTCTTCAAAACTCTTTTTAATATCTGTAAAGGAGGCTTTTGTAAATTCATTGTCCTTATAAAATTTTTTATATGCTTTAATAAATGTTTCATCTCCCAGATCATCTCTCAACATATTGTTAACCATCAACACTTTTCCATATCCGATGGCTTCCTCAGCCGAATTATTACGATTCAAAAATTTATTGATAGGCATATCATTCTCTTCATTGACATAATCAGTGAATTTTTGTAGGGTTGTACGTCGGTAAGTTGCCCCGGCTCCTCTTTGTTCCTGTAATAAATGATCGGCCATATAGGCTGTTATACCTTCGCACCAGTTTCCACCTGAATAATCTACAAAAACCCCGTTCCCCCAGTAGTTATGGAGTAATTCATGCGGATATGATGAAAATAATATCCATGGAAAACGGATAACCTTTTCACCTAATAAGGTAAACGAAGGCATACCATAACCTGTTTCCCAAAAATTTTCAACCAAAGCAAATTTGGTATATGGATAACCACCAATTAATGTTTCGTACATTTTCAGGTATCCACTTGTTATATTTAGATATCTGTCAGCTAATTCCTGATCAGGAGTTCTTAAAAAGGCCTGCACTTCAACTTCACCGAGCATTTTTGAATATTCAGTCCACTTTGCACCTACCAGATAAATTTCATCCATAGGCTCCGGAGAATGATAAACAATATTTTTTACATCACCTTGCAGTTCATTTTTAGTACGATCTCCTTGTGATACAATTGACCACTCCTTATCAATAGTAACTTTCAGATCAAAACTTGACAATATGCTTTGTTCAAACTTAGGTAACCAATAAGTTGATCCCGCTAGATAAATACCATTATCAGTAATTGTACCTTTTGTCTCACTAAACCCTCTGGCATATTCTGCAGCAGACTGCTCTATCTCATCCTTAATTATTCCTTTATAAGAAAGGCTAAATGAATTTTTTGAAGATTTTTTTAAGGTTAATTTGTATTTTTTTACATAGCTTTTAGTCTCCTCACCCATATTCTCAACTTCAACTATTTGACCTCCTTTAACACTTTCAATATTTAAGTTCTTATTTAAATAAAGAAAAGTACCGTTACCACTGTCTAATAAATTATTTGGCAGATCGATCGTAATTTCTACATCAATGTTCGAACTGGAGACATCAATGTTGGCAGATATATTTTGATAGGCATTTTGTGCTGGCAAACACGGAACAGTCATCACAAATATTAGGAAAAACAATTTTATATTTTTATTCATCACTTTATATTTTTAAATGAAAATTTTTCTTAAGCAGCAAATATATAAATAAATTATCGTTTAACAATATATATTTATTGTTTTTCAATAATTTAATTAATTTAACAAATTATTAAGAATTTGAAGGAGAGATATAATTCAAACGGCCTTTTTCTCTACTGTTTTATATTCAAACAAGTCACTGGGCTGACAGTTTAATTCTTCGCAGATCAATTCAAGTGTTGAAAATCGAATAGCCTTTGCCTTACCACTTTTTAATATGGACAAATTTGCGATTGTAATCCCAACTCGTTCCGATAACTCGGTCAACGACATTTTTCGCTGCGCCAGAATAACATCTAAATTGGTAATTATAGGCATAAAATAATAATTATTTTTATTATGCCGTTTTGAACATAACAGGGCAAAAATATAAATTTATTATTGAATTACAACTATTTTTTATTGAAAAACGATAATTTTTTTATTTTTAGTGTGGTATTAATCTTCCGGAACAAATTCAAAAAGATCACCAGGCTGGCAATCTAATTCGTTACAAATGAGCTCTAAAGTTGAAAAACGAATGGCTCTTGCTTTTCCACTCTTTAATATAGAAAGATTAGCTATAGTTATGCCAACACGCTCAGATAAATCAGTTAATGACATCTTACGTTTGGCCAGAACTACATCGAGATTTGTTATAATTGGCATTTATATAGTTAATTCTTGGTCTTCTTTCAATTCTATTCCTCTTAAAAAAACTATACTAATGACAAAAACCAATAATCCCAATAATATAGTTTGATATTCAAAATTAAATTCATTTTTAAAAATGACATTCTTTAATTCAATGGTGCTAACGATCCATTTATCTGTAATATAATAAATTACTTCGGGCACAATGGATAATAAAATTATCGATACTGCAATTTTCTTGATATATATTCCATTAGTAGAAACAAAATATTTATTATCTGTCAAGTTTTTAAATATCTTACGTAAAAAATGAATGATCATTAAATAAATAACGGAATCAACCAATGCACCCAACATTCTTAAATATACAAATTTCTGATCCAGATCATTGATATGAAGTCTACCTTCACCGTTGGTCAATGAAAAATCATAATTCACCCCATTATATATCAATGGGTCAGAGAAAATAATTTTTGAAAAGTGTATTTTAAAACCATTTAATCTATTTAAATCAACAAAATCAACATCAAATAACAATAACAATCCTATTAAAATGATGGTTGATATGACTGCAAGTTGTAAATACCAAAATATATTCAAAATAATTTTAGTGATCTTTAATATTTTATAATTCCCCATGGTAGTAAATTAATTGTAGAATATGTAATATTAATAAAAAAAAAGAAATATTTGAATCTTTATGCATAAATTATGTAAGTATAATTAGTTTTGCAAATAATTAAACACTTAACATGAAATCATTTGAAGCTTTAAAAATAAACAAACCTCAGCTTAAAGCCTTAAATGATCTGGGATTAAATTCACCCACTCCGATCCAGGTTAAAGCACTTCCTGCGATCTTGTCGGGAAATGATTTTGTTGGATTAGCGCAAACAGGAACAGGTAAAACATTTGCATATCTATTACCTATACTCAAACAATTAACATATTCAGATCAAATTCAACCTCGAGTTCTAATTTTAGTTCCCACCCGCGAATTGGTTACTCAGGTTGTTGAAGCTGCAAAAGACCTTACCAGTTATCAAAACGTAAGAATAGATGGTGTGTACGGAGGTGTTAACATTAATAATCAGAGGCAGATGGTAAGTGAAGGTTTAGATATTTTAGTTGCTACGCCGGGAAGATTATTTGATCTGGCCGTTTCGGGGGTTTTACGATTATCCTCTATTCAAAAATTGGTTATTGATGAGGTTGACGAAATGCTGTTCATTGGATTTCGACCACAATTGATCAATATTTTAGATATACTTCCAAAAAAACGTCAAAGTATCCTGTTTTCGGCTACATTAACCGAGGATGTTGAGCAGGTTATTAAAAAATTTTTTAAAGGTCCGAAAAGAATTGAGATCGTACCGGTAGGTACACCATTGGAAAAAATTAATCAAAAAGGATATTCTGTACCAAATTATAACACCAAAGTAAATTTTTTAAAATACTTATTACCGAAAAGTAATCTTGAAAAGGTTTTGATCTTTGTGAAAAATAAAAAAATCGCCGACCGGCTTTTTGAAAACCTGAAAGATTATTTTATGGATGAAGTACATGTAATTCATTCCAATAAATCACAAAATTATCGATTCAATGCCATAAAACAATTTCAAGATGGAACTCATAGAATTTTAATTGCTACGGATATAGTTTCAAGAGGTATGGATATCCTAGGTGTCACTCATGTAATAAATTTTGACACTCCAAAATTTCCAGAACAATATATTCACCGAATTGGCAGAACAGGAAGGGCAAGAAAAAGTGGAAATGCCATACTATTATTCACCCCAAATGAAGAAGAGTCTTTATTGGAGATCGAAATTTTAATGCAAACAGAAATACCTGTAATTTCTCTGCCGGAAAGTATTGAAATTTCAGATATTTTAATGCCAGAGGAAAAAGATAGAACTGAAGAAAAAGAAATTACTAAACAATTGAAAACCAGCTTTGAACCTGGACCTGCCTTTCATGAAAAAATCGATAAAAACAAGAAAGTAAATCTGGGTGGTTCATACAAGCGAGAGATAAAAAAGAAATATAAAAAACCTAAAACCCGCCCGCAAAAATCCAAAGGTAAAAAGTAAAGAATACTTCTTCTTGATTATTATTATCAATTAATTAACCTTTTTAAATAAAAATTACAATAATAGAATCTTATTTGCGTTGTATTATCTCATTAGTTTTTTAAATAAAACTAGGGAAAATTGTTATTGTTAAAGAAGAAAAACTCTCCAGAAAAATGGAGAGTTTTTTGATTTTTAATAAAGCCACTTCCATGTCATACTCTATTAACTTCTTAAAATTCATTTCTGTAACATTTATTACAAAATAAATATAGTATTCATGTATGACAATATAAAAATATTAATTGCGTTGTATAAACTCATTAGTTTTTTTTAATTTAAAAACTAGGGAAAATTGTTATTGTTAAAGAAGAAAAACTCTCCAGAAAAATGGAGAGTTTTTTGATTTTAAAAACTACCCAGTTTCAATGATTTTTCACTGTAATAGCAATATAAAAATATAATTTACGTTGTATAATCTCATTAGTTTTTTTAATTAAAAACTAGGGAAAATTGTTATTGTTAAAGAAGAAAAACTCTCCAGAAAAATGGAGAGTTTTTTTGTTTATTATAATGCTATTTCAAAGCATTTTCTATTACTTCCCCAATGGTTCCATTTGGAAATTCAATTTGCAATAAGTTAGCTATAGTTGGTGCTATATCGATAATGGGTATAAAAGTATTTGAACTCCCATTATTAATTCCTTTACCGAAGAATATCATAGGGACATGGGTATCATAACTAAATCCTGAACCATGTGTTGATCCTGTTTTTGAATCAATAATAGTAGCAGGGTTAGGCACTATTAAAACATCACCGGACAATTTTTGATTGTATCCATTTTGCAGATTACGTAAAATTCCTTTGGTAAACACAGTATTTTGTAATGTCTTTGCTGTAACAACTTTATGTACACCTTCATAGTTAATAATTTCATCAGCCAAAACTTGAGCTATTTTATTATGATCCAAATGAAGTTTTGAAATTTTCTCTTTATCTAAAAAAACCTGGAAATTAGAAATATTTTCAATTAATTCACCTGAATTAAAATGCTTTTTAGATATTTCAATTACAAATTTTCTAAAATCATCTTGGTCAATATAACCAGCCGGAATTTTTAATGCACTCAAATAAGATGGTACCTGAACAGCTGCATGATCTGCAGTCAAAAACAAAGTATAATTGTCGGCTCCAATGTTTTTATCCAAATAGTTTAAAAAATCTTCTAATACCAAATCCAATCTCAAATAAGTGTCTTCCAATTCTTTAGAATCAACACCAAATTGATGGCCTATATAATCCGGGCTGGAAAAACCTATAGCTAAAAAATCGGTATACTCCCCTTTTCCTAAATTCTCGTTTTTAATTGCTTTTTTAGCAAACTCGGCAACAATACTATTGCCAAATGGAGTACATTTAATAAGATCAAAGTTATTATTTCGATTTCTCAAATTAGGAAGATCATGTGGAAAAGTTGGCGACTCTTCCCCTTTAAAAGCTTCTTCAAATTCGTTATCATCAGCAATACTTTCGGTATAAGTGTTTATTGGATACAGGGTTTCCCATTTTTGTTCTACGTATTTTTTTGCCCATCCAGAACTGTTGAAATCATTCACCCATTTCGGTAACGAATCCATATAATAAGAACTGGTTATAAACTTACCCTCATTCTTCCCAATAAACCAATACGACCCATTAGAAGTATGACCTCCCGGTAATACAGCTGAACGATCCTTAATGCCAATACTAATGGTTTTTCCATTCATGTTTTGCGCCAGCCGTAGCTCATCGGTAATCGTTGTTGTCAGCAATCTATATGGTGACTTTTGTTCGCCTTGCTTTTTTGTACCCACAGCTATGTAATTAAAATCGTCAACACAGTAAATTGATTTCTTTAAAAATTTATCATACCAATCATTACTTATTATTCCATGTGTACTTGACGTCGTACCTGTATAAATAGAAGCATGCCCAACTGCGGTATAAGTAGGTATATAATTGAAATGTGCATTTTCACAATTAAATCCATCGTTCATCAGACGCTTAAATCCTCCATCACCATATTTATTATAAAATCTGGTTAAATAGTCATAACGCATTTGATCAACCACTATACCAACAACTAATTTTGGTCGATCAAGTTTTGTGGTTTTTTGAGCATTTAAGTTTAAAATACTTAAAGATACTATGATGAAGATCAATATGTTTTTCATGTTATTTTTTAAATTTAACCGCAAATGTACTTATTAATAAGAATAAATAATATTATTTTAGCAGCATAGTAATCTTTATGAAATATCTTAAAAACATAGGAATATATTTTATCATGTTGGGCCAGGTTTTTAAAAAACCTCAAAAAATATCGATATTTCGAGAAAGTTTATTCAAAGAAATAGAAGAGCTGGGTATAAAATCATTAGGCATTGTTGCCTTTATTTCGTTTTTTGTCGGAGGAGTAGTGGCTATTCAAACTGCTTTAAACGTTGATAATCCATGGATACCAAAGTATTTAATTGGTTTCGCAACAAAACGTTCTATTATTTTAGAGTTCTCTCCAACTTTTATGTCGGTAGTTTTGGCAGGAAAAGTTGGTTCTTATATTACATCGAGTATTGGAACCATGAGAGTTACAGAACAAATTGATGCCTTAGAGGTGATGGGAGTCAATGCTTTAAATTACTTGGTTCTGCCTAAAGTGGTAGCAGCTGTTTTGTTTTATCCCTTTATTGTTTTATTAGCAATGTTCTTAGGAATATTTGGTGGGTGGGTTTCTGGTTTTGCAACAGGTTTATTCACTTCAGATCACTATATTACCGGAATTCAAATGGACTTTAAGCCTTATTTCATTCAATACGCAATAACCAAAACCATGGTTTTTGCTTTTGTCATTGCAACAATACCATCATTTTATGGGTTCTATGTCAAAGGAGGTTCATTAGAAGTAGGGAAAGCCAGTACACAAGCTGTAGTTTGGACCAGTGTTGTTATTATTGTATTAAATTATTTTTTAACACAAATGCTTTTAAGTTAGGGAGGATAGTAATGATAGAAGTTAACGACATATATAAATCCTTTGATGACAATCACGTTTTAAAAGGTGTTTCTGCAACATTTAAAAAGGGTGAAACCAGTATGATCATTGGCTCAAGTGGTTCGGGAAAGACCGTTTTAGTAAAATGTTTATTGGGTTTATTTGAACCGGATAAAGGTGATATTTGTTATGATGACAGGCATTATAGCCAAATGACCTTAAAAGAAAAAAGAGGTTTGCGCAAAGAAATGGGTATGGTATTTCAAAGCGGGGCATTATTTGATTCAGAAACAATAGAAAACAACATCAAATTCCCATTAAAAATGTTTACCGATCAAGGTGAGGAAGAAATGTTGGAAAGAGTCAATTTTGTATTGAACAGAGTACATCTTGAAAATGTTAACCATAAATATCCTGCAGAGCTTTCGGGAGGTATGCAAAAAAGAGTAGCCATTGCTAGAGCGATCGTGATGAATCCAAAATATCTATTTTGTGATGAACCCAACTCTGGTCTGGATCCAAATACTGCCATCGTAATTGATAATTTGATCCAGGAAATTACCGATGAATACCAAATGATAACGGTTATCAATTCTCATGACATGAACTCAGTTATGGAGATAGGAGAAAAAATTATTTTTTTAAAAGACGGCTTAAAGAAATGGGAAGGGTCTTCCGAAACAATTTTTAAAACAGATAATAAGGACGTTACGGAATTTGTTTATTCTTCAAATTTGTATAAAAAAGTACGAGAAGCGTATAATAAAGAGTAGTTTAATAATTCCTTTTGGTCTTTATACTTTTCTATTTGCCTTTTGTGTTCAGATCTAATTTATATATCAATAATGGACTAAATGTTTTAAACAAAGAACTGTATCGTCCTGAAATAGGTTGACTCTTTTAAAAGTAAAAAGTCAACTAAAAACAGGATAAAATGAGAAGTAAGTCAAGTTATTATTCAGAGGAGTTTAAATAGGATCAATCTAACTGCCTTATATCTATATTTTTTAATTTCAAACGGGTTTCCATCCATTCCTTTAACTTTTTCTCTTGTTTTCTTCTTTGATTACTATTTACTTTGGATTTCCATTTTACCGAAATAACGTGTAAAGTATCCATTTCTTTAAAATTGGACACAAACTCTCTGGCAAAACTAATTTCTTTCAAATCATTATAATTAATTTGAATTTCTTTTACTACCTGATCAAAAAGCACCTCATTGTCATAATACTTCCTCAAATCCTTTTCCAACTCATTTATTCTTAGATCCTTTTCTTTTATCGACTCTTCCTTAGTACTTAACAATTTATAATTGTTGACATACATTTCTTTTATTTGATCAATATCCTCTCTGATCCCAGTATCATCCTGGCTTTGTAAAATAGTTAGTTTAGTATTTTTCAAACCAAGTTCTTCCAATTGCAATTTCCAACGATCCTTATCATTTTCATCATACTTATTACCAAAAACATATAGTTTAATTTCATTTTCCTGATAATCAATACTTTCTTTTGCATCACCTATTATATTTACTCCTTCATCCTTAATATTTTTAATAAAGTACTCAGCCCTAGTGTTAAAATCATTTAGCTGATACAGTTGATAAAACAGATAAATACTAAAAGAAAAAATAATCAATGCTATTAGTGAGGCAATACGTGAAATTCGTTTTCTTTTTGCCTGATTGATATACTTTAACATTGGAAAACGTAAATATTTCGTGATGGAAAATGCGGCTAAAGCAATAAAAATTGAATTTATCGTAAATAAGAACAAAGCTCCTCCAAAGTAATTGAATTGACCGGTTGCCAAACCAAATCCTGCAGTACATAATGGTGGCATTAGGGCAGTTGCAATCGCCACACCCGCTACCGTATTGAATTGTGGTCGAGGCCTGCTTATCGCAATGAACAAGGCCAAACCACCTGCTATTGCAATGAGTACATCTCTAACGTCCGGTCTGGTTCTTGCTAAGATCTCGGGAGTTGCTTCTTTAAAAATAGGAATACTAAAAAACAGAAAAGAAGTCAATATACTTAAAACCACCATTACCCCAAAGTTGATCACCGAGGCTTTTAAAGTGTCAACATCATTTACTCCAATCGAAAAACCCACACCTAAAATCGGGCCCATTAAAGGTGATATAAGCATTGCACCAATAACTACTGCGGTTGAGCTAATATTTAAACCTATGGATGCAATCAAGATAGAGAACACCAGTATCCATGCAGTATGTCCTCTCATGGAAATACCTTCCTTTATGGTTTGGGCGGTTGCTTCTTTATCAGTTCCTTTTTTAATGTTTAAAAGCTGAGGTAAGTATTCTTTTAAGCTTTGAAAAAAACCTTTGAATTCCTTATGAACGTCTTCTTTTTGCTCCTTTAATTTTTTATCCTGTTCAAGATCTTCTTTATTAATGTCATCCATGAAATATAAGCTAAATAATTTGAAAAGTAAATTTACTAAAAATTAATCATTATTGAATTTCATGTTAGCCAAGACTGAAATTTGCTTAATTTCCTGTTCTTTGGATTTTGGAAAAATAAGAATGGTATCTTTGGTTTCAACAATAATATAATCATTTAAACCTTGAACAATAATTTTTTTACCATTTTGGGTTCTTACAATATTATTAGAAGAATCATTAAATAAGGCTTTCGCATTTACAATGGCATTTTTATTTTTATCCTTCGGTAACTTTTCATATAATGAACCCCAGGTACCCAGATCATTCCAGCCAAAATCAACAGGTAAAACAAATACATTTTCGGCCCTTTCCATAATACCATAATCAATAGATATGTTTTCTGATCTTTCATAATTATTTTTTATGAAATCAGTTTCTTTTACCGTATTCCAAAATGGATTTCCGGCATTGAAAATGGTGCACATATCGTTTAAACTATTTTCAAAGGCCTTAATGATACTTTTAACACTCCAAATAAAGATTCCCGCATTCCACAAATAATCTCCTTGTTCTATAAATCGTTTAGCTGAATCTATATCTGGTTTTTCGGTAAAATCTCTTACTTTTTTGACCGCTTTCGCAGATTCTTCAAACTTAATATAACCATAACCAGTGTTAGGTACAGATGGTTTTATACCCAATGTCATTAAAATATCATCCTTTTCACAAGCCTTGAAAGCAGTTTCAACATTTTTCACAAATTCATCTTCATTTTCAATATAATGGTCAGAAGGAGCAACGATCATTACAGCATTTTTATTCAAATTCTTTATTTTTAAAGCACTATATAAGATACAAGGTGCAGTATTTCTCATTGCAGGCTCTAATAATATCTGGTTATCTCCTATTTGAGGCAGATGGTGCGACACCAGTTTCTTATATTTTTCATTAGTTGCAACTAAGATATTTTCTTTGGGAATTAATTTCTCCAGCCGTTCAAAAGTATTTTGAATCAATGATCTCCCAGTTCCCAACATATCGTGAAATTGTTTAGGATCTTCAGGTGTGCTTACAGGCCAAAATCTGGACCCTACTCCACCTGCCATAATTACCGCATAATAATTCTTATTCATTATAATTTATTTTTTACCAATTTTGATATCGACCTTTAAACTCTTTCGGTTTATGTATAGACACAAATCTATATTTTCAAATTTATAATTTTAAATCTTAAATTTTCAATTATTGCAACAAATCTACTTCAGCATTCGCATGGAATAAATACTTTTTATCCGTAATTACCTCTACACATTCATATCTGGTTCGCCTTTTATGTCCTTTTATAAATACTTTTTTATTGTGCTGGAATTTACTTGCCAAAGGTAATTCAAAGATAAAGGTCTTATCCGTTTCTTTATCAAATTGCTTTAAAACCAATGATAAATTAACGTCTGTATCCGTGCTGGCTTTAGGATTGATCAAATAGTGTGCTAATTTGGATAGTATTTCTTTTGGGTAGATATTCGGATTTATAAAAGGTAACATGGTATGCTGAAAATTTCTTTTCCACTCCACACCATGAGGTTTTACCCTTTTAAACTTTTCAAAAGTAATGAGATGAGCAATCTCATGGATCAATGTAAGTAAAAACCTATAGGGATTTAGATCATTATTAATCGTTATTTGAACATCTCCATTGGGATAATTTTTGAAATCTCCATGCTTTGTTTTTCTGTTTTTAACAATTTTTACCTGGCAGGGATGTCTATCTAATAAATCAAGAACCAATTCAATCGAATTCTCAGGAAGATACTTTTTTAAAATTTCTTTTCTCTCGTTCAATGCATGTAATATTTAGCAAATCAAAAATACAAAAAATATAAAGGGCAATTATCAATGTCCAAATTACAAATAAAAGCCAATACTAAATTATCAAATTTTAAAAATTAACTGTTCAAACAGTTTAAAATTAAAAGTATTTTTGATCTTAGGGATTTGTTATTTGTATTTTCTAGTATTACGGTGTTGAATTAGAAACTTGCAAGACTTTTCCGTTATATATTCTATTTCCAGTAAGTGAAAAATCGGCAATATAATTTGCCATTTCAGCGGCTGTAATTGGAGCCTTATAATCCGGGAATGCCTCACTAAGCATTTCCGTTTGCACCGCTCCCAAAGCCAAAGTGTTAAATGAAATACCACTTGCTTTGTATTCTTCCGCTAACAATTCCATCAAAGTGATCACAGCCCCTTTTGACGAACTGTAAGCCGAAAGTCCGGCAAATTTCATACTACCCTGAATGCCTCCCATACTGCTGATTGCAACAACATGACTTCCTTTATGTAAAAATGGTAACATTTTATTGGTTAAGGCTGCCACAGCAAAAACATTGACCTTATACACATTCATAAAATCTTTAGTAGTAGTTTTAAAAAAGGGTTTATGGATCAATGCACCGGCATTATGAATAATGATGTCTATTTTTTTCCATTTGCTGCTCACAAAATTGGCAATTACTCCCAAATCTTTTTCCTTGGTTATATCAACTTCTAAAGCGACAATATTATGATGAGTTTTTTGAAGCAGGTCAATTTTTTCTCGCTGCCGTGTAAGTGCAAGAACATGATGATTTTGTTTGCTAAAATATTTTACCAACTCAAATCCTATCCCTCTGCTTGTTCCCGTTATAATTATATTTTTGGAATTCATTTTTTAATTCAATTTTAAACTTTTTATATTTATCAAAAATTAATACTCAAAATTATGAAATTTTTCAGCATTACAATTCTACTTTTTTATTCTTCGTTTCTATTGTCGCAAAATACCCTTATCCATTGTGGTAAGTTAATCGATACACACAATGGAAAAATTCTCAACAATATGACCATCATAGTAACAGGAAATAAAATTACAGCCGTTGAAAATGGTTTTAAGAATCCAAATTCCGAACAAGCTATTGTTATTGATCTGAAAAGCCAAACCGTTTTACCAGGTTTAATCGATATGCACGTACATATCGAAAAAGAATTCGGTCCAAATATTTATTTAGAAAGATTTACCTTAAATGATGTTGATGCTGCTTTTCATTCAACCGTTTTTGCTAAAACCACTCTGCTTGCTGGTTTTACAACAGTAAGGGATCTTGGTGGTAGTGGCGTAAATACGGCTTTAAGAAATGCAATTCGCAAAGGATATGTCGAGGGACCTCGAATTTATTCAGCTGGAAAAGCGATAGGCACAACAGGAGGCCATGCTGATCCTTCTAATGGAGTTCGTAAAGATCTCATGGGTAATCCCGGGCCAAAAGAAGGTGTTGTCAATGGAGTAGAAGATGCAAGAAAAGCCGTAAGGCAAAGGTACAAGAATGGAGCAGATCTGATAAAAATAACAGCTACCGGAGGAGTGTTAAGTGTTGCTATAAACGGACAAAATCCACAATTTACCATTGAAGAAATTAAATCAATCTGTGAAACTGCCAAAGATTACGATATGCATGTTGCTGCTCATGCTCATGGTGATGAAGGCATGCGAAGAGCAATTTTAGGCGGAGTTAAAACTATTGAGCACGGTACTTTAATGAGCGAAAAAACTATGGAATTGATGAAAGAGCACAATGTATATTATGTGCCAACCATTACCGCCGGAAAAGAAGTTAGTGACAAAGCTAATATTAAAGGATTTTATCCTGAAATTATTGTGCCAAAAGCATTAGAGATAGGACCTAAAATTCAAGGAACATTTGCTAAAGCATATAAGAAAGGAGTTAAGATCGCATTTGGAACTGATGCAGGGGTTTTTCCTCATGGACAAAACGGCAAGGAATTTTACTATATGGTTGAAGCCGGCATGCCGGAAATGGAAGCTATTCAATCGGCAACGTCCACTAATGCAAGGGTTTTAAAAAATGAAAATATTGGTGAAATTGCTGTTGGTAAGTTTGCGGATATAATTGCCGTTGATGATGACCCAACCAAAAATATCAAAACTCTGGAAAATGTAGTTTTTGTAATGAAAAATGGCAAGGTGTATAAAAAATAAAATTTATTCTTTTAACTCTAAAACAATAGCCACTTTAACCGTTTTAGCAACTCTCATTGCATAGAATTTTTTTACGGTAATATTAAAATCATCTATTTCCAAGTGAAATTCCGATTCTACATATATTTTATTATTAAGATAATTAACCCTTGCAGTTGTTGTTATATCCTTTGTTACCCCTCTAACTGTAATTTGACCACTAACCGGATAATCTTTTTTAACATCAGATAATTCATTAACTGAAAAGCCTTCAAGTTTTCCAACAAATTTGGACTTTGGATAGGTTTCAGAATCCATAAATTTTTTCTGATTAAAATGTGTTTGCATCAAACCCTTTTTAAATTTAAATCCATCGATAAAAACTAAAACCGTAAGCTCTCCATTATCTTTAAGTATTGCACTTACTGTATTGTTAGTAGCTTCCGGTACAGGTTTGGATCTTGATACTGATGCATCAAAAAATATGGTGCCGCTTTTTGTACTATATTTTTCTTGTGTTAATCCGCTTAAAGTAACAAAACACATCAACAAGGTCATGCCCATTATTTTATTTAAACCGAGACTCTTAATACTAAAAGTATTTAATTGTATTTTCTTCATAATCATAATTTTAACTATTTTTATCCTATAAAAATAATTATTATTTTAAATTTAACAGAATGAAAAAAACAATATTTGGATTTTTAATTATAGTCATACTTTCAATTTTTGGGTACCAATATGTTTTTAAAGCCCCACAAAATGTAAGAAAAGCTACTTCCGAATTCACTATTGATGCGAGTTTATTTTCAAAAGAATTTACCGATGATCTGCAAAAAGCAGAAAAAAAATACATTAGTAAAATTTTTACGGTTGAAGGTGAAATAACAGATATTGAAGAAGACGGAATTATATTAAATAATAGTGTTTATTGTAAATTTGATCAAAAATTTCAAAGCAACCTAAATGAAAAGATCAAGGTTAAAGGAAAGTATATAGGTTACGACGAGCTATTTGAAGTGATCAAACTGGATCAATGCACTATAGTAAAGTGATCACTCTTCAAAAACTATGTGCTGGTAGGCTCCAATATCAGGGCTTAAAGTTCTGCTAACACCCAATATATCAAAAGGTACCTGCAAAGCCGCATTAAGATCTGCATTTGCATTTGCATTAGATGCTTCACCGATAATAAATTCATTGTTCTCCAGATCCTTAAAATCCGGTACTCCGTTTAATACATTTTTCTGATAGTGAGAGATATCATCAAAATCATATAAGGGATTGTCAGTAAATTTTCCATTGATATCGTCAAACTTCAATAAATTATTTTTAAAATTATATTCAAATAGAGCTCCATCGACCCTGTCAAGAAAAAATTCAATATTTTGATTTCCTTCTATAATACAATTGGTAAAATTTGCGGCTTTTAAATCGCTGAGCAATATGGTTTGTGAACCATCGGTATTGGTGAATGACAGAAAATTATTTACCAAAACTGCCGGAAATTCTCTTATGCTGCTATTCCAATAATTTGCAATAGTTATATGTGTAAAATTATAAGTACCGCCAATGGTGCAAGCCAAAGATGATTGACCATTATTGGCAATAACCATATTTTTACCTTCAATATTTGCCGTTCGTCCTAAGAGGCCAAAACTTGATGTGTTATAAACTTGTGTATTTGAGATTTTTAATGTTGGTTCATTTAAACTACCGATGGAATCCATTAAAACCCCAATGATGTTATTTTTTATTATGGCATTATCTATTTGGTGATTCTTACTGCCGGCCCTTAACCAAATCGTACCCCACTGACCAGGAGTTTCGCTAAAGGAAGGCTCTAATCTATCTCCTTCAAAAACTACTTCCTCGTTTAATTCACCCAATACCTTCAAACTGGCATCTTTTTCAACCAACAGACCCGAATTTTGATGAAAATGCACCTTTACACCCTTTTCAATGGTCAAAGTATTATTAGAGTTAACACCAACATAACCGTATACAACATAAGGTTTATCATTTTTCCAAACTGCATCTCCATCCAAATAAAAGCCTTCAACGGCAATTTCTTCTCCTTCTGAATCTACACCTAAAACAATGGTTTCCTTTACTCCCTGGGCATCACGTTTTGGAAACAAAAAATGTGCATCCTGAACTAAAGTGATCAGTTTTACATCCTGTAAATTCTCACCTTTATCAAAAACAATGGAATCGGTATAGATAGGGTTGGTTACCTTTGAAAAATCAATGGTGGCTTCAATAAAAACAAAAATACTGTCCTTTGCCAGGATATCAATATTTTCAAAAGATTTTCCTGCTATTCCATCAACATTTAAACGATAAAACGAATTTTCCCCTCTGCCCAGATCAATACTTGGAATGGTAATATTACTATTGCTCTTATTGTAAATTTTTAAGGTCCGGGTACTGGAACTAATATTGGTAAAAACCGTATCTAAATAAACAGTATCTCTGGAGAATAAAAGATTTCCTGAATTTTTTACAGTTTCAAATGGATCATCATTACAAGATAGCAGTGAGAAAAATAGAATAGTAATGATGTATAAAAAAAACTTTGGCATTTTTTTATTA
>Ga0209013_10000117_pt1 | contig 60918 bp, 54 predicted proteins | sample Cruoilmetagenom2_FD_187291 | JGI IMG/M metagenome (GOLD analysis project Ga0209013, IMG submission 187291) | Oil polluted marine microbial communities from Coal Oil Point, Santa Barbara, California, USA - Sample 2 (SPAdes) (version 2) | ecosystem: Environmental > Aquatic > Marine > Oil seeps ...
ATGCAATTCTCATGTCCTCGCTTGCTGCTGCGTGGGTGGATCCATTGCCAGTTCTCCGAGCCGATCGGTCCCTTCTCGTGCGAGAGAAGAGAATCTGGACCGGTACGCGTGGCTAATGTTACGGGCCGGGTGTGGCTTGCCGATATTCCGTGCTCCCGGGGAAGGCTCTGTCGCATGCAATAATCAATGAAAGGCGCTGGCCCATTCACGAGCCTGACCTAAGGCAGTAGAGACGCTCGTCCGATAGCGGTGCTATCAACTGTGACCGATGGCTTACGTGAACGAACCCCCGAATCCATCCGTCCACACGACAGGAGAAAATCATCAGTCTCCCGTCGCCTCTGGAATCGACCCGCTTCTGGCCGAGCTGATCGAAACCACCTCCCAGCCCTTTGTTGTGCTGGACGCACATTTCCATGTTGCGTATGTCAATTCCGCGTTCCTCAAATCTTTCCAGCTGACGCTTAGCGATATGCGGGGACAGTCGCTTTTCGAGTTTGGCAACCGTCAATGGGACATCCCGGCGCTACGCCGTCTGATTAGTGAGATTCTCCCGCAGCGACGCGTTGTAGAAGGGTTTCGTGTCGACCACGTCTTCGAGACGCTCGGAAAGCGCACCATGCTGATCAATGCGCGCGGGATTGCCGGCAACGAGCGCCGGTCCGACATGCTCTTGCTTGCCATCGACGATATAACGGATAGCGAAGCCTCCAACCAGCTACTCGACTCGGTTTTAGAGAATCTGCCCGCGGTGGTATTTCTTAAACGTGCCAGTGACTTGCGCTTCGTGCGGGTTAACCGAGCGGCTGAGCAACTTTTGGGCTATTCGCGCCGCGACATGATCGGCAAGAATGATTACGATTTTTTTCCCAAGGAGCAGGCTGATTTCTTCACGGGGATCGACCGGGAAGTTCTCGCTGGTGACATGGTTCGCGACATCGACGAAGAGCCGATCCGGACGCGCGACGGAGCAACGCGCTACCTCAGAACCTCGAAGATCGTACTACGAGATGCCGAGGGAAAGGCAACCCACCTCCTTGGGGCTGCCCTTGACATTACCGAGCGCAAGGAGACCGAAGAGCACATAAAGCTGCTCATGCGCGAGCTAGACCATCGCGTCAAGAACGTGCTCGCCCGCATTCCTGTCATTGCCATGTGTACGCGCGAAGGTAGCGAGTCTATGGATGAACTCGTGCGGGCGCTCCAAGCCCGTATCCAGTCCATGGCCAACACTCATGAACTCTTGAGCCTTGCCCAATGGCACGGCGTGGCACTAGCAGATATTGTGTGTCGCGAGCTTGCACCCTATGCCGCGAACGGCAATACCCGCGTGGAGGGCCCAGATGTTGTGCTATCTGCCGAGGCGAGTGAAGCCATGGCGATGGTGTTGCACGAGCTGGTCACCAACGCGGCAAAATACGGCGCATTGTCTGTTCCAGGTGGATGCGTTTCGGTTCGCTGGAGCCAGGAGCAGAAGGCCTCCGGACCCGTCAGGCTCCTGGTCAACTGGGATGAAGTAGGTGGGCCGCCGGTAGAAACTCCGAAACATTATGGGTACGGCACGACCGTAGTTCGAGATCTCATACCCTATGAAATCGGTGGGACGGTTGACCTCGTGTTTGCAGCCGCTGGAGTTCACTGCAATATCGGAATTCCGGTCGGCCCGAAGGGTGTACGACGATTGAAGCCGTCTACCCCATGCTTTGATGCCGGGCCATGACAGATTGCAACGTGACCAGAAGCTCGCGGGCCGGAAAGGGTTTTTGCAGGATGGCTGCAACCTTTCCCTCTAGTGCCGGCACATCTGCGTAGCCCGAGGCAACGATGACGCTGACCCCTTTTTTGACGAGTACGTCGATGAGGCCGTAGGCCAAACCATCCTTTAGTCTGATGTCGATAATCGCAATTGGCGGCGGGTCCGAAACCAATAGCCGTTCAGCCTCATTTGCGCTCGCAACAGGACCAACGACGAGCATGCCCCAATCTGCAAGCAAATCTTTCATGGCTTGGGCGGCATGCCAGGAGTCCTCAACGAGGAGCACCTTGCAACCTTTCAAATTTTGGGACGCCGGCGTCATGGGGCCACTGGATTAGCTTGCACCCACGGGAGAGGGTCGCAAACACAATGTATGCGGAGGATGTGGGTCATGGAACCATCCTTGCAGGTCTCCTAACGCTAGATGCCGATGTCTTTGCCATCGGGGGCTGTTTCAGCCAGGCTGATCGGGCAGGATACGCTTCCGTTCAGTATCATAAAAAAGTGCAACCCGCGCGCCATCGCCTCTTACCGTGACATTGCTTTCGATTGGTTCTATGAGCGGCGTCTAGCTGTCAATGAGCCGATAGGACTTATGACCACCGACACGTTCGAGAAATGCATGCCGAAACCAATGGCGGACAATGTGGGCCTGTCTGCAGCCAAGCCGCAGACTTCCCCTAAGGTCGGCTTTGTCTCGCTCGGTTGCCCTAAGGCGCTTGTCGATTCTGAGCGCATCATCACCAAGTTGCGTGCCGAAGGCTACGACCTCGCGCCCGATTACGCAGGCGCCGACGTCGTTGTCGTTAACACCTGTGGCTTTCTGGACTCTGCCAAGCAGGAAAGTTTGGACGCCATCGGCGAGGCCATCACTGAAAACGGACGCGTCATCGTCACCGGCTGTTTTGGTGTAGAGGAAGATCGAATTCGCCAGGCGCACCCTAGCGTCCTTGCCGTCACCGGCCCGCATCAATACGAGCAAGTCATTGCGGCCGTGCACGATGCGCTCCCGCCGCTGCACGATCCCTTTCTCGATCTCGTCCCTGCCGAAGGACTGCGGCTAACGCCGCGCCACTACGCTTACTTGAAGATCTCCGAAGGCTGCAACAACCGTTGCGCTTTTTGTATCATTCCGACCTTACGCGGAGACCTGGTCAGCCGCCCGATTGCCAACGTGATGATGGAGGCGGAACGGCTCGTCAAAGCCGGCGTAAAAGAGTTACTTATTATCAGCCAAGATACATCAGCCTACGGTCTCGACATCAAGTATGCTGAGAGCCAGTGGAAGGGCCGCGCATTACCTGCGCGTTTCCACGATCTGTGCTCAGCGCTGGGTGAGCTTGGCGTCTGGGTACGCCTGCACTATGTCTATCCTTACCCGCATGTCGATAGTGTCATTCCACTTATGGCCGACGGCAGACTACTGCCCTACCTCGACGTGCCCTTCCAGCATGCCTCTCCCACGGTGCTTAAAGCCATGCGCCGGCCGGCAGCGCAAGAAAAGACGCTTGATCGCATTCGCCGCTGGCGCCAGATCTGCCCAGACATTGCCCTACGCTCAACCTTCATCGTCGGCTTTCCCGGTGAAACGGAAGCTGATTTTTCGTTCTTGCTGGAGTGGATGCGTGAGGCGCGGTTGGCCCGCGTGGGCTGCTTCCGTTACGAGCCCGTTGCCGGCGCCAAGGCCAACGAACTGCCCGGCATAGTCCCGGACGAAGTGAAAGAAGAGCGTTGGCACCGCTTCATGGCGGTGGCCCAAGAGCTCAGCGCGGAACGGCTGGCAGGCATGGTTGGCCGCCAGATCGACGTTATCATCGACGAGGTGGACGACGAGGGCGCACTTGCGCGCTCACAATGGGACGCGCCGGAGATTGATGGCAGCGTCTTCCTAAACGGCGAGGCAAATCTGCAACGAGGCGATCTCGTCAAGGCCCGCATTACCCATGCCGATGCCTACGATTTGTGGGGCGCGCGGGATTAAGGAGCGTTTGTAATGTCCGCTGCGGCGCCCGACTATCGTGCCATCAGATTTGGCAAGACGGTGCCCGCCGTCCTTCTGGCAGTTTGCTAGGAGCTGTGTTGGGAAAATCTGCGGTTGTATCCATAAACCTTCTGCACAGCGGCAAAAATTAGAGCCGTCGACCAACCAAACATCAAGAGTCCGTTGGCGCCCTCAAAGGACGATAGCAGCCTCCATTGCTCATCAAGGGTGAGATCCCCATAGCCAAGAGTGGTGAAGGTAGCGGTAGAAAAGTAGGCAGCCTCTTCAACAGAGCCCAAGGCGCCAATGAGAAGGTAGAGGACCGCCCACGCCCAAACCTCAAGAACCGTGGCAAGAAACAGCCAGAGCACAAAGTAGGACAGCAATAATGTTGTTCTAAAGTCGGACCCGACGACCTGTCGCGTAACGCGCCTGCGCAGCATCTCAATTCCGGCAATCGTGAATCCGCCTTGGATCACCGTCGTCAAAATGATCATGGCCGATCCCAGGAGCATCTGAAAGATCACGGTGTCCTCCTGACGCGCTTTAGCAAAACGACGCGAGACATATGATCGAGGGCTTGCCCATTCGCATGGAGCTAAGGGCGTTCCGGCACTGGTGCTGCAGGATGCGCCGGCTTTGGTTCCTCTTTCTGCGGACTTGCGGTTTCCCTTAAGCGTTGGAATTGGACGTAGAGGTAGGGAATAAACGCGACACCCAGAATTGTTGCAATGAGCATGCCCGCAAAGACGGTGATGCCAACCGAGACCCGAGCCGCGGCGCCGGCACCCGTCGCGACGACCAGTGGAAGCACGCCGAGGATAAATGATAAAGCCGTCATCATGACCGCCCGAAAGCGTAAGGAAGCAGCTTGCTCTGCAGCATCTATGATCGACTCGCCAGATTCGCGCCGGTCCTTGGCAAACTCCACGATCAAAATGGCGTTCTTGGCGGCCAAACCAATGAGTAAGACGAGACCAACCTGCGCGTAGGTATTGAGGGATATGCCTGTCAGATAGAGCGCAGCCAGCGCGCCGAGCACCGCGAAGATCACTGACAGCATGACCGGGAGCGGTATTGTCCAGCTTTCGTATTGAGCTACGAGGAAGAGATAAGCGAAGATAATCGAGAGGGCGAAAATGGCTGCCCCGGCCTCGCCCGCCTTGATCTCTTCATAAGACATGCCGGTCCATTCGTAGGTGTACCCATCGGGAAGATCGCTGGCAGCGGTACTCTGCATGGTTGCAATGGCTTGACCGGAGCTATAGCCGGCCGCCGCGTCACCATTGATGGTTGCGGAGCGGAACATGTTGTAGCGTTCGATCGTATCCGGTCCAAGGACTGATTTGATCGTTACGAGGGTATGCAGCGGGACCATCTCCCCGTCTTTGTTGCGCACGAAAAGCTTGCCGATATCATCTGGTCTGCTGCGCTTGTTGGCTTCAGCTTGAGTATAGACGCGGTAGACGCGGCCGAACTTGTTGAAGTCATTCACGTAGTAAGCGCCGATGTTGGCATTGAGCACCGTGAAGATATCGTCGATCGAGACGCCTTTAGTTTTGGCGCGCGAGCGATTGACGTCGATGAAGATCTGCGGGGAATTTGCTCCAAAGGTGCTGAATACGCCCCTCAGTTCGGGCTTTGAGTTTGCCGCAACAATCATTCCGCCCAGAACAGCAGAAAGTGACTGCGGGGCGCGACTCTCGGTATCTTGCAGAACAAATTCAAAGCCGCCGGTGTTGCCAAGGCCGGGGATAGGCGGTGGAACGAAGGGTATGATCATCGCTTTCGAAATGGCGGCAAATTTCGGTGCGACGTTACCCATGATGGCGCGCAGATTGAGTTCTGGTGCCGTGCGTTCGTCCCAGGGTTTCAGTACTGCAATTAAAAAAGCGCCATTGGGCACGACTGTGCCTTGTAGCATGCTATAACCGCCGACCGATATGACATCGGCGACACCAGGGTTTTCCGACAGGATTCCCTCGACCTCTGCGAGAACGGCAGTCGTGCGCGGCAGGGCCGCGCCATCAGGCAATCGTACATCAACAAAAAACGCGCCGCGATCTTCGGGCGGTATGAAGCCGGTGGGTGTTGAAACGCCAAACCAGGCAGCAGCGCCAAAAACGACCGCGACGATGGCGGCGCTCACGATCGCGCGTCGGATGAGTGTGCGGACCACGACATTGAAGCCATTGCGCGTTTGGTTCAGTCCCTTCTCGAACCACGCGAGGGGGCCGCGACTGATTTTGCTGGGAGGTTTTAAAATGGTAGCGCACAAGGCGGGACTGAGGGTTAGCGCATTGATCGATGAGAGCGAGACGGCAACAGCAATGGTGGCGGCGAACTGCTCAAATAGGCGTCCGGTCAACCCTGGTGTGAATGCAACCGGAACAAAAACGGCCAGGAGCACGAGCGTTGTGGCGATCACCGGAGCGGTGACCTCTTCCATGGCTTTGCGCGTGGCGTCCCTCGGTGATAGGCCATCGGCCATATGGCGCTGAACATTTTCGACAACGACGATGGCGTCATCGACAACAACGCCAATGGCGAGAATTAGCCCAAACAAGCTGATCGTGTTGATTGTAAAGCCGAGTACGAGCAGGGCTGCGAACGTCCCAATGAGAGAAACGGGGATGGCGATCGCAGGTATGAGCGTCGACCGCCAATCCTGCAGAAAAATGAAGACGACGAGGATAACCAGGGCAAGCGCCTGTAGCAGCGTTATCACCACCTCGCGTATGGATGTCGCGACATAAAGCGTGGTGTCGTAAGTGACCCGTGCAGCGAGATCATTGGGGAAGCGCTTCGACAACCGATCCATCTCGGCCTTTATATTTTTTGCTACTTCCAGCGCATTCGCATCAGGTAATTGATAGACCGCGAGAAGAGCGGCCGGCTTTCCGTTGAGCTGGCCAAACCAGCCATAGTTTTCGGCGCCAAGTTCGATCCTGGCTACGTCCTTGAGCCTGACGATCGAGCCATCTGGATTTGCCACAAGGATGATGTTTTCAAACTGAGGCACATCCTCCAGGCGGCCTTGCGCTGTGAGCGTGTACTGGAATTGCTGCGTGGCAGGGGCCGGCTGCTGGCCTATAGCGCCAGGCGCGGCCTGAAGATTCTGCTCGCGCACCGCAGCAATGACGTCGCTCGCCGTAAGACCAAGACCAGTCAGTCGGTCCGGGTCGAGCCAAATGCGCATGCCGTAATCGCGCGCACCTAGGATATCTACGCTGGCTACGCCGGACACCCTCGCCAGGGTGTCGCGCAGATTGATGCTAGAGTAATTACTCAAAAAGATATCGTCGTACGTCTCCTCTGGCGAGAAGACGGAAATCACCATCAGCATGCTGGTGGATTTTTTTTCGGTTGTGATGCCTTGCCGCTTGGCCTCTTCGGGCAACTTGGGCATCGCCTGAGAGACCCGGTTCTGGACATTGACCTGGGCGGTATCGGGGTCTGTTTCGATAGAGAACGTCACGGTCAGAGTGTAGGAGCCATCGTTGGCGCTTTTCGAAGACATATATGTCATGCCCTCCACGCCATTGACCTCCGCCTCGATCACAGCCGCAACGGTCTCGGCGACAACCATGGCATCAGCGCCGGGATATTTGGCGGAGACTTGAACCTGGGGCGGGGTGAGCTCCGGATATTCGGCGACGGGAAGAGCTCCCAACGCCAGCAAACCCGCAAGTACTGTCACGATGGCAATGACAAACGCGAACTTGGGGCGGTCAATGAAAAAGGCACTGAGCATTCGTTACGGCCCGGTTTGAGGTTTTTCGGCTGGGTCGCGAGCAGCCGTCTCAACCTCGGCGCCCGGTCGTGCCTTTTGGATGCCTTCAACGATGAGCGTTTCACCGTCGGTCAGGCCTTCGATGATGACGATGCCATCGTCCACGCGTTGACCCGCACGCACCGGCCGGGTTTCGACTCGACCTTCGCCGTTCACGACGAGGACGAACGGGCCGGCCTGATTCTCTTGAATGGCCGCCTGGGGAATGACGATGCGTTTCTCTGGATTGGCGCTCTTCAAGATGACATTCACGTATTGACCCGGGACCAAGAGACGGTCCGCATTCGGGAATTTCACGCGGACGTTTATCGTACCAGTCGTCGGGTCCACCTTGTTGTCGACGACATCTATCTCGCCGGGGTGCTCGTAGATCTTGTCATTGGCCAGCCGAATATATGGTGTGAACTTTTTGACCGTGCCTTTTTTTACGGCCTCCATGTAATTCATGTATTGGCGTTCGCCGACGGAAAAGAAGACATCAAGGGGGTCGAGATCGAGAACAGTTACGAGCACGCCGCTGTCGGGCCCAATGATATTGCCCACATCGACGGAGGCGATACCGCTCCTGCCTGCTATCGGTGAATGGATCGTGGCGTAGCTAAGATCGAGTTCGGCTCGCTGGACCTCGGCCTGGGCGGCCGCGACTTCAGCTTTGCCCTGATCGGCTTTGGATTTAGCGAGGTCATATTGGGCCACGCTTGCCGCTTCGCGTTTGACGAGGACCTCATACCGGGCAAGGCTGTTCTCGGCTTCTAAGAGATTGGCCTTGGCCTTGGCAAGATTGGCATTTGCGGCGGCCAGCGTCGCATTGAATTCGGCAGGGTCAATCTCAAAAAGTAGTGCGTCTGCTGGGATTTCCGCGCCCTCCTCGAAGGGACGCTCCAACAAAGTGCCACTCACGCGAGCGCTTACGTCTACGCGCTGGGAGGCTGCCGTGCGCCCAACAAACTCCGTGGATCCGGCGACGTCCTGTGAGGTGACGGGCTCAACGACGACGCTTGGTAAGGGGGCTTTCTGAGCGTTCGGCGATGCCGTGTTATCGGAGCACGCGCCGAGAACAAGTGGCGCGCCAAGCAAAAACTTGCACAGCATCAGCATGGGCCGGGACGAATACATCTTCATTGCCAGCTCGCTTACCATCAGGTCGAGGTGATAGCGGGGTGATGCTAGCCTGGACCTTTGCAAAGGAAAATTACCAATTGCCGCAAAGTACATTTTTGAGCACAGGAGGCATAGTGAGCGGGGTAACCGTCCACAACCGATAGTGCCGAGCTGCTTTCATTGATATTCGGCTCCTGCAGTTGGGTGCTATTTTCCCGCCAGCAGGGGCGGCGAGGTTTATCAACTACAACGAAACGTGTCCACTCAGTTCAAGTCTAATGCAGCTCTAGAACTTGAGCACACGTTCAAGCAAGCCCGGTATGTCATAGCCGATCTCATCCCAAAAAGAGCAGTTCGCACCGAGATTGGTTTTGCTCGCCGTCCTCGTGTTGAGAATGAGGCGGGTGGGGGTCTCGCTTTTAAACTGCTCCCAACGGGGGCTGTCATCTGCGTTCGGGTTTCTGTTCTTGGCGAACTGCGTCCAGTAGCGCATCATCATACGACTAAGCCGCTTCTCATCTGGCTGCAAGACGTGGCGCTGCGCACTGGTTTGCATCTGTGCCGTGTCGGCATTCGCAAAAACAAAGGGCAACTCTGCCGCGTGGCACACCGCGTCCTTGTCGGGCGCACATAGCTTGATGTCGGGCCAAACATTGTAAGACGGCGGATGAGTGAACTGATAGCCCCACACTGGCGCTTTAGACTGCGCCATCACATGGCGGTTAGCGCAAGTAAATAGATAGTCGGTGATGAGCTGTGAGAGGACATTTGTATTGTCGCCGTCGCGCGGCATGTAGCGGGGGTGAGACTTGATGCGCCCGGCAGTTTCAATCGAAAACATTACGTCCAGCATCAGCTCATACTGGAGCTTCAAGACCTTCGGCTTTCCGCCGCTAAGGCGGGTCTGCTGTGTGACTGCGAATATGATGCCTTCGTTTAGATTGGTGCCAATGATAGCCGGCTTAGTGATGGAGCCAGCGCTCGGCTGAGCGGGTACCTGGTCGCCATCGACAACAGGAGCCCAGATCAGCTCGGCAGAAAAGCCCGTGAGCAGAGAAACAATGGGCAGCATGCCGGAGTGTTGTTGGGCGACGATTTCATCAAATGACTTGGCGCGGAGGCACTCCAATCCCTCAAACTCGCATCCCAGATTCGATTTCAAGATTGTGGCGAAGCGCGTGGAGACCTGGAGTGACTTGTAGGGAAGTCCGTAAGGGTTGCTCTCGATGATGGCGGCGTTAAACAGCGGCTGGCTTTCAGGAGAGATAAGGTGCAATCCCACCGACATTGCGCCAGCACTCTCACCGAAAAGCGTGACCCTTTCGGGGTCACCGCCGAACTCGGCGATGTTGTCTTGCACCCATTCAAGCGCTAGGCGCTGATCCATCAAACCATAGTTGCCTTTGAGGCCATCCATCCCTGCAAGGAAGCCAAGTGCGCCGACACGGTAGTTCATCGTTATGACGACTGCGTTGCCCGCCGCAGCAAGGCGGCGCGCGTCGTAAAGGGGATTGCTCGTGGCACCCTCGCGGAATGAACCGCCATAGATGAAAACCATCACGGGGACAGGATCGAAGGTTCCGACTTGCTGGAGTGGAACCGGGGTCCAGATGTTTATGCTGAGACAATCTTCACTGAGTTCTAATTGAATCCCTGGTCTCAGTTTTTGCGGGCAGGTTGGCCCAAATTGGATTGCTTTGTGGATGTCAGAACGCAGTTCCGCCGACCATTGGGCGATGGGTTTCGGCGACGCCCAGCGATTGTTTCCCGCAGTTGATTGGGCGTAAGGAATTCCCAAAAATGCGCCTATCGACTTCGCCGGGCCTGACGCTTTGCCTGTCACGTTAAGGCCGCATACAAGCCCGCTCGTCGTGTGGATCGTTGGGGTCGAACACCGCGCCGTATTGGCGCTGGAGGCCTCAGAGAGACCTTCCTCGGCATGCGCTAAGGCAAATAGGGAAATCGATAGGGTAAGGACCATGCAAAGGGCAGCGAGCAACATGCGGCGCACGATCAACTCCCGGTGCTACGGCTAACAATTGAGAACGAGGGGGGATGTGACACTGAACGCGCACGACTGCAAGATAGGGCCGGTTGATCCAATTGGAGCGGGGGAGGGGATAGGCGGCGAATAGGTGGCCCGTCTTTCTAGCGCCGATTTCAGGGTGAAGGGTCCCCTCGAGGTCAGTCTCTTGCGGGGGGCTAACCGCGTCTCTTGCTTACAGCACGCTTCACATGCCCCTCATTTCCAATATACTTTTTGACGGGCCGGCCAATTGCGCACCGCTTTGCGACTGCCGGGAGCACCCTAGGGGCTGACGTTTGCAGCAAATCGCCGTGCATCTTTACCGGGCGACCGGTGCAGGAATCGCAATAGCGCTCATGGAATTGCTAGCGCGTGTTGCCGATGAACCGCTATCGCGCGTGCCATTCGTTACTTCGATCGTTCTAGTGATGGCGCTGCCCGACAGTCCGCCGGCGCGGCCCCAAGCTGTTATTGGCGGACACATGCTTTCATGCGCTGCGGGGCTCTTGGCCGTGTGGACGCTTGGTCCCGGCGAGCAAGCCGTTGCCGTCGCGCTCGGTTTATCTCTGTTATTCATGCTGACATTTGACGTGCTGCACCCGCCAGCCGGCATCGACGCTTTTCTGATTGCAGTCTTCGGCCTACCGCCCGCATGGGTTTTGAGTCCCGTACTGGTCGGCGCACTGTTCCTGGTAGGCTACGCTAAGGTGTGGTCAGCGGGCGAGCGCTGGCTCGGCAAAAGTGCGCTCGCCAAGATGTTGAGCGACACGCGTTATTGGCAATGGAAACCGCCGAAGGTCGACAGCGCCTCGTTGATACGGCGCGCGTTGGGTCAACGCCGGCGAGAGGAAGCCGCGCCTAAGGCAGATGATAGTCCGGTCAAGCCGGACTCAAAAATAGAGGGATAGGCGGGATCGCGCGCATCAGTTCTTTTTGACGCGCGGTTCCATAAACGCTTTGCAGGTCATGTCCAGCTTGTCCATGTTCGATTCCAGGCACTTCTTTATGCTCCGCCCCCCGCTAGGGAGTACGTCTGAGTAGAATTTGTCATAGCCAGCCGTGCAGGCTGCGCGCGCATCGGGCTCGTCGTCTTCTGCGATGGCCGCACCGGTGACGCTGACAATAAGAACCGGGGACAGTAGTGTTCAGCGGGTGACCATGCTTGACATTCCTCCGGTTGGCTTGCGCAAGATGATGCTACGCCTTTGTAATAGCGATACGAATGGCGCAACATTGGAGCGCCGAGCCACTCCACAAAGCACTTTGCTTTGCATTGAGCCTAAGTCCTCCATCTCGCTTAGGCGCTCTGCTTTTAGTTCGGCCTCCACATGGAAGGCGACATAAAACCCTCTAATTATGGGCTTTTCCACACACTCTGCATGTCACGTACTCCCACTCGCCGAGCGAATCTGATGGGGAGTGGGGGACGCGCTGCGCACGATGCGCGGCGAGCTGCTCGCTGCAATATCGGGGGAGGCGTGTCATGGCTAATTTTACAACGCACATTGTCACGGGGACGATCGTCTCGGCCAGCCTCGCGACCTTAACACTGGCAGCCGACGTCATTGCACCGGAGAATCTCCTCGCCGTCACGATGGCGGGCACACTGGGCTCTGTGCTCCCCGATATTGATTTGAAGGACTCGCGTCCCAGCCGAGCGCTGTTTGCAGGTCTGGCAGTTTTCTTCTCATTTGCCGTTCTGTTTCATTTCGCTCCGCAGCTCTCCATCGTGGAAATGTGGCTCTTATGGCTCGGTACTTTTTTGTTTGTGCGTTACGGCTTGCATGCAATCTTTCACCGATATGCTGTTCATCGCGGGATCTGGCATTCCATCGTGGCGGGAATCTTCTGCGGATTATTTACGGCCTCCGTCCTCTATTATGCGCTCGGCCGCCCCGACGGCGTCGCGTGGCTCGGCGCAGGATTCTTGTTCATAGGGTACCTAACCCATCTTATCCTTGACGAGATTTACTCTGTCGATGTGATGAACAATCGTCTCAAGTCATCATTCGGTACGGCATTCAAGTTGATCGATGCGCGCCGCCCAGCTGCAAGCAGCGCCATGGTAGTGGCGGCCGCGGTTTTGTTGCTCATCGCGCCAACGACGACAACGTTCGTTGAAGGGATTTCCTCTCGTCCCTTGTGGGCGGGCCTCCAACAAAGACTTCTGCCGACGGACACCTGGTTTGGGATGTTCATCGAACATGGAAAACTTACGGCTTCTACCGTCGATCCTAGCTCAGCGATTTCGACCGGATCTATATCTCAAGATTCGAACCTGGAGCCATCGAAAGCCATTGCGCAATAGTTAGAATGCAGCTTGCGCGGAGCTCTTGCGGGCAGGGCGATGTTAGCTGGCGTGACGACTCTTAAGCCCAGCAATATACGTGGCAACGAAATCGTCCACGGTCTGTCCCGCACCGTGGTTAGTTATCGGTGACAGCTTGTCGGTAGTCGACAACGACGTGATACCATGAACGCCCGCCCATAAAGTGCGCGCAGCCTGTTCTTTCTCCTGCGCGTCGAAACCGTCGAGTAGTGGCGTCAGCGCCTCCATGAGTGGGGACAGTAGACTGCCAAGCTTTAGCCGGTACCAATCTGGTACTTGGCGGTTTGCTGGTAATCGGTGTTCGAGCAACAGGTTCCACAGTTTCGGGTTCTCTTGGGTAAATGTGAGGTAAGCGTCGGCGAGCTGGCAAAGACGTTGCTGCGGTGGATTAGCAGGGTCGACGCTGTCTAAACGGTTGGCCAGTCGGTCGAGCAGCCGCGCTTCAATAGTGAGCAAAAGATCGTCGAGGTTCTCGAACACATTATAGAGAGTGCCGGGCGAGTAATTGACGCGCTTGGCGATTTCACGTGCGGACAGTCCGGATAGCCCGCTCTGCTCGACGATATCGGTCGCCGCCTGAATGATGAGCTCCCGCAGCTCATCGGGAGTATGGATAGAGCGTCGTCCCATTTTCTTTCCCGCCGCAGATCAATATCGTTTGATATCGGACGAGTTCGAATAATAGGACGGTCGGCTGGCCCGGCAAAGCTCTGTCGGCGAAATTGCCCTCAGAAATGGTGTTATTCGACGATAGACATCGGGGGGAGCGGCACGCGAGGGCGGCCACGGCGATGGTTAACAGATTGCGCAGAAAATCAGCCGCCGCAGTCCAACAGGCACTGGTTGCCGGCGTAATCGACGCAACTATTTCGGGGACTGTGGGTCGACTTGTCAGTCAAGGTCATTGGCCCACTCATGCCGGGTACGACAGCAGTGAATAGCGCATTAAACACATAACTCGACTCCACAACGATCACGCTCTCGCCCTTATCAACAAATCCTGCTGGAAGTGTGTAGGACGAGCACTTTGCGGGCGCGGAATGACCGTTGTGTGAGTAAGACCACTCGACCTTGGTGTCGGTTTCATCGTCACTCGATGCCTTCACCGAAATAATGGCCAGCTTCAAGTCAGTCGTGTCATACGGGCTCATCGTGTGCTCAATGGAATTAAGAATGCCCTCCAGCGTTGCATCCGATTCCGCTTGCGTTTCCCCTAGCTCCTCCTCTCTGGCAACAAGATCGGCTGTCAGTGCCGTCGCTGAGGTGAACTGGCGGTCGATGTGGATTGCGCGCGTGACCTCGACGGTGCCGAGGTACATCAAGACGAGCACCGGCGCCAGCAAAGCGAACTCCGCTGCCGCGAAGCCGTCGTTGCGGCGCCATAGTGGCGCCAGCGCGCGCCGGCTGGAAAGGGTCACTTTGCTGAAGAAGACCATGGACGATACTCTCTTACGCAGTCTTGGATTGCTTGTTGAAACGGTACGGCCTCTGGGTCATGAAATCATTCATAGGGATGTGGCTCTATTCGAAATGCAGTTGAGGATTGCATTATCGCAGCACCGGAACCGCCGGGGCCGGCGCCGAGCATCAAATGGTGGAACGTGTTGGCCAGATCCCACTCGTAGCAAAGGGTAATGAGAGCGATGAAGCTGGCATCGCCCGAATAGTCGTCCACGAGGTCGTCCACAGCGCCCGTCGAGCTGACCATCTGGCCGTTGCCGTCCAGGCAACCCTGGGGCGTGATGCCGGCCCAATCGGCGCTGTTCTGGATAAGCACTCGCAGTTTGTTGCAATCGATTCCACCGCCGGCCTCGTCGCAAACTGATTGCCTAAAGTCGGCGATCGAGGTGCCGTTCAATTTGGTTTCGCCCGTACGAATTTTGCGAGATGCCGCTTCGACACCATGTTCCAGCGAGTTGACCGCAAAGAAATAGAGAGACGATCCCAGAATGGCGAAAACGAAAAGGAAGAAGGGAAGTGCGACGATGGCAAACTCCAACGCGGCTGCGCCCCTGGTGTCCCGGAGCCAGTCGGTGCCTCTACGCTGCCACCTATTCAGCATTGCCTTCGCAAAAGATGACTGGAAGTTAGACGTCATCTCAAATGCCTCTGACGTTCGTTGCCTCTAACTATTTTTTCAAATTTAGCGTCTCGACTATGAATCTTGTATTGCCAGATTTGCCATTTAGCGACTGGGGTAAAGCAAACGTTAGAGAAACAACTAAAGTTGGTCGCACTTGTTGCTTCTTTCCGCTTGAATGGCGGAATATCGGTCTAATCAACACCGCTTTGTAAAATGGCTTTGGGTGCTAAACGACAGAGGCAATTTGCGCCTGTGGGTGCGCTGCGCTGCGGTCGAGTGGCTCTAGTCAGGCCGGATAGCGATCAATGAATGCGCGCTATTGGCGCGCCTTGGAGTTACAGAAGCAGAGGATCGCTCTTGCTTATTCCTCGCCGCCCGACTGCGGGCCAGCGCTGGCGTCGCCGGTGGAGAATTTGTGCTTTTTCTGCGAGTGCTTGTTGATGTTCTCGAAGAACGCCTTGTCATCGCCAATCGTCATTGTTGGCGCGCAGGTCGGCGTGCACGTGTAAGACTCTCTCGTGCTGCCTTTGAGCAAGGTGACAACTTTCTGAGGGTCGCGTTCAACAAAGATGCGTTGATCGTGTATCACGTTGCGGTCGACATCAAGCGCGATGACATTGGTCACGCCGAAAGTCTTTCCCGTGACCACCAGCAGGTTGCTGCCCTGAATAGCGACGTCGGCAATCGACGGGTTGCCAACAATGACGTCGGCGGCGGGACGCGGAAGACGAATGAGTTGCGCCTGATCGTAGCGAACGACTAGGTCTTTCGCGGATGCAGGCGGACTAGTCAGAGTAGCAACGAGGCCAATGCTCACTGCGGCGACGAGCGCCGTAAAGCCGGCACTGGGCTTGAGGTTCCTGGGCAGCACGTGGCAGGGCATGGTTTCCGGGCTCAACTTTTTATTCTCGGTCGTTGTCATCCACTACCTCAGGAAACGGTTAAGGAAGTGCAAATGGAATGGGTTGGAGTTGCTGTTTTCTCCGACCGGAGTGGGCAATACGCACCCGTAACTCGTCACTTCGAGCGTCACAGGGACACTTCAAAGGAAGGCGAGCGTGGGTGTCGGATGGTATTTCGGTATCTCGTTCTGGCAGGCAGCGAGCAGCGGCGTGTCTTACTTACGTTGGCTCGAGTATGATGCAAACAATGAACGCGCCAATCAACTCAGGTTTGCGCCGAAGAAGTAAAAAGTTAATCCGAAAACGCCGCATAGTGCTCGATGACTGGACCGTGCGAGGTGCGTTTACAGAAGATATACTTGTCGTCTGCAAGCTTATATTGCTTCGATCGATTGTTAATTGAACTATTAAGGACATGTTAGGAAGTCTTTATGAAGTATTATTCCCGTTTTACCTGGCTTTAATACCTGGTCGGGTAGTCTCTCAACAGTTCAGCAGCGCGGTTTGTATTGCGCCGGTGAACATAATCAAACGGTACAAACCGCAATTGGGAGAGTGTTGTTATGAAGACCATGTTTTCGCGTTTCCTCAAGGACGAGTCTGGCGTTACCGCCATTGAGTATGGCTTGATTGCCGCCATTGTTGCAGTTGGCATCATTGTTTCGCTTGGCACTCTGCGTGATGGCCTGATTGGTACGTTCGGCGACGTCGCCGCCGAGCTCTAAGGCCGTCTGCGTCTGAAAGGCCGGTCTGACCTCCCGCAAGTTCGTATGAGGTCAGGCCGGCGAGCAAGATGGGCCACTTGGTGACCAGCGCCAAGTGGCCCGATGCATGACAGGCTCGTAGGGCCTGCGGGCCGATGTTGGGAAGGCGTGGCGCCGACCCACCAAAGCCGAGCAAGATCTGGGGGTGCTATCGTGCTGGGACACTTTTTGATCATGGTCTTGCCATTCGCGATGGCGTTTGCCGCTGCGATGGACCTTCAGACTTTGACGATCCCTAATCGCGTGTCTGTTGTGTTGATTGGGGCGTTCTTTGCTGCAGCTTTGGTCGCCGGTCTCTCTTGGCAGGACGTTCTCGTACATCTCGCGGCCGGCTCCGCCATGCTTCTCGTGGGCATTTTCATGTTCTCCATGGGTTGGCTCGGTGGCGGTGACGCCAAATTGTTGGCTGCCGGCGCGCTGTGGATCGGTTTCGATCAGCTGGCGCCTTTCTTAGTCTATGTGGGATTGTCTGGCGGAATTCTGGCGATGATGCTCCTCGCCTACCGGAAGTCCCCGACCGCTACTGTGGTTGCCGCGCATCTGCCGAGCTGGGCAGAACGGCTGCGCACCAAGGGTGGCGGCATCCCCTATGGGATTGCTATTGCTGCAGGGGCCATGGTGGTCTTTCCGTCCACCCAGTTGTTCACACTGCTCGCCGTTTAGCTAGTCGCAGCTGCAACCCATCTCGCTATAGGACCAAGCGTCAATCTGTGACGCCGATTAACCTCGCGTTGACGATTGTCAATCAGACTACGTCAAAATCTGAGGTTGAGTCTTGCAGGGTCGAAAGGATCCTTTAGCGCGATGAAGCGAGCACAAGTGATTGGTTTTTCCGTTGCCGGCGCGGCGGGCCTTCTGGCTTTCGTGCTCATGAGGTCAATGGTCGGCGGTCCGCAAGAACCAACGCGCATCGCCGTTCCCGTCAATTCGACGGAAGTGCTTGTTGCACGCAGCGATATCCGCTTGGGCCAAATCACTAAGAAGAGCAGCTTCCGCTGGCAGACGTGGCCGGCAGATGCAGTCGGCCCGAACTTTATCACGAAGTCGTCCGCCACGAGCACCTTAGAGGAAGTAAATGACGCAATTGCTCGGGCGCCGATCCTAGCGGGCGTGCCGGTTACACGCCAAAAGCTGATCAAGGCCGGCCAAGGGGGCGTGCTCGCAGCCATCCTTCCCGGCGGCATGCGTGCCATCTCGACGAAGATCAAAGAGGAGACAGCCGCGGGCCGTCTCATTCTTCCGAACGATCATGTCGACGTCATCCTTACGCGACGACTGCGTGGCAGTAAGGGCAAAGACCATTATGTTAGCGATACGCTTTTCCACAACGTACGCGTCTTGGCGATCGGTCAGCAGATCGAGTCCAATGACGACAAGAAATCAAGCGAGGGGGCCGCAAATACAGCGACGCTCGAGCTCACAGCTGTGCAGGCGGAGCAAATGGCGCTGGCCAATTCAATGGGCCAGATCAGTTTGTCGCTGCGCAGCATTGCAGATTTGAACCGGGGCGATGGTCCAAGTGCCAGCAACGGTCTCGAAAAGAAACGCAGCAGCGCCGTACGCATCTTACGTTATGGCGTCCGCTCGCGCGCGTACGGCGTGAACTGAGTCAGTAGCCCAGTTTCGGCTGTCAAAAAGGTTATCGATCATGCGAACGACCCTGACATGGGCTCGCGCGGGTATGGCTGCGGCGCTTGTTGCCTGCACTGCTGCGACGGGCTACGCGAACAAGCTAGAGGTGCGCCGCGGGCCACAGCTCGAAGTGAGCCGGGATTCTGTGTTGCGCATTCCTGCCAACGCTACGTTTCCGCTCACCAAAAGATTGGGTCTGGGCGTGGGCACGTCTCTGGCCGTTCAGTTCCCCGTTCCACTCAAGGACGTTTTGGTCTCCGATCCCCAGATCATGGATGCGGTTGTACAGTCGTCTGACCGAGTGTTTCTAATCGCAAAGAAGGCCGGGCAGACCAACGCCTTCTTCTTCGACGAACATGGCCAGCAGCTATTGACGTTAGATGTTTCTGTCGGTGCAGACCTCACCGCATTGGACGACCTGCTGCGGCGCCTCATTCCGGGCTCCAATATTAAGAGCGAGATTGCCGGCAACGCCCTAATCCTGACGGGGTCGGCGCGCACGCCCGTCGATTCTAACCGGGCCGCCCAGATCGCAGCGCAGTTTGTGAATGCCAATTCTGGCTCACTGGGCACGACGGCAAGTCAGACCTTTAGTACATCAGGCAGTACCGCAACGTTCCAGAATCAAACCTCCGCAGCGAGCAATCAGGGCAATGACGAAGCCTATGCCGCCAAGTCGGTAATCAATCTGATCTCCGTGGAGGCGGAAGAGCAAGTGATGATCCGCGTCACTGTGGCTGAGGTGCAGCGCGCACTCCTCAAGCAGTTCGGCGTTAACGTTGGCGCTCTTATCAACTCGGGCAACTTCACGACGTCGCTCTTAAGCGAGAACGCCTTTCCGCTCACGACCGCGGCAGGCCTTGGTACGCTGCCTACCGCGGGCGTTGCGACAATAGGTGCGGCTGCCGGCACACTCGGGCTGTTCAACGGTGGTCCTGCGGGGCCGGGTCTTCCCTTCGGGAATTCCGGCATCGCCGCGGGTTGGGCGTCTGGAAACCAGGCGGCGAACGGAGCGATCCGTGCGCTCGAACGCGATGGTCTACTGAAAACGCTGGCGGAACCGAATTTGACGGCTGTGTCCGGCGAACCGGCCAAATTCCTAGCGGGCGGCGAGTTTCCGATCCCGGTTGTCGACGCCTTGGGACAGGTCAGTGTCAGTTTCAAGGAATTTGGCATTGGCGTTGCCTTCACCCCGGTCGTTTTGTCTGAAGGTCGCATCAGTCTCAAGATCGAGACCGAGGTGAGTGAGTTGACGAACGACGGTGCGGTCGTGCTGTCCAATATTTCCATTCCTGCACTCAAAAAGCGTGAGGCCAAATCGACGGTCGAGTTGCCCTCAGGCGGCTCGCTGGCTCTTGCTGGCCTACTTTCGCAGGATACGCGCCAGAGCATCGACGGTTTCCCGGGGCTCAAGGATGTTCCGATCCTCGGAACACTGTTCCGCAGCCGCGATTTTCAAAATTCGGAGACCGAGCTCGTGATCATTGTCACGCCCTACATTGTGCGGCCGACGGCACGGCGGGAGCTTGCACGGCCGGACGATGGTCTCAATGCGGCGACCGACAAGAAAGCGGATTTCCTCGGTCACATAAACCGGGTCTACGGCCGGGGCGGTCCTGCGCCTGTAGGTGGTCTCAAGGGTGATTACGGCTTCATCGTCGAATAGATGTGCGAGAGAGGGAATATGACGTCTTCAAAGATACTGAAAACGCCTCGCAGGGCCAGCATGGAATTGCGCGGTATAAAGCTCCTCGCCGTCTCAGTTGCCGCACTGGCTATGGTGGGATGCAAGCACACCTATGACTCGGCTCAGGTCGCGGGATGGACACTTGTCGATCCCGCTCAGCGCCACCCCATCCTCGTATCGCAAGAGCCGACAGACCACTTCATACGCATTGCACGCGGCTCTATCGGCCTGTCGTCCGCTCAGCGCGCCGAATTGATAGACTTCGTCAATCGCTACCGCGCGACCGACTCGGGCAATAGCCGGCTTGTTGTCTCTGTGCCAAGCGGATCAGACAATGAAGTTGCTGCAATGAACTCCGTCTTGGAGGTGCGCAACCTCCTTTCCGACTATGGGTTCTCTGAGGCATCGATTTCCGTTGAGGCCTTCGATGCGGAAGGTGCGGGTCAGCCGCCAATTCGCGTTTCCTACTTGCGCTATGTGGCTCAGACGCCCGAATGCGGGGATTGGTCGACCAACCTCGCCTACGAACCAACCAATCTCCCCTACCCGAACTTCGGCTGCGCCACGCAACGTAACTTCGGCGCCCAAATCGCCAACCCAGCCGACCTTCTCGGTCCGCGCAGTATGACCGCCCGCTCAAGTGAGCGCCGAGATCAGGTCTGGAGCAAATACATTCGCGGTGAGCCCACGGGCACGAAGCGAACAAAGGACGATGAAGTGGACACTCAATCGAACTGACGTTCGATAGCTTAACCGAGGTCGCAGAGGTCATGTCAAAGCACGCTATTTCCATTCCGGGCAACGAAGGTATTGAGGAGGGCGATCTCCTGATGCCTGTTGAAGAACCAGGGGTCGTCGGGGCAACGGCGAGCGCACGGGCGCGTCCTATTCCGCGCATCTCAATTCAAGCCTTTTGCGAGAATGCCGCAACTGCAGAGGTTGTGCAGATCGCTTCGGAGGACAGGCGGCTGGCCAAGGTGCACGTGAACGTGCACATGGGCGGTATCGAGGCAGCGGTCGTGCACTACCAGCAGAACCCGACGCCTAACCTGATTATTGTCGAATGCAATCTGCCGCGCGATCATATCCTTGCTGAACTAGACCGTCTTTCTGAGAGCTGCGATCCAGGCACGAAGGTCATTGTCGTGGGACACGTCAACGACGTGCTCCTTTATCGTGATCTGTTGAAGCGGGGTGTCAGCGAATACCTGATCGAGCCGATGGACCCGTTGGAGCTTATGGAAGCCATCTCCAACATCTACAACAATCCCGAGACGGAACCGGTTGGGCATGTTTACGCGTTCGTCGGATCCAAAGGCGGTGTTGGTTCGTCGACCATTTGTCACAATGTGTCTTGGTCGCTCTCTGAGATGGTCAAGGCCAACGTTGTGATTGCGGATCTCGATTTAGCATTCGGAACGACGGGGCTCGATTTCAACCAGGACCCCGTGCAGGGCATTGCAGATGCTTTGTCGAGCCCAGATCGCCTTGATGAGGTTCTTCTGGATCGTCTGCTGACCAAGTGCTCCGAACATCTGTCTATTTTTGCCGCGCCCGTCGTTCTCGATCGCGACTACGAAATGTCTCCAGCAGGTTGCGATCAGGTGATCGATGTAGTCCGACAGAACGTGCCCTACGTGACAGTCGACTTGCCACACACATGGACGGCGTGGACCAAAAGCATCCTTTGCCAAGCGGACGAGGTTGTGATCACCGCTGCTCCCGATCTGGCGAATTTGAGAAATGCCAAGAATGTCGTCGACCTGTTGCAGCAGTCGCGGCGCAACGACAGCAAACCGTATCTCATTATGAATATGGTCAATATGCCCAAGCGGCCCGAGATCAGTGTGAAAGAGTTTGAGGCTGCGCTCGATCTCAAGGCCACGAGCGTACTTGATTTCGACAGCGAGAGTTTTGGCCAGGCCGCCAACAACGGCCAGATGATCGAAGAGATTGACGCGAAGGCTAAAGCGGCTGCCGCGTTCAGGGATATTGCAATGGCGATGACACATCGCCGCGAGGTAGGGGCCACGAAGAAGCAATCGGCGCTGGCGCCAATCCTTGCGAAGCTGAAACTTAAGCTCTAGGGGCGGTTTAGATGTTCGGCAAGCGGACTAATAATGGGGCTGCGCCCCTCACGACCCAACCCCCGGTCATGGCGCCGCCTGCTCCGAAGGTTGAGAAGACCCAACAGGCGTCGATGAGTACGGCTGCAGTTCCAGTTCAGAAGGGAAAGCAGTCGCAGAACCGACACTCCGAAGACTATTACGACGTCAAGACGACTGTCTTCAACGCACTCATAGACACGATCGATCTAACGCAACTTGCCAAGCTCGATGGCGCGTCCGCACGCGCAGAGATCCGGGATATCGTCGGCGAGATCATCCAGATCAAGAATGTCGTGATGTCGATCTCCGAGCAGGAGGAGTTAGTCGAGGATATCTGTAATGACGTCCTTGGTTACGGACCTTTGGAGCCGCTATTGGCGCGCGATGACATCGCCGACATCATGGTGAATGGCGCGCGCACGACGTTCATAGAGGTCGATGGCAAAGTAGAACAGTCCGGCGTGCGTTTCACCGACAACGTGCAGCTCATGAATATTTGTCAGCGCATCGTTAGCCAGGTTGGCCGGCGTGTCGACGAATCGAGCCCTATATGCGACGCGCGCTTGCCAGACGGCTCCCGTGTAAACGTGATTGCGCCGCCGCTGGCGCTCGACGGCCCTGCGCTTACCATTCGTAAGTTCAAAAAAGATCGCCTGACGCTTGAACAACTTGTGAACTTTGGCTCGATCACTCCGCCTATAAAGACTATTCTGGAGATCATCGGTCGCGTGCAGTGTAACGTCTTGATCTCGGGCGGAACGGGCTCGGGCAAGACGACCCTGCTCAACTGCCTTACCGGGTCGATTGATCACGACGAGCGCGTCATAACGTGTGAAGATTCCGCTGAGTTGCAGCTCCAGCAACCGCACGTGGTTCGTCTCGAGACGCGTCCTCCCAATCTAGAAGGCGAGGGCGAGATCAAAATGCGTGATCTCGTTAAGAACTGCCTTCGCATGCGTCCGGAACGCATCGTCGTGGGCGAGGTGCGCGGCCCAGAAGCCTTTGACCTCTTGCAGGCGATGAACACGGGCCACGACGGCTCGATGGGAACGCTGCACTCCAACAGCCCACGCGAGGCCATCAGCCGCCTAGAATCGATGATCATGATGGGCGGCTTCAATCTTCCGGTCAAAACGATCCGCGAGATGATCACCGGGTCGATCGACGTCATCGTTCAAGCGGCCCGCCTGCGCGACGGTTCGCGCAAGATCACGCATGTCACCGAAGTGATGGGGATGGAGGAGGACGTCGTAACGCTACAGAACATCGCCGTTTTCGAAATCACAGGCGAGGATGCGAACGGCAAAATCCTTGGCCGACATCGCTCGACCGGTATTGCCCGTCCGCACTTTTGGGAACGCGCCAGGTATTTCCGTGAGGAGAACCGGCTTTCTCAGGCGCTTGCCGCAGCCGAAGTCCTGGATGAAACCGGCAATCCGCTCGGAGATGACCACAGTGCTTAGCAATGATCTCATCATGCTAGTTGCCGCAGCTCTCGGTGCTACGGCCATCTCTTCAGTCATTTTTGTCGTGCTTTATCCCTATGTTTCAGGTGAAAGGAAGACGGACAAGCGTGTGCGCTCCGTCACCGAAAGTAGGGCGCACAAGGTTGCAACGCGGGCGGCCGCGGAGACGGCTGCGAGTAGGCGTCAAACCGTTTCGGCTACTTTGAAGGATCTCGAGCAGCGCCAAAAGGCCAAGGAGAAGCTGACTCTGCGCTTGCGCCTGCAGCGAGCAGGTCTGCAAATCACTCCGAAGACTTTTTGGATATTGAGCGCGCTGTGCGGGCTCACTCTAGGGCTCGTGATTTACCTGTCATTGCCGCCATCAATCCTAAGGTTGATCGTGGCATTGCTTCTGGCCTTTGTTGGTGTGTTCGGCCTGCCGCGGTGGATCCTTTCCAAGTTAATCAGCCGGCGCCAGTCAAAGTTTCTATCAGAGCTGCCCAACGCGATCGACGTCGTCGTGCGGGGCATGAAGGCCGGACTTCCGTTGGGTGAGTGTCTCCAGGTCATTTCACGCGAGAGCCCAGCTCCCCTAAATGGAGAATTCAAAGAGGTCGTGGACCAGCAACGCGTCGGTGTAACGTTGTCTGAAGCGCTTGAAAGATTAGCGCAGCGGATGCCGATTGCCGAAGTAAGGTTCCTCACGATCGTCATCGCCATTCAGCAGCAGGCCGGCGGCAACCTGTCTGAAGCGCTCGGCAATCTGGCATCCGTGCTGCGGGATCGATTTCGGCTAAGGATGAAGGTAAAGGCACTGAGCGCTGAGGCTAAGGCGTCGGCTTTTGTGCTCGCATCGTTGCCGCCGATCGTGATGGTCATGGTCTATGGCTCGTCGCCCGACTACATCGAGCCACTATTCAACACACGCACTGGATATTTCATGTTGGGCTTCAGTGCGGTGTGGATGCTGATGGGCGTTCTTGTGATGCGCAAAATGATCAACTTCAAGTTCTGACCTACCGCACAGGCTCTTCCTGTGCGGACGGTTGCGGCCAACGGTGCTATCGATATGGAATATATCACCCTCTTTACCACCCCGACGTTTGTCATAACGCTGCTCGCGGCCCTTTGTGCGTTCGCGACAGTGTTGACGATCGTACAACCAATGTTGTCTCGGGATCGAATGGGGCAGCGCATGCGTGAAATGGCGGTTGAGCGTGACAAGATGCGTGCTGCGCGTCTTGCCGATATCACCGCCAACGAACGTCAGGGTAAGATGCTGCGGCAGACGCCGAAAGGCTTCATGCAGCAGATCGTCGATCAATTAAATCTCAGGGCCGCATTTGACAGTAGTGAGCTGCGCGAAAAGCTCAAAAGAGCGGGAATGCGAGGTCAAGCGCCGGTCGTAGCTTATATGTTTTTCCGGGTCGCTGCTCCTATCATCGTTTTTCTAATGGCGCTTGCCTATCTCTTCGTTTTCAGTTCATTGTCCTATGAACCTTGGATGAAGCTGCTCATGGCAGTGGGCGCTGGTTTCATGGGCTCGTACTTGCCCAACGTATTTATCCAGAATCTGTCGCAGAAGCGGTCGCAGTCGATCAAGCTGGCATTTCCCGATGCGCTCGACATGCTGTTAATTTGTGTGCAGTCGGGAATGTCGATCGAGGCTGCCTTCGGAAAGGTATCGAAGGAAGTGGCAAGTCAGTCGTTGGAGCTTGCCGAGGAGATGAGCCTAACAACAGCGGAGCTGTCCTACCTGAAGGAGCGCCGCCAAGCATTCGAAAACCTCGGCACGCGAACAGGTCTGCCCGGCGTCAAGGCCGTGGCGACGGCTCTGATTCAGGCAGAGCGTTATGGCACCGCCATCGGGCAAGCGCTGCGTGTTATGGCCAAGGAAAACCGCGATATCCGCCAGTCGGAAGCCGAGAAAAAGGCGGCAGCCTTACCGCCCAAGCTGACAGTGCCCATGATCGTGTTCTTCTTGCCGGTGCTGTTCATCGTGATCCTGGGCCCCGCCGCAATTCGCTATTGGGAATTCAGCTAAGGCCGGGAACGCCGCCGCGTTTTCTCAACGGGTTTGATCAAAGACATTGAATGGTGTTTGGGAAATGTTGCCGCGCTTGAGCGCCGGCATCTGGATAGCCCGCAGTCGGCGCTGAAAAGATGCGCCACCTTTCGCAAGAGCGATCCGATTGACTGAATTAGCGCTTCTGGACGTTGGATAGAGCGATTTGCGGCGTCCAGGACCTTGTGGTGCCGTCGCTCTCTCCGGCTTCAACGGCAGACGCAAGAGAGGGGGTCCAAGCGGCCACAGTATTAGGCGTGGGGGTTGGAACAGTTGTGTTCGTGAGCGCAGAAGGGGACGCATCGATGTCAGTCGTCCATTGCGCTAGCGCTTTAACCTGATCTGAAACCGGTGCGGCCTTTGGTTCGAGCTTAACGATCTTCCGTAGAGTGGCCGTGTTTTCGGCCGCCTTTTCTGGCGAAATGTCTAGGGATGCGACTTGCTTCGCCTCGGCGTATCGGCCTTGCAGGTTGAGCACCAATGCGAGGTTCTGGCGAATCTTGGGTGAGGCTGGATTGGTGCTTGAGGCTTGGCGCAGCATATCTTCAGCGCGCGCCGCCTCGCCGCTCATCGCGTAAGCGAGCGCAAGATTGTTCACCAGCGAGGGATGATTGTGCGCAAGCGAGAGCGCGCGCTCGTAAAAGGGAATCGCATCGCTATATTTGCCTTCTTTTGCGAGCACTGTGCCGCGCGCGGAGACTATCCGCCAATCCGGTTGGGTGGGATTATCGGCCGCGGCAAGAAGTCGTTTGGCGACGGAGAGTTGATCGAATTCCAAGGCCAGGCGGCCGTATTCGCCGGCAAGCTCCTTGTTATGTCCGTGAAATATTGCGGCCTGCTGCAGCACGCTCATGGCGCGTCGCTTCTGTCCCATGGCTTTCAAGTTGCGCGCGTAGCTCAAAGCATTCTTCAGATCGCGTGGGTTCTTTGCGTACTTCTTGCCCCAGTAGTCTGTCGCCGTTGCCAAATCATTCGCTGGTTCGTTGGACAACTCGGGCTGGGGTCCAGCTTGGCTGATGGCGAGGTTCTCTGGTGCACCGAGATCTGGAAGTTGACCGCAGGCGCCAAGCATGAGGCACGCCGCCAACGCGGCAAGCCCGCGACACTCTCGGAGTCGGCGAAGCGTGGGGTTCTGCAGCGCAACGTGCACCATTTTTTGTCTCCCTGATCCGATTTAGAATCGAATCTGTATGCTGACAGTCAGCTTGTGAGACACTCGTCAATAAACGATTAACCCGTTGGGGCTGGTGATGAGGTCGACAGTTCGCTATTCGGCTGCTGCGACTTCGGTGCGCGCTTGATCTGCCCATTCTTCCATCTCCGGCACGGCGAAGACCTTCTCTACATAGGGCTGCGCCATCCCGTCGTCGCCGTAACAGGCAAGATCTGCGACGTACGTGCGCAAGCCGGAGGCAACAGGTGCATACATCCCATAGGCGGCTGAGAATTGGCCAATCAGAAACAGGCCGCCTGAGCCAAACCGCGCCCGGCAGTCGCGCTAGATGGCAACGATACGACGAATGTCCAATTCGACAGTAGGAGTAAGGGGCACGTCTCGGGCCTGATCCAGAACCTCGGTAGAGAAGTTCTCGCGCAAAGCCTGAAACCCTGAGTGCATCTCCGCTGATATTGACCGGGCGATCGCCCGCCCCGCCTAATCGCGCGCCCATTTCGATGTTCGGAGGCCGTTCTGCCAGGTAGCGCAGTATCGCCAAACTGTCCCAAATGGTGGCATTGCCGTGAATCAGCGTGGGCACGAGCCCTAAAGGGCAATATTTAAGGCGCTGTTCCTTGGAGTCAGGGTGCCGCAGCCGGATATTGATTTCTTCAGACGGCAGGGTCAGTCACTTCATGGCCAGCCAGGGCCTTAAGCCCCAGCTTGATCAGTTCTTATTGCCAATGACGAGGTGATTGCGTTGCGTAGTCATCCTCTTGCTTTCGCGTGCGGGATCGTCTTCTGTGCGCTGCGCAAATCGTGGTTTGGGTTACGCTCTGAAGCGTTGCTCATGTCTTTCTAGCAATGGCGGGGCCAATCCTTATGACAAATTGCATGGCTCCTGCCGAAGTATTCCTGTCTGGTGACGCAGCGGCTTCCGACGTGCCCATTTGGCTTATTCAGAAGGGTGAGGCTCTAACAAAAATTCCACTTGAGCCGGCACAACAAGCTTGGCTTGAAGCGATGGGCTTCGAGGGCAAAGCTAGGCAGCAGACGGTGCTGCCGAGCGCTGATGGACGTATTGCCGGTGTAGCGTTTGGTGTGGGCGACGACGCAGCAAGCGTACTAGGTGGGCCATCGGAGCTACTCTTGGGGTATCTGGCACAAACTCTCCCACCTGGTTCCTATCGGTTGGGGAAGACGCCTCAGAATCCCGAGCTGGCGGCCTTGGCCTGGGGTCTCGCGTCTTACCGCTTCCGCCGCTACAAAGGGTCGCTTGATGAGCCGCTACCTAAGTTACGTATGCCAGGCGGCGTGAACGACGCTGCTGTCATTAACTCAATTGACGCCGTGTGGCGTGGGCGCGACCTGATCAACACGCCAGCCAGTGATCTGGGTCCCGACGAGCTGGAAGCCGCCACGCGCCATATTGCCAGCTGCCACGGTGCTAATGTCAACGTCATCGCGGGCGACGATCTCATTTCACAAAACTTTCCGATGATCCATGCGGTGGGGCGGGCGAGCCAACGAGCGCCACGCCTTATAGATGTGACCTGGGGCCGCGCCGACGCGCCGACCATTACACTTGTCGGTAAGGGCATATGTTTCGACACCGGCGGTCTAGATATCAAGCCGGCGGCTGGCATGTTGCTTATGAAAAAGGATATGGGGGGCGCTGCAGCGGCACTGACGCTTGCCCAAATGATAATGGGCCAGAAACTTGACGTGCGTTTGCGTGTCCTCATTGCTGCCGCAGAAAATAGCATTTCTGGCGATGCTTTTCGTCCGGGCGACGTGCTGACATCGCGGGCCGGCACCACGGTAGAAATTGGCAATACCGATGCAGAGGGCCGTCTTGTCCTAGCCGATGCACTGACGCTGGCCGACGAAGAGGCACCACAAAGCATTTTTGTTTTTGCAACACTGACGGGCGCCGCGCGGGTTGCCTTAGGGCCGGACCTTCCTGCATTCTTTACTGACGACGACGCTTTCGCCGCTGACCTTGTCGCTACGTCCGCAAGGGTGGGAGATCCTGTCTGGCGCCTACCATTGTGGTCGGGCTACGAACCGAAGCTCGACAGTCAGATTGCCGACATGAATAACATTTGGAACGCGCCGTTTGCCGGCTCCATTGTGGCCGCGCTCTTCTTGAGACGTTTTATCCGCAAGGCCCATCGCTTTGCACATTTTGATCTGTATGGCTGGCGTCCCTCGGCGACGGCTCTAGGTCCGCAGGGTGGCGAGCCGCAATCTGCGCGCGGCTTGTTCGCGGTCTTGATGAAGGAGTGCGCACCTTGAGTGACGGCATGGACCAAAGGGCCAAAGCGGGAAGCGCCGCGTCGGACGCAGCCCGGCTCGATCCGCGTCGAAATGTATTCCGGTCGGATTTGGCTGCGGAAAGCCTGCAGGGCAAGGTGAATGTGCCGCGCTACGCGCAGGGCTTTTCTGCACAAGTTGCGCGTGCTGCCGTCCCAGTGCGGCGCCAGCCAATTTTGACGGCCGGAATCGACACCGAGGCTCTCTTTGGGGAAATCGTCACTGTTTATGAAGAGCGTGGGGGCTGGGCGTGGGTCCAGCTATCCCGCGATAAGTACGTTGGCTATGTACCGACGGACACGCTAATGCGGGAGGTAGAGCAGCCAACGCATCGCGTGCGTGCATTGGGCACGTTTGTCTACCCTGCTCCTGACATCAAGGCGCCGCCGCTAGTGCATCTAAGCATGAATGCCAGACTTTGCGTGAGTAAGCGTCATGAGCAATTCTGTGCACTCAACAATGGCGGTTTTGTCATTGCGCGCCATATGGCAGAGCAAGGACAGCACGAGCGTGACTTCGTCGAGATCGCTGAACGGTTCATTGGAACACCCTATCTATGGGGTGGGCGCACTCGAATTGGTCTGGACTGCTCGGGGCTGGTGCAAATTGCGCTCGAGGCTGCGGGCTTTAGCGTTCCACGTGATGCCGACATGCAGCAAGCCGAAATCGGCCGCTACGTTGATATACCCAAAGAGCTTGATGAATTGCAGCGGGGCGACTTGGTATTTTGGCAAGGGCACGTGGGCATTATGGTCGATAGCGTGATGCTGGTGCACGCCAACGCGCACTACATGATGGTCACTGCCGAGACACTGCCGGAGGCCGTTGGACGCGTCGCCAAGTCAAACGGTAAGATAACAGCAATCAAACGCCTTCCGGATTTATGTGCCTAGCGGCGGTAGGGCAGAAACCGATGCTCGATGAACTCGGCTTCCTCGTCATCTAGCGAAGAAACTTCACCGACAGAACCGCGTCCCTCACGCCATAGGTAGCCGTCGGCAAGCATGACAAGTGTTTCCGTTGCGCGATTTAATCCGGTGAGACGGCTGACGTATCGCCGCCGAACGACACTGCCGTCAGTGATCGCCTGCACAAAGGGAAGGAAACGATCCAACGAGGGCATGCGCCGATCCTCATAGGTCTCGCCAGCAATCGCGAGATCATACTTCTGATCGTTGCGGAGGATGAGCTCGAATGGGCACCCCGAGGCAATGAAGGGGGTCAGGGCGATCTTGAAAAAATCCGCGTTTTGTTTCTGCTCCACGCGCGCCGCGTCAGCGATCAAAGGCGCCCAATAACGAAGCGTCGTGATCGTCGTTTGCAGTTGGGTACGAAAGACGTCGTCGGGTTTCATGTCATTGCGATGATGTGTACGGTCCCGCCACGATGACTCAAAGAAACAGACATGCAAGCGGAATGTCAGTGGGCTATTTGGCCGATTTTTGCTCAAGTCCCTCGTTTAGCACGATTTAGCACTGCAACTCGCGGCGTTGGCCGTAGCGATTGGCAATAGAAACAACTTCGGTTAGTCAAGAAATGGGCTGAATAGCAGCGCCCCGGGCGGGGGGGGAGAGCCAATTATGATGTTTGCGACCGGGCATTTCTCTCGCAGCAGATAAGGGCTCTTCACAACAAGCTGATTTGGGACGCGCACGAACTTGATCGGTCTTAGCTGGCAATGGCACCTTGGTGGGCTACGCTGAGGTCGAAGGCGGCAGCCAATAGTGCGCGCGTATATTCTTCTTTCGGGTTGGAGAAGATTTCTTTGGCAGCCCCTTCTTCAACGACCTTGCCGGCACGCATCACGATCACGTAGTTGCAAAGCGCCCGTATCACCTTCAAATCGTGGCTGATAAACAGGTAGGCCAGGTCGCGCTTCTTCTGTAGGTCACGCAACAGGTCAACGATTTGCGCTTGAACTGACATGTCGAGAGCACTCGTTGGCTCATCAAGCATGACGAATTTCGGCTGCAGTACCATGGCGCGCGCGATTGCTATGCGCTGGCGCTGGCCACCGGAAAACTCATGCGGGTAGCGGTCCTGGGCGTCCGGGTCGCACCCGACCTCTTTGAGTGCAGCGCTTACCCTTTTCCGCCGCTCCGCGTAGTCAAGCTCGGGCTTCTGGATGAGCAGCCCTTCCTCGATGATCTGTCCAACAGAAAGTCGCGGCGATAACGAGCCATAGGGATCTTGGAAGACGATCTGCATATCCTTGCGCAAGGGCCGCATCTGGCGCGTATTAAGTTCGTCGATGCGGTTCCCCACATAGGCGATCTGCCCCGTCGAGGAAATGAGGCGCAGGATCGCAAGACCGAGCGTGGTTTTTCCTGACCCTGACTCGCCCACTACGCCAAGCGTCTGTCCGGCTCTAAGCTTAAGGGAGAGGCCGTCGACCGCTTTGACGTAGTCGACCGTACGGCGCAGCGCACCCTTCTTAATTGGGAACCAGACCTTGAGATCTTCAGTCTCGACCACAACGGGAGCGGTGTCGTTGGCCTTGGGTGGCATTCCTTTGGGCTCGGCCGCGAGTAGATGCTGTGTGTAGGCGTCGCGCGGTGCGGTAAAGATCTCTTCGGTCTGACCTTCTTCGACGATTTTGCCGCCCTGCATGATGTAAACGCGACCGGCCATTTTACGCACAATGCCAAGGTCGTGAGTGATGAGCAGCATCGCCATGCCCATCTCCCGTTGAAGTTCCTGCAGCAACTCAAGGATCTGCGCCTGGATGGTGACGTCTAGGGCGGTCGTGGGTTCATCAGCAATCAGCAGGTCGGGCTCATTGGCCAGCGCCATGGCGATCATGACGCGCTGCCGCTGACCGCCGGAAAGCTGGTGAGGGAACGCACCAAGACGCTTTTCCGGCTCACGGATACCTACTTTGTGCAGTAGCTCCAGCACATGCGTACGAGCAGCGGCATCGTCCATGCCACGGTGCACCTTCAAGACCTCTCCTACCTGCTTCTCAATCGAGTGCAGGGGGTTAAGTGACGTCATTGGTTCCTGAAAGATCATGGAAATCCTGTCGCCACGGATTGCCTGCATCTCAGGTTCAGGCATTTGGAGCAGATCGCTGCCCTCAAACCAGATCTCACCAGATGGGTGGGACGCTGCTGGGTAGGGTAAGAGCTTCAGAATAGAGAGTGCAGAGACGGTCTTTCCAGAACCCGACTCGCCGACGAGTGCTACCGTCTCACCTTTGCCGATGTTGAATGACGCACGATCGACGGCAAGCTGCTTCCCCTGACCGGCTCCGAAACACACCGAGACGTTTCTGACATCGAGGAGCGTCTCTGTGCCCATTACTACGTGGCCTCCGAGCTAAAGGTCTTGCGAGGATCGAGCGCATCGCGGACCGCCTCGCCGATGAATATGAGCAGCGACAGCATGATCGCGATGGTGAAGAACCCGGCAAGACCGAGCCAAGGAGCTTCCAGGTGTCGCTTGCCCTGCAATAGAAGCTCACCCAAAGAGGCAGAGCCCGGCGGTAGCCCCAGCCCAAGAAAGTCAAGCGCGGTCAACGCGGCGATGCTACCCGAAAGCAGGAAGGGCAGGAAGGTGAGTGTCGCCACCATCGCGTTTGGCAGCATGTGCTTCCACATGATTTTCACATGCGACAGCCCGAGGGCGCGCGCAGCGTTGATGTACTCGAAGTTGCGGCAGCGAAGGAACTCGGCGCGTACGACGCCGACGAGGTTGACCCAAGAGAAGATGAGAAGCACGCCGAGCAACGTCCAAAAACCTGGCACCAGAACCGATGAGATAATGATGAGCACGAACAGCGATGGGATCGACGACCAGATCTCAAGGATTCGCTGGAAGATGAGATCGGTGAGCCCGCCGAAATAGCCTTGCGTTGCACCCGCTGCTATGCCGATAGCGGACGCCAAAATGGTCAGAATCAGTCCGAAAAGCACAGATACTCGAAAGCCGTAAATTACGCGCGCGACAACATCGCGCCCCTGATTGTCGAGTCCGAGCCAGTTGCGGTTTCCAATGGTCTCGTAGCGGGCAAGCTGTTCATGTGGGGCATCGCAAAGCGGTGCGCTGGAGGACCACGGTGGCGGCGCCGGGTAGCCGAGGCACAAACCGTCCAAGCCTTCGCGTCCCGGGTAGTCCTTGTTGATCGTGTCGAAGGAATAACTGATCGGTGGCCAAAGAGCCCAGCCGTTATCCTTGATCTCGTCGAGGATAACGGGGTCCTTGTAATCGGTGACGGCGAGAAATCCGCCAAATTTCGATTCCGGATAGTCGACGAAAATGGGGAACAGGATCTCGCCCTTGTAGCTGACAATGATTGGGCGGTCGTTGGCGATGAACTCGGCGACCAGCGACAAGATAAACAAGGTGGTAAAAATGATGAGGCTCCAATAGCCGCGCTTGTTGGCCTTGAAGTTCGCAAGACGGCGCTCGTTGATGGGTGTTAGATCAATGCGGCCGCGAAAGCCGGTCCAGCGCTGTAGCCAGGAAGGTGGCCGCGTGTCGTCCGCCTCTTCGGGCGGCGGCTGTGATTGCGGCAGGGGTGTTTCGAGCTGGCGCAGGTCCACTTCGTCAGACCTCCCGGCTCTCGAAATCGATCCTTGGATCGACCAGGGTGTAGACGAAGTCGGACACGATGTTCACCACGAGGCCCAAAAGCGCGAAGATCCACAGCGTGGCGAACACGACGGGGTAGTCCCGCTTCTCGATCGACTCAAATGAAAGCAGGCCGAGGCCGTCGAGCGAGAAGATGGTCTCAATCAGCAAAGCACCCGCGAAAAAGGCGCTGATAAATGCACCCGGGAAGCCGGCAATGATCAGCAGCATGGCGTTGCGAAATACGTGCCCATAGAGCACTTGGTTCTCTTTGAGCCCCTTGGCCCGCGCGGTAATGACGTATTGCTTGCGAATTTCATCGAGGAACGAGTTCTTGGTGAGAAACGTCATGGTGGCGAACGACGTCACCGCCATGGCGATAAGCGGCAACGTGAGGTGCCAAAAATAGTCGACGACTTTGCCGAGAATCGATAGCTGGTCCCAGTTGTCAGAGGTGAGCCCACGAGAGGGGAACCACTGGAAGAATGAGCTGCCGGCGAAAAGGATCAGCAGCAGCACGGCAAAGAGGAAGCCGGGAATTGCGTAAGCGACAACGAGTACTCCGCTAGTCCACGCGTCAAATGGCTGACCGTCACTCACCGCCTTGCGAATGCCAAGCGGGACAGAGATGAGATACGTGAGCAGCATCATCCAGACTCCGAGCGAGATGGAGACGGGCAGCTTCTCCTTGATGAGTTGGAGCACGGACACGTCGCGGAAGTAGCTCTTGCCGAAATCAAAAGTTAGGAAGCTCTTCATCATGATGAAGAAGCGTTCATAGGCCGGCTTGTCGAAACCGAACTGCTTCTCCAGGCTCTTGATGAACTCCGGGTCGAGGCCTTGCGCGCCGCGGTACTTCGACGTCAAGGCGTCGGCGGCGCCCTGGCCCATTTGCGACTGCGCCCCTCCGGTTCCCAGCGTATCGCCACCACCGCCGCCAATACGCGAGACGATCGAGGAATCATGACCCGACAGCTGCGCAATAATGCGTTCGACCGGGCCGCCGGGCGCGAACTGGATGATGATGAAGCTGATCAACATGATACCGAACAGCGTCGGGATGATCAGCAGGAGGCGCTTCAGAAGATAGGCGATCATAGTTGCAGCGATCTCACTTCTTCAATTTCGCAGCCTTTTCGCGGTCATACCACCAGGTCGCGATCACGCCGCGGTCATACTTGGGTTTGATATTCGGGCGCGAGAATTTGTTCCAGAACGCGATGTTGTGTGACGCCTTATACCAGTGTGGCACCCAATAGTGTCCAGCTCGCAGCGCGCGGTCGATGGCACGGGTTGCGGTGACCAGTTCGCCGCGGGTCTTAGCCTCGATCACCCTGTCGATGAGGGCGTCGACCACCGGATCGCTTATCCCCGCCAGATTGAAGCTGCCGTCGATAGCGGCTGCCTCTGAGCCCCAGAAACTCTTCAGCTCGACGCTGGGGGTCAAGTTCATGGAATAGCGTTGGGTCGTTACATCGAAGTCGAACGACTTCATGCGCCGCTCGTATTGTGCCGGGTCGACCCGTCTGAGGGAAGCATTTATACCGATCTTTTTGAGGTTCTCGATGTAGGGATTTATGATGCGTTCAAAGCTTGGGGAAAAAGTCAGGATTTCCACGTCGAGCAATTTTCCGTCACCGGGTTCCTGGGGTCCCCTGTATCCTGCGGCGGCCAGGAGTTCTTTGGCGCGGCGCAGGTTCTTGCGGTTGCGGCCCGTGGCATCCGTGACGGGCGGCAAATAAGGCTCGCCGAAGACTTCCGGTGGAAGACGGTCACGGAACGGTTCTAAAAGTTTTAGTTCTTCCGGGCTTGGCGGCCCGATGGCCATCATGTCGGAGTTCTGGAAGAAGCTGTGGGTGCGATCATAGAGCCCGAAGAACAGTTTTTTGTTCGACCACTCAAAGTCGAATGCCAGACCGAGTGCCTCGCGCACACGCGGATCCTTGAATTTGTCGCGTCGGGTGTTGATGAAGAAACCTTGCGCGCCTGACGGGCTGTCGTCGGGAATCGTTAGCCGTATGAGACGGCCATCTTTTACCGATGGCACGTTGTAACTGGTGGCCCAGTTGACGGAAGTAAACTCCTCACGCAGGTCGAAAATGCCCGACAACAGACCTTCAAGTTCCAGATTGCGGTCGCGATAGTATTCGTAGCGTAGCTCGTCGAAATTGAAGCGCCCGCGATTCACGTTGAGATCCTTGGCCCAGTAGTCGGGGCGCCGCTTGTAGGTGACATGCGTTCCGGGCTTGAAGTTCTCGATCTTGTAGGGGCCCGACCCCAGCGGGCGATCGAATGACGTTTGATCGAACGGGTGCTCCGTATAGTAGGCCTTTGAGAGCAGTGGTAGTGTGGCGACGATCAGCGGCAGATCGCGGGTCAAGTCACCTTCAAACGTGTAGCGCACGGTGTGGGGACCGAGGGCTTCGGCCATGGCCACGTCACGCAAGGGCAACGCGAGGCTCGGGTGCCCCTTCTCCTTCAGAGTCTCGAACGAGAAGACTGCGTCCTCCGCGGTGACGGGCGAGCCGTCGGCAAACTTGGCTTCTGGGCGCAAATAGAAGACGACGGATTTGCCGTCGGGTGCCACCTCCGCGCTACTTGCCACCAGGCCGTAAACCGAGTCGGGCTCGTCGAGCGCCCGCGTCATCAGGCTGTCGAACAGAAATCCCAGCCCCTGTGCTGGGTCGCCCTTCAAGATAAAGTTGTTGAAGCTATCGAAGGTGATGCGTCCTGCCGTGCCAATCATCGACAGGCGGCCGCCTTTCGGCGCATCGGGGTTCACATAGTCGAAGTGGGAGAAGTCTTGCGGGTATTTGAGATCGCCGAAGGCAGAGAGGCCATGCCGCGCATCGGCCAAGGCGGGAGCAGGCGCCAGCAGTAGTGTCGCCAGTGCGAATACCGGCGCACGGACCCTTCTAAATAAGCACTGTTTTGCGTGGCGGCGCGCCATCATTTACCGCGTGCGGCTGCAAGCGCCTTTTTCTTCTCGGGATCCATCCACCAGATCTGCATCAGCCCCGCCGTCTGAGAAGGTAGCGTCTCTGGTCGACCAAAAATATCCCAGGTCACGATGCGCTCATAGGGGTAGTGCCAGTGAGGCACGACATAATGGTTGCACAGAAGTACACGATCGAGCGCCCTCGTTGCGGCCACGAGTTCTTCGCGGTTCTTGGCAAAAACAACCTTGTCGATAAGCTTGTCGATGGCCGGGTTCTTGATGCCGGCGGTATTGCGTGTGCCGTCGCGGTCGGCGGCTGCCGACCCCCAGAAGTCGCGCTGCTCGTTGCCCGGCGACTCTGATTGGGCAAAGTTGTCAATGATGATGTCGTAGTCGTGCGACTCTTCGCGGCGCTTGTACTGCGCGCTGTCAACCATACGCACGCTGGCCTTGATGCCTAGCTTCTGCAGATGCTGAATGTAAGGCAACACGATCTTCTCGAAGCTTGGAGAGTCGAGCAGGAATTCAGCGGCTAAGACCTCGCCTTGGTCGTTGCGTCTCACGTTTTCTTTGCGTGCCGAGGAGAGCCCAACGGTTCGCATGAGCCCGCAAAAGAAGCCACATTCTTTATCATCCACTGTTTCGTGCTGCAGCTTCCAGCCGGCTTCGCTCAGCAGACGTGAGGCTTCGCGCATGTTGTTGCGGAAGTCCTGGGGCGTGGCATTGACGGGGTTTTTCCACTCGGAGGTGAAGACCTCAGCGGGCACCTGGTCGCGCAACTGCTCTAAGATTTCCAGTTCGCGGCCTTCCGGCAGGCCCTTGGCAGCTAGCTCGGAGTTGTCGAAGAAGCTGCCGACGCGAACATATAGATCATAGAACATCATCTTGTTGGTATCTTCAAAATTGAAGGCGAGGGCGAAGGCCTTGCGCACGCGCGGGTCTTGGAATTGCTTGCGGCGCAGATTGAAAACGAACCCCTGCATGGGAGCGACCCGTTTGACGGGGATCGCTTCCTTGTTCACCCAACCCTTCTTAATTGCGGGGAAGTTATAGCCGGTTGCCCACTGGCCTGCGACGTTCTCCCTCCAGTAGTCGAGCTTGCCGGATTTGAACTCTTCGAACCCTGGTGTTCGGTCACGGAAATAGTTCAGCTTGATTTCATCGAAATTCCACTGGCCCTTGGCGACGGGCAGGTCTTTGGCCCAATAGTCGGCAACGCGCTCAAACGTGATTGAGCGTCCTGGATCGACGTCCTTGACCCGGTAGGGTCCGGAGCCGAGCGGCGCTTCGAGCGTCGACTTTGTTATGTCACGCGGCTGACCATCTGAGCGTTGGCCCTGCCAGTAATGCTTCGGCAGCACCATGAGCTGGCCGACGATCTGTGGCAGCTCGCGATTTCCCTTCACGTCGAATGTAAAAGTGACCTCGCGCTCGCCCGTCTTCTCCGCCTTGACGACGTTCTTGTAATAGAAGGCATAGCGAGGGTGCGCTTTTTTCAGAGCCTCCAAGCTATAGACGACGTCCTCCGGTGTAACGGGCTTGCCGTCGTGGAAGCGCGCTGCCGGCCGTAGCCCAAACGTTACGGACGAATAGTCGTCGGGGTAAGACACCCATTCGGCGACAAGTGCGTACTCCGCCGAAGGCTCATCGAGACTGGTCGCCATGAGCGAGTCGAAAGTGAGACCAAGCCCGCCAGCAGGGTCGCCCTGGACCGTGTAGGGGTTGAGGCTATCGAATGAGCCTTGGACGAAGCCGCGGATGAGGCCGCCCTTGGGTGCGTCAGGATTGACCCAATCAAAGTGCTCGAAATCAGCGCTGTATTTCGGCTCTCCGACGAGCGAGAGCGCATGGCGTTTCTTTGGATGGGCGCCCCCGTCAGGCTGCACGGTCGTCGGCGGTACAACCGCTTCCTTCTGCGCAGGTTCGGTTTCAACCTGCGCAAGCGCCGGAGCGAGACCTAGGCCTAAGCCCGTAATCATGGCGAGCAAAACTGCGGGAACATCGAGGCGCAATAACACCGGAGCTATCCTTCCTTTTGCGAGTTGCCATAAGCGGCTTGGCGGGAGTGACATCAAGCAACTCGCCTGATCTCGCAATCACAACCTCTGTCGAGCCCAGTACAACTTACAGGACAAGCCACAGGCCACTGATCTAGCGTCGCAAAATACGGCTCCGGCGGCGAGTTAACTTGCTGTCATTTTGTCTAAGGAGCGGGGCTGCTACGCAAAGTGTTCAAATAAGCCAGCAAATCTGCGACATCGCCGACGTTGGAGACGCCAGCAAAGATCATTTTTGTGCCTGAAACATATTTCCTCGGGTTGTGCAGGAACGCAGCAAGCTCGACAGGCGACCAGTCGCCGCCTTTGGCTTTCAGGGCCTCGGAATAGGTAAATCCGCCATGGCTCGCTGTGGGACGGCCGACGATGCCCCACAGATTGGGGCCGACTTTATTGGGGCCGCCCTGGGCGTTCGAATGGCATGCGACGCACTTTTTAAAGATCGTCTTACCGTTGGCTGCATCGGCGCCTGCCATTAGTTCTACGGCCTCCACCGGGTCGAAGCCCGCTGGTAACTCACCCTTCGGGACACCCGGCAAGGACACCGGAGGCGGAACCGCTTCACCGACGCCGGCCTGCTTTCCTTCCGATGCTGCCAGATCTGGGATGGGTAGCGTGTAGCCCGCCTTTTGTGATGACCGGTTTTCATCGATGATCTGCAGAGCGGTTCGGCCCCCAATGATTACAAGAAGCGCGCAAAGCACGGCCCCTGCAATCTTCGACAACTCAAAGGTATCCATGCCCACCCCATCGTGCCATTAGAGCTTCCACGCCTCCGCATCTTGCCGGCGCTAGCTATGGCGCGACTATAGAAATTCCGCCTTGGCTTGCAACAAAGCTATGCTCCGTTCTAAGAGCGATCGCTTGAGACCAATTGTCACCGGCGGTTGGCGGAGTAGAGGACGGAGAAATTGTCGAGCGCCCTCATTGTGATTCCTGCAAGGATGCAGGCGACACGCCTGCCCGGTAAGCCGATGCTGAAGATCGCGGGCGAACCGATGATCGTGCACGTGTGGCGCCGAGCGATGGCCGCTGAATGCGGGCGTGTCGTTATTGCGACGGACACAGAAGAGATCGTCGATGTTGTTCGTGAAGCAGGCGGAGAGGCGATCATGACACGGCACGATCATGCCTCGGGTTCCGACAGGGTGTTTGAAGCGCTGAGCCGTGTCGATCCAGACGAGCACGTCGATCTCATCGTAAACCTACAAGGCGATCTTCCGACGCTCGAGCCGCATCTGATACGTGCGTGCCTGGCGCCGCTTGCCAAGAAGGGCCCGGACATTGTCACGCTGGCCTGCCAGATCGTTGAAGAGGAGGAGCGCACCAATCCCAACGTAGTCAAAGTGGTGGGCACACCGCTTCGCCAATCAGACCAGCTCCGCGCGCTCTATTTCACGCGCACGAGCGCGCCGTTCGGTGATGGACCACTTTATCATCACATCGGCATCTACGCTTACCGGCGAAGGGCCTTGGAGAGATTCGTCGCGCTGCGTCCCTCGCCACTAGAAGAACGCGAAAGACTGGAGCAGTTAAGGGCGTTAGAGGCCGGAATGCGCATCGATGTCGCAATCGTTGACACGGTTCCGCTCGGTGTCGATACTCCCGCCGACCTCGAGCGGGCGCGTCGCCTTCTCGAAAACGAAGGCTCGCCCGCTAGTTGACAGCCGTGTGTCGCGTGCGGATAGGGCGACTTACACCTGCAGTGGCTATGACAAAATCCTCCCGCCATAGTAGTGCGGCGCCTCGGAGCGGCAGAGCCGCGAGCACGGCCGGAGAGGAAACGGTCGCGGCGAATTCTTCAGGTGCGCGCATCGTTTATCAGGGTGAACCGGGCGCTAACTCGCATCTGGCCTGCTGCGAGGCTTATCCTGACCTTGATCCGCTCGCCTGCCCCACGTTCGAGGATGTGCTTCTGGCAGTGAGATCGGGCGAGGCGCGCTACGCCATGATCCCGATCGAGAACTCCGTGGCCGGGCGGGTCGCCGATATTCACCATCTTCTTCCGCACGCCGATCTCTACATTGTCGGTGAGCACTTTCATCGTGTGCGCCACCAGCTTATGGCTGTCCGCGGTGCCAATCTGAAATCGATCAAGCGCGTCTTGAGCCACACGCAGGCGCTAGGCCAGTGCCGCAAGAAGCTGTTCGAATTGGGCCTCAAACCCGTGCCCGAGGCCGATACTGCCGGATCAGCGCGCATAGTGGCTGAAAAAAAGGATCCAGAGCTTGCAGCCATCGCATCGAGCCTCGCGGCGGAAATTTACGGGCTCGACGTCCTCATCAACGATGTTGAGGATGAGCTACACAACACAACACGCTTCGTGATCCTCGCGGGCGAACCGGACGACGCCGATCCCGGCAACGATCCTGTGATCACCACGTTCATTTTTCGCGTGCGCAACGTCCCCGCCGCGCTTTACAAGGCGCTGGGTGGTTTTGCGACCAATGGCGTCAATATGACGAAGCTTGAGAGCTATCAACTCGAAGGCACCTTCAACGCGACCATGTTTTATTCCGACATCGAGGGCCATCCCGCCGACCGTTTCGTACAGCTGGCGCTGGAGGAGTTATCTTTCTTTTCTAGTGAGGTGAGGGTGCTCGGTACCTATCCCGCCAGTCCCTATCGCGCGAAAGCGGCGCACATGGCAGCGACGGGACAGATTCCTGTGAGCCGGCGAGGCAGATGAACCGGGTTGGGTCATGAAGCTTGCAGGCAAAGTTGCGATCGTGACGGGGGCGGCATCCGGCTTCGGCCGTGCGATTGCTGAGCGGTTTGCACTTGAAGGCGCTAACGTTGTTATGGCGGACATCAACGGGACGGGCGTCAGCCAGGTTGCGGCCGGTTATGGAGGCAATGCCACGCCCGTGACTTGCGACGTTTCCCGTAAGGCGGACGTTGATGCTCTGGTAAGGGCCGCTACGGAAGCGTTTGGCGGCGTCGACATCATGGTCAACAACGCCGGCACAACGCACCATAACCAATCGCTGCTCGATGTAACAGAAGTTGAGTTCGATCGCATCTATGCTGTCAATGTTAAGTCGATCTATTTGACGACGCTTGCGGTCGTGCCGCGTATGGAAGAGCGCAGCGGTGGCGTCATCATCAACACGGCCTCCACCGCAGGTGTGCGCCCGCGCCCCGGCCTCACGTGGTATAATGGTTCTAAAGGTGCAGTGATCACTCTGACAAAATCGATGGCAGTGGAGCTTGCGCCCAAGCGTATCCGCGTCAACGCAATTAATCCCGTAATGGGCGAGACGGGCCTTTTGACAAAATTTATGGGGCAGCCAGATACACCGGCGAACCGCGCCAAGTTTATGTCGACAATTCCCTTGGGCCGATTATCTCGCCCTCACGACATCGCCAACGCAGCGCTTTTCCTTGCCGATCCTGCCTCGTCGTTTGTCACAGGCGTTGCGCTCGAAGTCGACGGCGGCCGCAGCGTATAGCCTCAACGGGCCTGATTTTGCATAGGGTTGTAAGGCGCCGCGCGACGCCGCATAATCTGTCAGGGAGGTTGGCGGCGGACGCATCCCTCGCCAACCGGGTCAGATCCGGAAGGAAGCAGCCCTAACGATCAGGACGCGGGTCGTCCGCCAGCCTCTCTAGATGTTCGCTCACGGGTGCCTTTCGGTTCACATAGCAGTGCGGCACTCTCTCTGCGGGGGGTCGCGCTCGCGCCAGGCCGCACTCGCGACCAAGGGTCATAGGTTCGGCTGTCATCGCGATACCTGCAAATCATGGCGAAGAAGAAATCCGAAAATACAAAGGGCAGCGTCGCTGGTGGAAAGGCGGCGAGCGACGAGCCCTACGTCGTCCTCGCGCGGAAATATCGACCGCAGACCTTCGATGATCTTATAGGCCAGGAGGCGATGGTCCAGACGTTGCGCAATGCGTTCGCCTCAGGGCGGATTGCGCAGGCCTATATGCTCACCGGCGTGCGGGGCGTGGGCAAGACAACAACGGCGCGCCTCATAGCGCGCGCGCTCAACTTCAGTCGCGATGGAGCACCTGAACAGCCCACCATTGACATGACCGAGCCGGGCAGCCACTGCGCGGAGATCATGGCGAGCCGGCATCCCGATGTCATCGAGATGGATGCGGCGTCCAACACTGGCGTCGATAATATCCGCGAGCTAATTGAGAGCGCGCGCTATAGGCCGTTGATAGCGCGCACCAAGGTCTTCATCATTGATGAGGTCCACATGCTCTCTAAAGGCGCCTTCAACGCCTTATTGAAGACGCTTGAGGAGCCGCCTGAGCACGTTAAATTCATCTTCGCGACGACGGAGATCCGCAAAGTCCCGGTTACAGTATTGTCGCGCTGTCAACGCTTTGACTTGCGTCGGGTTGATGTGCCGGAGCTGACAGCACACTTCCAAATGATTCTCGCTAAAGAGGGCGCGAAGGCGGCCGATGACGCTCTGACAATCATCGCTCGCGCGGCCGAAGGTTCGGTGCGCGATGGCCTTTCGCTGCTCGATCAGGCAATTGCCATGGGGCAGGGCCAGGTGACGGTCGAGGCCTTGCGCGCGATGTTGGGGCTTGCAGACCGGGGGCGCATCTTCGACCTTTTGGAGCAACTGTTCCGCGGGGACACCAAGGCGGCGATCGAAGCGCTCGACGGCTTGCATGAGGCCGGCGCTGAACCTAACCAAATTCTTGCCGATCTTGCCGAGGCCGTACACGCAGCTGCGCGTTGCAAGGCAGTTGGCCCGGAAGCGGGCAGCGAAGGTCTGAGCGCCGAAGAGAAGCGACGCGCACTGACTTTGGCTGAGCGGCTTTCCACTCCGCTTCTTTCACGTGCCTGGCAGATGTTGCTTAAGGGTTGGGAGGAGACAGCCCGCGCCCCCAACGCGCGTGCGGCTGCCGAGATGGTTCTTATCCGCCTGGCGCACACGGCAGATTTGCCCGCTCCTGATGAAGTGATCCGCTGGCTGGGCGGGCCGGAAGCGCTCGCGCGGACAGGTTCCAAGGTTTCACGCGGTGACAGCGACACCAGCTGCGAATTGTCGCTTGGTGCTGCTGCACCGGGTCGGGCAGCAGGTGTCCCAGGGGAGGCCGTATCCGATCAACCTGTAAAGACGGATGACGAGGCTGAAATAATTTCGGCGGACGAAGATCAGCCCATCGACGGGCCGCCCAATCCGGGGTCGTTTGCCGAGGTGGTCGCGCTTGTCGGTGCGCGCCGCGACGCAAAGCTTAAGGTCCATCTGGAAGAACACGTGAGCCTGGTAAAATTTGATACAGCAGCCGGTTCGATCGATCTGTTTCTGTTGCCCGGCGCGCCGGCCCAGATCGCCAATGAGCTGCGTGAAAAGCTCAATTCTTGGACCGGACGGCGCTGGGTCGTGATGCTGTCGAAAACGCCAGGCGAACGAGCCATTGGTGAGGTGCGGCGGGAACGCGAGGCTGCCGAACTCGAGGTGCTCAAGGCGCACCCGGCCGTCAAGGCGGTGCTGGTTGAGTTTCCTGACGCAAAGATCGCCGACGTAAGGCCTTTGGTGCGTCCCAGCGAGGACGAGACAGGTACTGGGTAACACTAGAGCACCTAGGTTTGAACGTCTGGCATGGTTGGAAAGGACTATTGATGAAAGATCTCATGGGCGTGATGAAGCAGGTTGGCGAGATGCAAACCCGGATGCAGCAAATGCAAGATGAGCTTGGCGCCTTGGAAATCGAGGGGCAGGCGGGTGGCGGCCTTGTCAAAGTCACGCTCACCGGTAAGGGCGACATGAAGAGGGTGCAGATCGATCAGAGCCTTATGAAGCCTGATGAAACAGAGATTGTGGAAGATCTGATTGTTGCTGCCACTCAAGATGCCAAGGTGAAGGTTGACACGAGCCTTCAAGCAAAAATGCAGGAGATGACGGGTGGGCTTCCGATGCCTCCAGGCCTCAAGCTATTTTGAACCCTTCTGCCGATCAGCCCTTTCGTAGAACCAGCGACAAACCGAGGAGCGTGCTGTCGAAGAATTGAATTTCGATGATCTGGTTGGATTTGGCGACCGCAACCTCCATGTTGGCGGTCAGGCCTGACCCGCGAACGGAAATGCGGAAGCCGCGCTCAGTGACGTTGCCGCTGAGCTCTCCACCAAGATTGTACACGAGTTCGTTCCACGTTCCTGAAAGCTGACCCCCAGAGTGGGTTATCAAACTCTTCACTTCGATTTTTCCGCTTTGAGACGCGCACCGCACATTCTGTTTGAGTTGGGAACCGTCGTCGGATGTGAAATAGGTCGCACGACATTTTACGATCTCGATCTTGCCGCCTTGGAGCCCTAACCGACCTTCTCCGACCCATCTTCCGGGTAGCAAATTGAACGGCGTAGCAGGATCGGCCACTCCGGGCCCAACCATGAGCTGGATAACAATGAGTGCCAAGACGCTTAGAGAAAGTGTCTGCATCGCTTTCTTGCTCGCGCAAGCATTGCCATGTGGATTGGACTCAACTTCGGGGGCGATCGACCTTGGTCAGAATTGTTGACGAACAAGTTTCGAATTCTTAGCCCGTCAATGCCGCGTAGTCCGCATGATCGATTTGTCCAGCTTGAGGCAGGAAATCAGGATTGCCCCGCGGAAGATGCCTGTGCGTCCATCGCTTCTGGTCCGCGCAAGGGCGGTCCCATGCGCTCCAGCTCCTCGAATTCTGCGTCGGTGTAGACGCGTGAGCGCGTCAGGAACCGCATACCCTCGGGCGCCTCCAGGGAGAAGCCGGCGCCGCGTCCAGGAACGGCGTCGATGATCAGGTGGGTGTGCTGCCAGTATTCGAACTGCGGCCCGCCGATATAGAGGGGACAGCCTGCGATCTCGCCGAGATAGACGTCGCGCTGGCCGATCTTAAACTCGCCGCGCGTGTAGCACATAGGCGCACTGCCATCGCAGCACCCGCCGGATTGGTGGAACAGCAGATCGCCGTGTGCCGCGCGAAGCTTGTCGATCAGGTCTTCGGCGACAGGCGTGGATGAAACTCTTGAAACAGCCATGGCCCTCTCTACTAAGCGCCGAAGTGCGGAAGGCCGAGCTTCGCCCGACCTTCCGTTCCGCAGCACCAAAATCCTAGAAGAACCCTAGCGCCTTCGGGCTGTAGCTTACCAGCATGTTCTTGGTCTGCTGGTAGTGATCGAGCATCATCTTGTGGGTCTCGCGGCCCACGCCCGACTGCTTGTAGCCTCCGAACGCCGCATGCGCAGGATAGAGGTGGTAGCAGTTGGTCCACACGCGACCGGCCTGAATGCCGCGGCCCATGCGGTAGGCCGTGTTGCCATCACGCGACCACACTCCCGCGCCGAGGCCATACAGCGTGTCGTTGGCCATGGCGAGCGCTTCATCCTCGGTCTTGAACTTCGCGACCGCCAAGACCGGTCCGAATATCTCCTCCTGGAAAACGCGCATCTTGTTATGGCCTTCGAGCACCGTCGGCTCGACGTAGTATCCGCCGTCGAGCCCGTTGCCGAGGTTGGTTTTCTTGCCGCCGGTCAGGACCTTCGCACCCTCACCCTGTCCGATATCGATGTAGGAGAGGATCTTTTCGAGCTGGTCAGACGAAGCCTGCGCGCCGATCATGGTGTTGGGATCGAGCGGATTGCCCTGCACGACTTTCTTCACACGTTCCACGGCGCGTTCCATGAAGGCGTCGTAGATCGACTCTTGCACCAACGCCCGCGACGGACAGGTGCAAACCTCGCCCTGATTGAGGGCGAACATCGCGAAGCCTTCAAGCGCCTTGTCGAAGAAAGCGTCGTCCTCGTTCAAGACATCAGCAAAGAAGACGTTCGGTGACTTGCCGCCTAGTTCGACCGTAGACGGGATAATATTCTCGGCCGCATACTGCATGATCAGCCGGCCCGTCGTCGTCTCGCCCGTAAACGCGATCTTCGCGATGCGCGGATTGGAGGCGAGCGGCTTGCCAGCCTCGATGCCAAAGCCGTTGACGACATTGAGAACACCAGGGGGCAGAATATCGCCAACGAGGTCCATCAGCACCATGAGGCTCATGGGAGTCTGTTCGGCCGGTTTCATGACAACGCAGTTACCGGCAGCGAGCGCTGGCGCAATCTTCCAGACCGCCATGAGGATGGGAAAGTTCCACGGGATGATCTGGCCGACGACGCCGAGCGGCTCGTGAAAGTGATAGGCGATCGTCGTTTCGTCGATCTCGGAGATCGAACCTTCCTGCGCACGAATGCAGCTGGCAAAGTAGCGGAAGTGATCGATGGCGAGCGGTATGTCGGCCGCCGTCGTTTCTCGTATCGGCTTTCCGTTATCGATGGTCTCGACGGTAGCGATGTCGGCGAGGTGCGCCTCCATGCGATCCGCAATTTTGAACAGCACGGCGGCACGTTCGGCTGGCGAAGTCTTGCCCCATGTCGGAGCTGCGACGTGAGCTGCATCCAGCGCAGTCTCGATGTCCTCTGCGGTCGAGCGCGCGATTTCGCACACCACTTCGCCACTGATGGGTGTAAGATTCTTGAAGTAGCTGCCTTGCGCCGGAGGCACCCAGGCGCCTCCAATAAAATTGTCATAACGGTTGCGGATTTTGATCCGCCCGCCGACGCGTTCTAACGCCGATGATGGCGTTTCGGTATTTACGATTAGTTGCATGTTAGATCCTCCACCGCCTCCCTTTTTGGAGGCCTTTTCGATTATTTCTTAGTTTGGAAAGTACTCCATTGTCTTGGTTCCACATAGGTGCAGTCTTATTGGAAATTAGTGCAAGCAACGACCAACAAATATGATCTATCGCAAGCTCCATTGCGGTTCCCGAGCGTGTAGTGGTCGATGGGTTGCCCAGTATTTAGACTTGGCGTTCTGCCAGGTCGCGGCCTATACGGTGGCCCATATCGCCGCCTGCGGCCGGCATGGCCTGTCGGTAGTCAAGAACCTATCTCCAAATATGTCGCGCAAAGTCTCAGGTCCGGAAATAGAGCACGTTATCCAGCTTCTGGCCCGGATGCCGGGGCTTGGCCCACGTTCAGCACGCAAGGCAGCGCTCGCCTTGCTAAAGAAGCGCAACGAGCTCTTGTTGCCGCTCTCTCAGGCGCTCGCAACGGCATTTGAGAAAATCGTTGAGTGCCCGATTTGCGGTAATCTTGATACAGTATCACCTTGCAGCCTTTGCCAAGATCCACGCCGCGATAAATCGCTGATAGTCGTCGTTGAGGAGATCGGTGACCTGTGGGCGCTGGAGCGCGCCGGCGTCCTCAGCGGGCTCTATCACGTGCTGGGCGGCCACCTTTCCCCCCTGGACGGTGTTGGGCCCGACAAGCTCAATATTGCGCCATTGATCGAGCGCGCGGGTTCGGGCGAGGTGAAGGAGATTTTGCTGGCCCTGAACGCCACTGTGGAAGGTCAATCGACGGCGCATTATCTGACTGAGCAGCTTGAGACCACTGGTGTTGCGGTCTCCCGGCTCGCGCAAGGCGTCCCGGTTGGGGGGGAGCTCGACTATCTTGATGAGGGAACGCTGGCGGCGGCAATAAAGTCGCGGCGCCGAGTCTGAGCCTCCTATGCGTGCTAAGGACCGTTCTTGATCTGGACTATGAGGACGTAAGTCTATGCGAACCGGCTCGCGGATGCGCCGCGCAGCGAGTGCACCGCCAAAGTTCGTCACCGGTTCGATTCTGCGCCATATTCTTGTATTGACGGGCACGGGTGCCGCCGGCCTGATGGCGATCTTCCTAGGCGATCTTGCCAACATCCTCTTTCTGAGCTGGGTCGGCGATGATTCAGTCATTGCCGCGGTCGGTTATGCAAGCTCGATCCTTTTTCTCACAATTTCCATGGGTATTGGCCTTTCGATTGCTGCCACGTCGCTGGTTTCGCCGGCCCTTGGCGCCCGGCGCAGAATGCGCGCTCGCCGCCTGTCGCTAAACGCGCACGTACTGACTTTCGTGATGGCCAGCCTATTGAGCCTCGTTATCTGGCTTTTGATCCCGCAGCTCCTGCAGCTTTTGGGAGCGACGGGACGCGCCTCCGAGTTCGCAACGGTCTATTTGATGATTCTTGTACCGGCACTCCCGCCGTTAGCCATTGCCATGACCTCTGCCTCGGTACTGCGCTCGGTCGGCGATGCCCGCAGGGCTATGAACGTCACGCTCATTGGTGCGCCAGTAAATACACTGCTCGACGCGATCCTCATTCTTGGTCTAGGCCTCGGCATCCAGGGGGCAGCCATTGCATCCGCCTTGGCGCGTCTAGTTATGATGGCAGTCGGGCTTTACGGAGTGATCTGGGTGCACGATCTGTGGGGGCGGTTGCGCGTCCGTACCGTCATCGCCGACGCGCGCGCGCACATCGCTGTAGCCGGTCCCGCTGTCCTGACGAATATCGCAACGCCTTTTGCCAACGCCTATGTGACGCGCGCCATGGCTCCTTTCGGCGACAGCGCCGTGGCAGGATGGGCGATTGTCGGCCGCGTGATACCCGTCGCCTTTGGCGCCATCTTTGCTTTGTCGGCGATCGTCGGTCCCATCATCGGTCAGAACTACGGTGCCGCTGCTTTTGATCGTGTGCGGGCAGCGCTCACACAATCTCTATTGGTTACGGCGGCCTTCACCGGCATTGCCTGGGCGATTCTTGCTGCGCTTGCATGGCCGATTGCCGGTGCCTTTGATGCCACAGGCGAGACAGCCGATCTCATCGTCTTCTTCTGCCGGCGCTTGGCCCCCATGTTTTTATTCCTCGGCGCACTGTTCGTTGCCAACGCGGCATTCAACACGCTGGGGCGCCCTCACTATTCGACGGCGCTCAATTGGGGGCGCGCAACGTTCGGTACCGTTCCCTTTGTGCAAGCGGGTGCTATTTTGGGGGGCGCGGCTGGAGTGCTGGCGGGTAGCCTTCTGGGTGGCCTGATCTTCGGAATACTCGCGGTCTGCCTGGCCTATCGCTGGGTCGATCAACTAGCTGCTGAGAACGCTAGGATAAATGCTACGCCCGCCGGCTCCAAAGCCGAAAGCGCAGCGGCGGAATAGGAGCTACGGGTGCTAGCGCGGCCATTGGCGGAGTGCTATTCAACACCACGATCCGCCTCGAAAACGCCCAGGCAGTCCCCAATATTGCTAATATCCGGGGGGCGCAAGAAGGGTGGTGTTGGCGCGCGATGCGCAGTTGGGGGCTCCAAGATAATCAGGCGCTAGGGACAGGGTGACTGACATTTCTGCTTCTTTTTCGTTTTGGGTGCAGTTGCGAACTTGGTTGCTCGAGCTTTCGCGTCGAAAAAAGCGCGTCATTCTCGCAACCTTTGACTTTGTGCTGCTGAGCTTTGCGCTCTGGTTATCTATTTCTCTTCGCTACAATACGATCTACGTACCGCCGAGTTGGAAGACATTCCTTTTGCTCGCGGCGGCACCGCTCATCACTGTAGCGACATTCGCCATCTTCCGCCTTTATAAGTTCGTCACCCGTTACCTCGGCTACCGTGGTCACTCTCGCATCATTGGCTGCATATGGCTTTCCGTACTCATTTGGTCGTTGGTCGTATTTATGACGGGCCAGTATGGCGTGCCACGCACGGTAGTTTTGGGTTATGGCGTCCTGGCAACGCTGTTTATCATGGCTAATCGCGAGATTGCGGCTCTGCTGCTGCAGAGCGCTGGGATTCGCATCTCGAGGCTTCCCACAGAGACGGCACGTCAATCCGTCATCATTTACGGTGCGGGACAATTGGGAGTTCAGCTTCTCGGCTCACTGCGCCGTGCAGGCGATTACGAGCCCGTTGCGTTCGTCGACGCCGATCGCTCGCTCTGGCGCCAATACGTTGCGGGACTGAAGGTTCATTCGCCTCACAACATCGCCAAATTGATCGAGCGCTATGGGGTTAAGGATGTGCTTTTGGCTCTGCCCGAGGGCCAGCGGAGTGAGCGTCGTCGTATCCTCAAGGAGCTGGAACTCCAGCCCGTCACCGTCAAGATTCTCCCGGCCATGGGAGATATTGCCTCGGGACGTGTTAGCGTTTCTGACCTTCGCCCGCTCCAGGTGGACGATTTACTCGGCCGCGAAAAGGTCCCGCCAAATGCGGATCTATTGGCACGCACGACGCGCGGAAAATCCATTCTTGTGACTGGAGCGGGGGGATCCATTGGTTCTGAACTTGTTCGCCGGTTGCTTCGGCAGGAGCCGCGCCGGATTATCCTCTTTGAGATTTCAGAGGTGGCTCTCTATGAGATTGAGAGAGAGGCAATTGAGATTGTCCAGTCTCTTCCAGAAGACCTAGCGCGCCCAGAGATTGATGCTGTTCTCGGCACCGTTCTGGACTCCGAGCAGGTGCGTGAGACGATTGCGCGCCACAGCATCGAAATCATCTACCATGCAGCTGCATACAAACATGTGCCCATCGTTGAGCATAATCCCATCTTCGGTCTGCACAACAACACGTTCGGAGCGGCGGTGATGGCCGAATGTGCGAAGGCGGAAGGGGTTGAGCGCATGGTTCTGATCTCTACCGACAAGGCCGTGAGGCCCACGAACATCATGGGAGCGAGCAAACGGCTTGCCGAACTAGTGCTGCAAGCAGCTGCGACGGACGGTAACGGCACAGTTTTTACGATGGTCCGCTTTGGTAACGTGCTCGACAGCTCCGGCTCCGTCGTCAAGACGTTCCGGCGTCAGATACGTGCCGGCGGCCCCGTCACCGTCACGCACCCTCAGATTATCCGATACTTCATGTCGATTCCTGAGGCAGCCGAGCTTGTGATCCAAGCGGGTGCCATGGCTAACGGCGGCGAGGTGTTCGTGCTGGACATGGGTGAACCCGTACGCATCGACGATCTTGCCCGACTTATGGTGCGGCTGATGGGATTAGATGTGAAGAGTGAGGAGAACCCCGATGGGGATATCGCCATCTCCTACACTGGGCTTAGGCCTGGCGAGAAGCTTTATGAGGAGCTTCTGGTTGGCGCCAATACGTCGGGGACAGAGCACGCTCGTATTCAGCGCTCGGACGAGCCGTTCCTGTCGCCGGCTGAACTCGACAAAGAGCTTGAGGTCTTGGAAGCGGCTATGAAAACGCGGGACATCGAAACCATCCAAACCGTGCTTAGGCGCTCGGTGGAAGGCTACCGAGCGACGGTGCACGCGACGGAGGGTGAAGAGCCGACACATGCGGCGTGGACCCCGCCCTCGCGGACGCTGCACTGATATGGCTGCACTAGCAGCGGCACCGGCGACGGGCGTCAAGCGCATTGCTATGGTTGCTCTGTCAGGGCAGGTTTTGCTCCAGCTATGCGGGTCTCTACTCTCAGAGATCGCTACGCGCCGCCACCGCGTCTTGGCCATTACATCTCATATCTCCGACGATGAAGTGCAGGTTTTGCAAGAAATGGGGGTTGAGCACGCCGTGTTTGATGCTGAGCTGCGGGGTATCAAGCTCTTATCCGACTGGAAGGCGATTGCATCCCTCAAATCAGTTCTTGCCGCATGGGCACCTCATGAAGTTATGGGCATTGGGGCCAAGGCGATGGTCTATGCGGTGTTGGCGGCGAAGGGCGCCAATGTTGACCGCATTGTTGCGCGTATTGATGGGTTGCCAGAACATGAGTTTGACGGCACTGCGGCAGCCGATGAGATGCCGGCGTGGCGCTACGGGCAGGCAATGCGAGCGGCACACGCGGCGGTCTTCCACAATCGTCAGGACGTTGGCCTCTTAACGAGGCTTGGTCTGCTACCGCCCGCACTGCCGGTGACAATCGTACCCGGTGCGGGCATAGATACGAAGCAGCACGAGATCCTGCCGCTCCCCCCTCTTGATCGCGGGCTCGTCTTTCTGATGATCGCTCCGCTCGATCAGCGCAAGGGTATAATAGAATACTGCGAGGCGGCCGCCAAAGTGCATGCGCACTCGCCGAATGCACACTTCTTGTTAGCCGGACCTGCTGATGGCGGACCGTTCAGCCTGCTTCCTGATGACATAGCAGAATTTGGTACAGCGGTGGAGTATCTGGGCCCCGCCGATGACGTTCGCGAGCTGCTCGCCCAATGCCATGTCTTCGTCTTTCCCTCCTATGCGGAAGGGATGCCCCAAAACGTGCTTGAGGCGATGGCCGCGGGACGCGTGCTGATCACGACCAACGTTTCGGGCTGCCGCGATACTGTTGATGAGCGCGTTAATGGCTGCATGGTGCCGGCGCGCGATTCAGAAGCGCTCGCAGTGGCGATGGAAAGTTTCATTAAGCGGCCCGATCTTCTCCCCACAATTGCGCGCGCCAGCCGCGCCAAGTCTGAGCGATTTTGCGACGCTCAAATGGTCAATCGGTCGCTGCTGACAGTTCTGGGGCTGGAGTGAACCGTTCTGTCTGAGCCTACAAAGGCCTGCAATTCGGCCATTATAGGGAAAACTGAGGCGTGGCACGCGGGTCGACGCGGCCCGCACACACCTAATGTGGGCTTGAATGGGGACCGGCTGAGCCGCGGTTCTCAGCAAATCCACCAGCAATGCAATTGACCGCGCTGCCGCCGTTTCCTATTTCACGGTCATGGCGACACTCCCAATTGTTACACTGCCCGATCCCATCCTGCGCAAGGCCTCTAAGTCTATAGAGCGAGTCGACGACGAACTGCGTCAACTTATGGATGATATGCTGGAGACCATGTACGCGGCGCCGGGAGTCGGGCTTGCTGCTGTCCAGGTCGGCGTGCCTCGCCGTCTCATCGTGCTCGACGTATCAAAAGATGAGCAGCAAGGTGAACCGCTCTTCATGGCAAACCCGGAAATAGTTGCACTTGGTGCCGAGACTCGTCTGCATGAGGAGGGGTGCTTGTCGATCCCGGAGATATTGGTTGAGATCGAACGACCCGCGAGCTTAACTGTCCGATATCTCGACCGCATTGGTGAATGCAAAGAGGTCGTAGCCGAGGGTCTTTTGGCGACAGTCATCCAACATGAAATCAATCACCTCGATGGCAAATTAATTATCGACTTTCTCTCTCCGTTGAAGCGCGACATGGTGGTGCGTAAATTTAAGAAGCAGGCACGCTCCAGCGAAGCTCTCTAATCTATCTCTCGGTCACAGATTGAGCCACGGACTTCTCCCATGACCTTGCGCATCGTTTTCATGGGCACGCCGGTGTTTTCTGTGCCGACTCTTGCAGAGGTTCTGGGCGCCGGGCATGACGTCGTGGCTGCGTATTGCCAGCCGCCGCGACCTGCAGGGCGGGGCATGGTCGAGCGCAAGTCCCCGGTACAGGTGTTTGCAGAGAGCGCAGAAATTCCGGTTCTGACGCCCGCAACTCTCAAGGGCAAATCCGAGCAGCAGGTGTTTGCAAACCATCAGGCAGATGTTGGCGTAGTCGTCGCTTACGGGCTGCTGCTGCCGAGGCCGGTTCTTTCGACGCCGCGGCTTGGTTGCCTTAATCTTCATCCCTCCGCGCTACCGCGCTGGCGTGGTGCGGCGCCTGTCCAGCGCTCCGTGATGTCGGGGGACGAGCAAACCGCCGTGATGGTGATGCGCATGGACGAAGGGCTGGACACCGGCCCAATATGTCTTGCCGAAGCCGTCGCGATCAGCCGTGACGTCACGTCGGGTGAATTGCAAGAGACATTAGCACAGCGGGGTGCCAGCTTGATGGTACGGGCTCTCGGGGCGCTAGAGCGAGGTTCGCTCGACTGCACGGAGCAGCCCAAGTCCGGCGTCACCTACGCGGCCAAAATCAATAAGGCAGAGTCGCGCATTAATTTTGCTGCGCCAGCGCGCGACGTGCACAATCTGATCCGTGGCATATCGCCTTTTCCAGGCGCATGGTTTAAGGCAAGCACAGTTGGCACGACCGAGCGCATCAAGGTTTTGCGCTCAGCGCTGGCCGAGGGCACAGGGGCTCCGGGGGAGGTGCTCGATGATCGCCTGACAATCGCCTGCGGGGATGGAGCGGTCCGGCTGGTCGAACTTCAGCGCGCGGGCAGAAAGCCGATGCGAACGCAGGAGTTTCTGAGGGGGTTTTCGCTGCTACCCGGGATGCGTCTTTGACGCTCATATTAATCAAGGGGGGCGAACGATTGACCATGAGCTAACAACACGGACTAAGTTGTAGCGAATAGCGCCCCCTAGTGTTCGTCTGGAGTATGCTTATGCGTGTTCTCAGCCCTTTCTTAATTGCGGTCGCCGCGGTAGCGGGTTTTTCAGCGGCAAATGCTCAAGTGGCCTCCACAACCCGTATTGAGACACAGCCGGTCTACGGAGCCACTGTTACATATGAATCTGGTGTTCGGGTTTTCCGGCCGATCCCGCCAACCGGGCATATGATCATAAATCCGGATGGTCTCACGCCGTTGAGCCTGAACATTGGCGGATGCTGCGCCGGCGCGGCTGGTCCGGGAGTTATCAACCAACAGGCCGTTGTGCCGACCCTCCCACGTCGCCGGGGTATACAAACCATACCCGCCATTCCATTCCCGCAGTGAATAGCCTAATCGCCGGCGTGACAGTTGAGATGCTGAGGCTACAACGCTAGGGAACAGTGGCCGCGATTGTGCGCTTCTCGCCGCTTGAGCTCCATCAATGCCCCGTTATCGTATTTGCGCCGAGTATGACGGCACATCGTTCTTGGGTTGGCAGCGCCAGGCGCATGGTCAGTCGGTCCAAGGCACGCTCGAAGCTGCCATTAAAAAGTTCTGCGGCGAAACGGTGTCGATCCACGGCGCCGGCCGAACTGATGCGGGCGTGCACGCGTTGGGCCAGGTCGCACACTTCGATCTTATCAAAAGCTGGGAGCCGGTTCGCGTTCGCGAAGCGCTAAATTTTCATCTCAAGCCGGCGCCGATCGCGGTCCTCGCGTGCGAAGAGGTTTCAAGCGATTTCAATGCGCGTTACTGCGCCACGGCCCGCCACTATCGCTATCGAATACTATGCCGGCGCGCTCCGCCCGTGCTCGATCGCCATCGCGTATGGTGGGTGCCTATCGCGCTTGACCATGAAGTGATGGGTATCGCAGCAAAGCACCTCCTCGGACGTCATGACTTCACGTCTTTTCGCGCTGCCGGGTGCCAGGCGAAGTCGGCCCTGCGTACGCTCGACAGACTTGACGTAATGAAGTGTGGCGCGGAGATTCACGTAGAAGCTTCAGCACGCTCGTTTTTGCACAACCAGGTGCGTTCCATGGTAGGCAGCTTGAAGCTCGTGGGCGAGGGAAAATGGAGTTCGCGTGACCTGGAGGCGGCATTGTTGGCGAAAGACCGTTCTGCCTGCGGGCCTGTGGCTCCTTCCTCGGGCCTCTATCTTGTGCGTGTTGACTATGTAGCGCCGATCGAGGCACTCGAAGAGATCACTCAAGATTATGACTAAGCTGCTGAGTTTAGCTTAATCGATCATTGACAGGAATTCTTGGCGCGTAGCGGCGCTTTCCCGGAACACACCGAGCATGCGGCTCGTCACCAGATCGGTGCCTGGTTTCATGATGCCCCGCGCGGTCATACAATGATGCTCTGCCTTGATCACGACGCCAACGCCCTGGGGCTGCAAAACGCTGTCGATCGCGTTGGCTATCTGAGCCGTCATTTTCTCTTGAATCTGTAAGCGCTTAGCATAAACCTCGACGATGCGTGCCAACTTGGATATTCCGACGACGCGGCCGTTGGGAATATAAGAGACCCACGCGCGGCCAATGATCGGCGCTATGTGATGCTCGCAGTGGCTCTCAAACCGGATGCCGCGCAGCGCGATCATCTCGTCATAGCCTTCGGTTTCTTCGAAGGTCGTGGAAAGAATGTCCTCCGGATCCTCGGTATAGCCCCGGAAATATTCCTCATAGGCGCGGGCCAAGCGGGCCGGTGTATCGAGCAGCCCGTCACGGTCAGGATTGTCGCCTGTCCAACGGATAATGGTGCGGAAAGCTGCCTCTACTTCTGAGCGGCTGGGACGGACGATCTGGTCCATGAGCGGATCTTTTCTCTTTACTCTCAACAGGCTTACTTGCCCTAAGACCAATTTATACGCGGTAAATTCTACGTTGCCGAGCCCTCTGTTGGAATACAGCAAATCTTCTGACGTTGCCTGTGCTCGCAAGCGGCGCCTCAGACTCCCCGATATTTAGGCATTCAATTAATGCGCGGAAAGATTTCAAATCCTATCAGGTGCATTCTGCCTTAAGAGAATAGCGCTCGGGCTGCTGGTAAAGATTAAACCCACGACCTCCCCTCAACACGAGGGGCGAGGCTCTAATTATCGCCGACGCGCTTAATGGTTGGCACCTTTGTATCGTCGGAAGACTTCAGGGATACGTTCACGCCCCCCCAGGGAAGTCTCTTTCTGGTGTCGACGACGATTTCAGCAGATTTGACGCATACGGCGATCCGCCCAGGAGAAAACTCTTGTTTTATTTCAAATGTCCCATCGTTGTCGCGGATCGTGACATTCGCTGAGCCTTCCGCAAGTTTCTCCAGTTGAGCTTTCCCACCGAACTTAGAAAGATCCCTCTGTTTCAGCCGATAGCGCACGGCACCCGCCTTAACGGTTTCTCGTACGAGGAAATACTTGCTTCCACGTTTGGGCGTGATGTTTGTCTGGAACCAGTCGACGATATGGTCGGCGAGCGTATCGTCGATAACCTCGCCCATCATGTCCTCTACGGTGATGTCGACCGAAACCTCTGTGTTGAAGTCGGCCGACCCACTGGAAGACAGACCTGGCAGGGCCTTTTGAAGAAGACTGTAGGACAAGCCTGCAGACGAAGCCTGCTTGTCGCTCAAGACGTAGTTGGAGATAGGTACGTCTTTTCGATACCCACCAATGCCCATAACCACAGCGTCGGTGCTAAAATCCTTCACCCGGTAGTAGGTGCCATTCTTATCAAGGCGGTAGATAGATCCGGCAGGGTCAAATCCATTTGGGACGAGCGGACACTGATAGCCCTTTGGAAGTCCGGGAACGAAATCTGGCGGGTTCGGCGGAGTTATGGTGCCGGTTGCCAGCGTTTCTGCGCAACCGGCGAGCGCCAGGATCGCAACCGACAGGCCAGCAAACGGTGCCCATTTCCCCATGCCTCTTTAGCACCGCGATTCGTGCCGGGCGGCAACTCAGTTCGCTCGTTAATCCCCAGTACAGTAGTGCGATGGCCTATCGCCCGATTGTCTAGACGTTGCTGCAAAAAAACAGCGTTTAGGTTGATGGTATACTGAGGTCGATTAAGTGATTACGCCTAACTTGCGCTGGGCCCACTTGGATGCATCGTCTGCCGCGCAAGGATAGCGCTTATCAACCGAGTTCCCCGCTGCGCCAGCGCGTAGACGATTTGCAGCGACGACAAATGCGCTCGCCGGCCCAGGTGCTCGGAAACGGCGTGCTGCACATCAGGCATTTTCTCATCTTTTCCGAGGTTACTTGCTGCAACTCTGCTTCCGCGCACTCCTCCCGTGTATCCGTGCACTCCTCCCCCGAGGGGGCGTGGCGCTGCAGAAGGGTGTCGGTTTTCTCCATAGTCCTTCATCCTCACTCGTAACAATCCAGTCGAAGGCGCGCCCCTAAAGTCCCCCACTTCGCGTTCGAAGATGTGGGACGAGGCCACGTATTGCGGCGTTCGCGCCAAAGCACTCTCAATGTCGGGAGGCAGCTGGCTCAATCGTGCGGTCAAGTGGATTTGCACGAGATCCATCGAACGACGGACGACATTTAGCCCTAAAGCGTAGAATTTTCAAGGATTAGAGCGCTAAGCCGCGCTGCTAATTGAACGCTGCAAAGCCCGGACAGGCGACAATCAGCGGATCATGGGGCGAGATTTACGCGCACGCCGTCGCATAAAAAGCGCCCCGCGCGGGGGACAGGGCCCAATATCTTCGGCCACAAAGCTGCCAAGGTCCCAGTCGAATTGAGTCTCAGGACGGGTCTATTTGACGCTTTATACGAAAGTGGGGGCTAGGGCGCGCACATGCGAGTGTTGCTAAGGAGCGGTGGCTCTTTCCTGACCGCAGGGTCTCTTTTGATCGCTGGGACCACCTCAAGAGCAGATGAGCTTCTGGTTATGCCGTATTCGTGCACCGTCTCCGGTGGACAGCTGGCACTTATCCCGTCCGACGACAAAGGCTACCGGATTCTAGGTAGACGTGAGCGGCAAAACTTTACGGCTTGCTCTCCGGGCGACCCGACTAAGTGCCGGAAGTGGACCGTCCATCGCTTCGACGTCGATTGTAGCGGGGCTCGCGTGTCTTGGGCCTCCGTGGTCGCAGCCTCAGACGGACGGCGGCGCGTTTGGGTTGAGGGCGGAAGTCTTCATATTAGGATGCCTTGGACGTGGGCATTGCCTAAGGGCGATCCCTGTGCACGACTATCTGAATTGGATGAACGGAGGCCGCGTTATCGTCAGCTTGCTCGCCGATGTGAATTTCGCAAATCACGCTCACGTGATTCCATAGTGGAGATGCCGCATGGTTTCGCGCCTAAGTTTGGCATCGACGCCATCTTCGTAGCGGGGGCTCCGCAACAAGGCCCCAATGTCCCGGCCGGCGACCCAAGCGCGCGGGCACCAAGGCGCACGGCCCAAGAAATGCGCGACGAGGTTCCGCCAGTGCCTCCGCGTATTTCTCAATCGCAACGCAAAGCCGCCACTGAGAACGGGACCGCAGATTCTGTATCCAGCTCTCAGATTAAGACTGCATCAGTATCCCCGCCGGCAGAAGTGCAGGCCGCCCTGGTCGCGGCAGGAAATCCACCGTCTCTAACAATCATAAACCGGCGTGGCTCCGACGTGAGCAACGCAACGCCAGGGGCACCGACGGTTGCGGAGTCCAACCAGACGACAGTGGTTGCCGCTGCAGAAGAAACAGCGAAGTCTGACGACGGTGATGCGCAAACTCTCAAGAATTCACTTCCCAATCCGAACCCTAAAAAAGAACAATCATTGCAGAGCCAAATGGAGGCTAACGCTGGAGGGCTTGTAGGTTACTTGCGCAACCCAATGACGGTGGCGGTCACCACTCTTGCGCTCCTCTGCGCTATATTGATTGCGGGCTTTGCGCTCATCCGCCGGCGCGATGCGTCGCACGCGCAAGTCGCGACGTCGCGAGATATTGGCTCGGTTTGGCTGGAGAAAAATATCGGCCTGGAGGAGAGTTCCGCCGCACTGATATCTACGAACGCGAACGAGGCTCCGTTGTCAAACCGCCACTTGCCAGCTACGCAATCGGGGCCAAAAAAGATTGCTGGCCAAAATTGGGGGGATACCATCCCGCAAAACCGATCGGAAGCGTTGGGTGTCTTAGGGATCGGGGACTCATCTGATGTCAACCAGACGGCGATAAAAAAGATTGTCGACGGTTTGCGTATGAGCTGGCACCCTGATCACGCGGACGGCGAAGACGATCGGAAACTTCGTGAATTGCGCCTAAAGCAGATTAATGTCGCCTGGGAAATTATCTCAGAGGCGCGTGCCGAAGAACACGTTTAGCGTTGCCAGGCTTAGCTAGAACCGCCCGCGACATCTGTGCCTCGAGGTTGCCCCAGTTATTCCCTGTCCTCGACACTTCAAACGAATATGGTCTGATTTACGGTCATCCTCAGGTGGTTAGCAGTAATCTGAGGACAATCGGGGGAGTTCTGACACGAGGGGTCTGTATATGAGCACGCTAAGAGCGGTCTACTACACTATGACTTTTGCTTGTTTGTCTGTCGGTCTTTTCGCCTGCGCTCTTATTGTTATCGCTACTGCTCCAGCACAAGAGCATCTGGTCAAGCAGGCGGCTTACGACTTAGGGTCCGATGTATCACCTTGATCTTGCGTGCACCCGGGTCGATTTGGAGTGTCGGTGTTCTGACCGATATTCTCCGCACCTTCTTTCAAAGACTGATTTTACGGCGGGTGTTCCTGGTGCTGCTCGTGAGAATTGAGCTCGCTCGCATTTTCGTTGCCAAGATAGAAGGTTGCTCCGTTTAGTTCTTTCTTTCGCAATGGATCAAGCGCGGAGATGCAATGAGACCGAAGCCTGGCCAATGAATAGCCGATATTGTGCGGTGAGTAGTTTGTGGAACGGGGCAGCTCGTTCCACCACGCTAATGAACTGCGTAGATGTCGTTCCCCGCTGAGGATTGTGTTCCGCAATGTCTGGTGGCGGGTGCTTGTATCAGATGCTGTTCGCAAAGACTCTATCCACCTTCGTCAGATGATTGACATTATTAAACCAGCTCCGGACACCGAGAACCAAAGCCCCGAAGTTGGCAAAAGATTGGATGAGAATAGTCGAGATGACTTTGGTGGCAGGACGCAATAGCAGCTGGGGTCTCGCCAGG
>Ga0209013_10000118_pt1 | contig 60860 bp, 46 predicted proteins | sample Cruoilmetagenom2_FD_187291 | JGI IMG/M metagenome (GOLD analysis project Ga0209013, IMG submission 187291) | Oil polluted marine microbial communities from Coal Oil Point, Santa Barbara, California, USA - Sample 2 (SPAdes) (version 2) | ecosystem: Environmental > Aquatic > Marine > Oil seeps ...
GCAATTTTTTCAAAAGGCACCGTGCCCACCGTAATCACAGCAATAATAATATAGAGTGCAATGACAAACAACACCGAAATATAATAAGCCCGTGGTATGTTCTTCAGTGGATTTTTAATATTTGGGGAAGCGTTGGCAATCAGTTCAAATCCTTCGTAAGCGACAAAAATTACGAAACCGCCACTAATCAATTTAAAAGGGCCTACCCAGTCTTTGATGGCCAGTTGGTGGAAATTGACATTGGCTTTCAATGCCCACAAACCAATGCCGGCAAATATGACCAGGACAAAAATCTTGATAAAAACGGCAATCGACTCACTCACGCTTACAACCTTAAAACTAATGTAATTCAGCAATGTGCAAAAGACGACAATGGCGGTAATCAGGATGTGCTTGTCGGTATTAAAATCGCCGGTAATTTTAAAAAGGGCAGCACCATAAGAGCCAAAGGCCGAGGCATAAAGCGAAAGCATCACAATGTAGCTAATCCAGAGCAGGTTGTTGGTGCCCCCGCTAAATACATTTTTCCCAAATCCTTTGTTGACGAAATGTACCGTCCCCCCCGAATTGGGATAGAAAAGTGAAAGCCTGGCATAGGAGTAGGAGGTAAGAAAAGCCACAATTCCGGCAATCAAAAAAGCAAGTGGTGTGCCTCCTTTTGAAAGTTCAACGGCAAGGCCCAAAACGGCAAAAATACCACCGCCAACCATCCCGCCTACGCCGATGGAAACGGCTTCGGCCAGACTTATTTTGCTTTTAACTTTCAGCATCCTCTTTTTTGTTTGTTCCCATTTGCTGAATAATGTCTTCAAGATAGTCTGTTTGTAATTCCTGAATTTCCAATATTCGTTTATTCTGCGACAGGATCAGGTGATCTAGTTTCTCATGCAGCAGTTTAATCTCCAACTCAGCTTTCAAATTGACTTTGTAATCATTTTCTCCTCTTTTTCTGTCTTTGTCTTCCTGCCGGTTCTGGCTCATCATAATTATGGGTGCCTGAATTGCCGCAAGTGTTGATAGAATCAGGTTTAAGAGGATAAACGGATAAGGGTCAAACGGCCTTTTTGTAAGAAGCCATACATTTATGGCCATCCATATAAAAATAAATACACCGAACGACAGGATGAATGTCCAGCTTCCGCCAAACGTTGCCACCTTATCTGCTGTTTTTTGTCCGTAACTTAGTCCTTCATCCCAATCATCTTCAATATTATCCGATATTACATTTCTGTTCGATATGGCATTGATAACATCTTTGTCCAGCTCGTCAAAGTTTCCTTTTTCCTGTTTTATTAATTTTCTCAGATGTATGTTGCGGTATCGGTTTACTTCTTCCTGCCTGATGTAACAATTTTTAGTGAAGCCCGGATTGTCGTTTTTTATCAGTTCAAAAATTGAGTCACGGATCAGGTTTCCCCTGATATAGTCTTTGTCACCTCTGAAATTCTTTTCGCAAATTATGATATCCATTTTCTTTTTTATGTAGAATACGATCGTTACAACACACTAAATTAAATAAAAAAAATCTGCCATACGTTAAGCATCAGTATATAATCTTAAATAATTACACATAGTCATCCGGTTTTTGCCGAAAGATTTTTGTCAGGGATTGATACAACTCGGGATGTCGCTGTTTTAATTTTTCGGGGTTATCAAAAAAGTATTCGCTTACAACTGCCAGAAATTCAGCGTCATTGGACAGGGCATAGGGGTTAATGTCGGAGCGCCCTTCTTTTATTTTTCTCATTTCCCTGCGTACCTCTTTAAGCCAGGGCAGGGTATAAGAGTGCTCAAAAAGCTTTTCAGGAACCCCGTCCACGGCCCCGTCCGCCTTGTCAATCAGGTGGACAAATTCGTGAATGCCAACATTTTTACGATGGCGCAGACCATCGAATGCTGCTTCGAGGTCGGGTTTCGACAATACGACAACACCATTCATAAACCCATCGCCCACTATACCCAGAATATCCCGTTTACCAGCTTCATCATCGGTCTGGAATTTATCATCGAACGATCCGGGGTAGAGCAGCACTTCCCTTACGTTGGGATAAATAAAATAAGGGAAATTGAACACCGGGATAATGGCGCTTGCTGCAACCAGCAGTTTGTCGCTGTCGTTAATTTCTGTATCTACTCCTTTTATGGACTTCTTTGCCAGAAATATTTTTACCCGTTCTTCAAACTCTTTTTTCCTTTCATCTGGAAGGTTTCTGTAATACAAAGCCCTGTCCTGAAGAATTTTTCTCCAGCTTTCAGAAAAAGGTTCATTCAGGATATCCTTGTTAACACTATCCCTGTTAAATACAAATCTGTAAATTATATAAAATGCAATAAGAACGATTATTACTGCTATTAAGAAAAATATTTGTTGCATCATATGGTAAAATTTATGGGTTGATTTTTCTGCATTCTTTGAAAATTCAAAAAATAATTACCTCTGATCCTCTCCACGGGAGAGGTTCAGGGATGGGTTATAGTAAAAAATTAATCATTTTTTTCAATTTTATTATTTGACATTAAGAGACTTGCTTGAATGACCTTGTTTCTGCTTAACTGAAACTCCGTTTTCTCACTTTCCTGTATAAGTATTCGATTACTAAAGCTCCTGTAAACGTGAGTATGCTGGCATAAAATGCATTTTTCTGTGTACCCCACTGATACTTCATCAGAGCAATAAAAACGACCATAAGAATAAGCAAGTTGATACTAATCAACAATCTGTTTCCTCCAAATTGCTTGCTCAGTTTAAAATGTGCGATGAGCACAAAAATATAAATGACCGTAAAAACGGTGCTGGTGATCGTTGCGATCTCACTCAGGTCGAAAAACAAGGCAAACAAAAGTCCAAGCCCGGCAGTAAAATAAAGGCCTTCGGTGGATTTGAACCAAACTTTCCGTTCAAACATTTCAGGCAACTCGCCATCCTTAGCCAGGGAGTAGGCAATATTAGCGCCACCGAAAAGGGTGGCATTGAGTGCAGAGGAAATGGAGAACAGGGCACCCAGTGAAATAAGCATGAACCCAAAATTACCAAGAAACGGACGGGCAGCTTCGGCTAGTGCATTTTCCTGTGCTTTGATAATATCCTGCAATGGCAGGTTCCCTAAAGTAACTACCGAAATGGAGACATAAATAATCATCACAATAAAGATGCTGAGAAAAATGGCCAGGGGAACATTTCTTTTTGGGTTTCTGATGTTTTCAGATGCATTTGTTATCAGGCCAAAGCCCATATAGGACAGGAAAAAAATAATAGATGCATTAAACAGTCCGCTGGTGTGGGCATGATCGAAGTTTGGTGTGATTGCGCTTCCCTTAATGGTTAAAAATCCTGCCAGGATAAAAACAAGTAAAATCGAAAGTTTAGTAAGTACAATATAAAACTCTGTTTTCCCAACTGTTTTACTCCCGAAAAAATTCAGGCCAGTGAAAAATGCAATCAGGACCACTTCAACAATTCCAATGGATAAGGAAGTAGTTTCAATGTGGGCAAAAGGAAGAAAATATCCTGCAAATCCTTTAACAAAAAGTGAAATGGAGACCACGTAAGTCAGCCACATAAGAATACTCAAAGCCCCTGTAACAACATTGTCACCGATGCCTTTCAGTATAAATGCAATGGGGCCTGCGTTGGAAATTATTTTCGAACCCAATATGGCATAAGAATAGGCAACCACCAATGCATAAACACCCGAAAGTAAAAAAGCGACTGGCAGGTCCTGACCCGCAATTCTCGCTCCCAATCCAAAAATAGAAAAAATACTGGCGCCGATCATGGTGCCTACTGCCATAGAAATGACTTCGGCCAGGTTGAGTTTTTTGTTTTTCATATTTAGGTTATTATTTCCTTCAATTCTAATAAAATAAAACTAAAGTTGCATCTGCAGGTGTAAGATTTTAAATATTTCTTTACATATCCAGTTCTCCTTTTTTGCGGTAAAACCGCAGGACCAGCATTTTGATTACAACACTAAACAGAAACCACACGAGGGCATATCCCCAAACAATCAGTCCCCATTTCCATCCAATGGGTGTGATGAATAATCCATAAACACCAATCAGTGTACCGAGAATGGCAGAAGCCAGTGAAGCCGTCCACAGCTTAATGTTTGGCCCGGGTTTTTTGAAAAACCACTCATCAATCCTGGTGTTGTAAATGGTTCCGTGGCCGGCAACAATTAGTTTTACAAACATCAACGACTGTATCATTTCGGTTGATAAATGCCAGTAATCCATCGCCAGGAATAACAATCCAAAAGATGATAATACACCCGCCAGCCCGAGCGAGCCCGATAAAACTAACACCTCTTTCATGTCCCATTTGACCGGAAATTTTCTAACCTTGGTATTGTCATAGGCAATCGTTAAAATCGGTATCTCATTTAACAGGGCCAACAGGATGATCATAAGTGCTGTTACAGGGTAAAATTTAAAAACAACGATGGATAAAGTCATGAAAAGAATCACCCTTACTGTTTCAGCAATCCTGTAGATGGTATAACCTTTCATTCTTTCGAAGGTGATTCGGGCCATCTTAATGGCGCTGTTGATCACATTCAGTCCTGGCGCCATCAGGATGATATCGCCTGCTGCCCGGGCTGCATCTGTGGCCCCGCTGACGGCGATACCACAATCGGCTTTTTTCAGGGCCGGTGCATCATTCACCCCATCGCCGGTCATTCCCACAATGTGTTCCCCTTTCTGAAGTTTGTCCACAATATAATACTTGTCTTCCGGGAATACCTGGGCAAAGCCATCCACATCCTCGATAAGTTCGATAATCTCCGATTCGTGTTTCCGGATGTGTCCTTTTGGCAGGGGCATCTCTTGAAAAGTTTTCTGTACATTGTAAGCCACATCACAGGCAAAGGCCTTCGCCTCGTCTTCACTTATGTCGGGTTTGAGCTTTTTGTAAATACTTTCTGTAATAACCTCTGAAAGAACCCTGTATTCTTCGGTGTCCTGCCCTTTCAGATTTTTGATGTTTTTAATATTATCTCCGATATTAAGAATTCCCGCAATGTATTTGGCTACTTCGACATTGTCGCCTGTGACCATCTTGGTATGAACGCCATGATCTTTCAGGTCTTGGATTGTTTCTTTCGAGTCGTCTCTGGGTGGGTCAAAAAGCGGAATCAGACCAACAAAACGAAACCGGTCTTTTTCATCTGTTTTGAACGCCACGCCTAGTGTTCTAAATCCTTTGGCTGCATATCCCCTGACCTTGTTTTCCGCTTCTGTTTTGTCAAAGTCGTTTTTACATTCGGCAATGATAACCTGGGGGGCTCCTTTGGTTACGACCATGTTATCATAATATGCCATTGTTTTTTTACTGACCGGATCGAACGGCACAAACTTTTTCAGTTTATAACTGATTGTCTTATCATAAAGCTTATGTTCTTTCAGGTATTGAAAGATGGGTTTTTCAATAGGGTCCTGGTTTTCTTCTTTCGAAGCCAGGCCTCCGTACAACAAAACATCTTCGTTTTTAAATTCTCCAACCTTGTATGGGTCCGAAATGGTCATTTCATTTTTTGTAAGCGTACCTGTTTTGTCGCTGCATAAAATATCCATACCTGCCAGTTCCTCAATAGCTGCCAGCCGGCTTACGATGGCTTTTTTCCGGGCAAGGTTAATGGCGCCAACGGCCATGGTGACAGTTAAAACCGTTGGCAGAGCTACCGGTATGGCTGCCACAGTCAATACCAGTGAAAACTCCAGGAGGTCAAAAATGTTTTCATGACGATAGAGCCCGAAACCGAGAATAATGGCAATCATGAGAATGGTTAACAGGATCAGGGAATTCCCTACCTTGATGACCATAGCCTGGAAATGGCTTTTTTGCTCTTTCTGGGCCTTGGATACTAATTTTACTGTTTTGCCGAAATAGGTGTCAAGACCGGTTTTGCTGACTTTGGCAATCATTTCACCTTTTTTAATAATGGCATTGCCATAAATATCGTCGCCCACTTTCTTGGTTACCGGCAACGATTCCCCTGTCAGTGCCGATTGGTCAGCCAGGATAAAATCCCCTTCAAGCAGCCGGGCGTCGGCGGGAACAATATCTCCGATTTTAAGTTTGATAATGTCGTCAGGTACAATTTCTTTGGCATCCACCTCCCTGCCATTTGCCGTCGCGCAAAACCAATGCCGTGATGGCGAGAGACTTTTTAAGTGCATTGATGGCATTCAGTGCTTTGGATTCCTGATAAAAATCCAAAATGGCATTCACAAGCAGCATCACTATGATAATGGCAAAATCTTCCCATTTCTTTACCAAAGCTGACAAAATAGCTGCCGCCTCAATCATCCAGGGGATTGGTCCCCAAAACCTGCGGAAGATTCTGTGGAATTTTGATTCTGCCTTTTCGGGTATTTCGTTGAGCCCGTATTTTTCCAGCCTCTTGCTTACCTCTTGTTTTGAAAGACCTCTTTGTTCAGAGGTTTTATCTTTGGATGTGCCTGACGCCTTATTTTTTTCTGAATTTCCCATGTATAAATTAATTTATCGTTTATCTGTCTTTCTTAAAAAATGCCTTCCAATAAAATAACTGATTAAACCTATTAAAATTAATAATATTATCAATCTTATGGAACCCTGAACAATATCCATTTGATTAAAAAACGACTCCATTTTATGATAAAAAAATAATCCAAGTGTATAATAAATTCCTACAAATAACCCGATACAAATGGCTTCGTAGATAGCGAATTGAGCTTTGGATTCTTCCCCGAACCCTGCAACAACAGGGGCGAATATGCGCACTTTAGGCAAGAAGGTCAAGAGTAAGATTGTTTCAAAATAATTCTTTTTCATCCTTTTCTGAAATCTTCCCATAGCTTCGGGATGATGTTTCGTCAGCTTTTCTAACCATGACACTCTTTTACGCGCGATCAGGAAGATCGTATAATTCCTTCCATAGAGTGCCAGGAAAGAAATTACCCCTGCACCTGTTTTGTTCATTAATCCGGTTTTTGAAAGATAGGCAATAGCAACCAATGAAACTTCATCGGTTAAAGGCGAAAAGAAATCCAAAAAGAAATAATAGATCCCAATCCCCGGATAAGAATATACTCCGACTAACCTTATTATTTCCGCTTTTTCCAATTAAAGAAGGTTTTTTTTATCTGGTCTTTTATAAGTTATAAATTAAACTTATTTCAATTCAGTGCAGAAGGGAAAATTATCAGCCCTGTGTCATTGGATAAGGCCCGTGAATTTTATACAAACCAAGTCCTGATAACTGTATATTCAGAAGAAAATGTAAAAAATTATCTTAATCAACATTTAGCATCAGGATTTGGTCGTTGACATTTTTGAAAGCATCGCCAAATACTTTTTTCATATGGTCAACTTTTTGATCCTTAATAATATTTTTGGCAAATTCCTTATAAATCTCTAATTGGGCCTGCTCGTCCTTTGAAAGCTCCTGACCTGAGTTTGTATATGAGTATCGCAGGAAGTGAATAGCTTTAATTAAATGTCGTGCGGCTTTTTTATAATCGCTTCCTTCCCCTGCAATGGTCTCGGAAATATTTAAGAAGTGGGCATTTAAAGCTTTGCCGGCACGTGCGAAAAAGAACTGAAAATCACTGTATCCGTTAATCCTGTCTCTTCTGACTTGTTCGGCGAAGTCAGACAGTTCGTCAATTGAGAGTTCCAGTTGTTTTTTTTGATCGGCTGCAGCATAGGGAAGCAACTCCTGCATATAATGAACACCATTCGTTATTTCTGTTGCACTGGTTATAAAATCCTGATCAATATACGCTTTTTCAGCCTTGTAAAAAGAATCATCGGGTTCCAGCTCGTTTACTTTGACCTCAACTTTGTAGTCTTTTTTTGAACCGTTTTCTGTTTGTGGTTGTTTGCACGAATACAAAAATCCCATCAGAAGAATTACCATAAATACTAATCCTGACTTTTTAATTTTTTTATTATTTAAGTGTGTTAAAATGCCTACTGTCCTATCTCAAAGGATAATAGATATATTGTCCTCATCGACTTAAGCCGACATTTAATTATAAAGATATATCATATATTCTATATGTCAAGTTTTTTAACGCTTTTTAAGCTAATAATCGAAGCATTCATGCAAAACAATAATACTTTTAAGCAGAGTTTGCAGGGGTAAATTTTAAAAAAATTAAGATGTGAGCTGATCAGAAATCAATTACCTCTGAAACAATCCTTCGAATAGCGCTTTCGCCTCTTCCCAGTTTTTCGTGTTTAGACAATATTTAATTTTTGGCGCTTCAATCTCACCCTGTATTAATCCGGCTTCTTTCAACTCCTTCAGGTGTTGCGAAAGGGTAGACTTGGCAATGGGCAATACTTCGCTCAGGTCGCCGCTGTAACAACACGATTGTTTTGCCAGTATATCTAAGATGTACATGCGTGTCGGATGCCCCATAGCTTTGGCGTAACGGGCAAATCTTTTTTGTTCTTCGGTTAAATATTCGGAGTCGGCCATGCTGTCTATTCGTAAATTTACGAACAAAAGTAATCAATAATTCAGGAATAAGCAACAAATGGAAGTTTATGTCAGACTTTATCCAGCGGTTTCCGTCCTTTTTCCTGTAATTTTTTAAAATAAGTAGGGTTCATGCCAATGATCTTCCTGAACTGATTGGAAAGGTGTTGCACGCTGCTGTAACCGGTGCGGTAAGCAATTTCGCTTAACGTTAGCTCATCATAAATGAGCAATTCTTTTACCTTTTCGATGCGCTGCAGGATGATGTATTTTTCGATCGTAATGCCTTCAACCGAAGAAAACAGGCTGCTCAGGTACGAATAATCGTACCCCAGTTTTTGGGAAAGATGGTCAGAAAAGTTAATGTTGCCCACCAGTTCTGGATCATAATGGATATAGTGGATCACTTCCGTACGGATACTTTCGATCAGTTTGCTTTTCCTGTCGTCAATCAGTTCAAAGCCGATCTTTTGAAGGGTTTTATCAACTTGTTGAAGTGTTTCTTCATCAACCTGCCCTTCTAAAACAGCTTTGCCCAGTACTACCTTTAGCGGTTTTAGCCCCAGTTTTTTTAATTCGCGTTCTACTGCCCAAATGCATCGGTCGCAAACCATGTTTTTGATATGAAGGGTAACATCTTCCATGTTGCAAAATTAAGAAATGTATTTAAGAGCGGATATTTTTTAAACATTGCTCATTTTAATTCTTCTGGAATCTTACAGAAATTAAAAAGTCAGGACTTTATCACATGCAACTGTCTATTGTGCAAATTCTTCCATAGTACCTAATTGAATTCCTTCCTGAAGTTGTAGTTTGTCGATCCCACGAATTGCTGCACATATTCCACAGGCTTTCACTTCTCCGCCGCGTTTAAGTACATATGTTAACATTCTCTCAACATTGTAATAACCGTTCGGCGTTACCTGACCCCGGAAGCCTGCAATACACCGCATCTGCGCGTAAGAATATTTTTATTTCTACCTTTTATTTATAATACTTGATTGTGTTCATTGCTAATCATACAGCATTAGATGCTTTCTCGGTTCCGTAAGGTGCATCCTTAATAATGATTAATAGTTTCTGCATTTATTTTGAATTATCCGTTTTTACTGATGTCTTCCAATTTCTTAAGGTCGAGCAAACGGATGTGTTTACCACTGATGGCAATGATACCTTCCTGGTCCAGTTCCGATAGCAACCGGCTGACTGTTTCGCGCGAGGTGCAGACCAGGTCGGCAATTTCATTCCGGCTTAAAGGAAGGTCATATTCATTGTTATCGTAGATACTGTTGGCCATGTAAAGCAGGTTGGTGGCCAAACGTCCGAACACCTGGTTTTGGACGAGTGTTACACAACGGTGAAATTGTTCCAGCTCGTTTTTACACAATTCAGTAACAATTTCATAAGAAAACTCGGTGTTTAAACGCAAAAAGCTTTTAAAAACTCCGAGGTCAATAAAACAGGCCTTCGATGGTTCGAGAGCCACTGCCGAATAGTGATTGACCTTATCCCCGACTGTGGTGGGCAGGCCCAGGTAACAGGGTGCTTTTTTTAAACGCAGGATTTGTGTGCGCTGCGGCCCCTTGATGATGAGCTTTACCAAACCGGTTTGCAGGTAAATAATATTGGAAGACAGGGCCTCTTGTTTAAAAATGGTCTCCCCTTTATCGAAGGGAACTTCCACGCAATTTTGTCCGAGGACTTCTAACTCACTTTCCGCCAGGCTTTCAACAGCTTTTGATTTTAAAAGGCAGGCCGAGCAACTCATCTTCTCCATAAAAAAATCCTTTGAACAAAGGTAATAAACAATGTGATGTAAATCACATTTTATTGAAAGTAAGCTCACAGGTATTTTCAAAAACAAGAACAATAACACTTGTAATTTTGCCTCGTTAAATAATTAGCAATAGTTCAATTTAAAATAATAGGAGATTTAATCATGGCAAACAAAAAATTAACTTTAGCCTTGTTTTCAGGTAGCGTAGACAAACTGACTGCTGCCGGTGTAATCCTGGGTGGTGCTGCTGCCGAGGATATGGATGTGGACATCTTTGTCCTGTTGCAGGCTGCCTTCGCCTTTAAAAAGGAGAACGCAATGGTCAACGACCGCGTGTCGGAAATCACCGATAAAAAGGATGAATTCCTGGCATCGCTCGATCGTTTAAACACTCCCCACTGGACCGAGGCTTTTAAAACAGCCAAGGAAATGACCAATGTGAAAATCCATATCTGCGGATTTGCCGGCAAAGTATGGCACGGTGAAAAACTGGAAGATTTTATTGACCTGGCCGATGACATTTGCGGCATTGGGGAATATATGACTTCCGCGGAAGAGGCGGATATAAATCTTTTTATTTGATTTATTTCAATCTTTATAAATTAGTTTAAACATAGTAGCCATGCCTCAGGAAGCAGAACAAAAAACGATAGAGCAAAAAATTGAAGCACTCGAAAAACAGGTTAAACAATTGCAGGACCAGCGGCAAGACCAACTTTCTATGGTAGTATTTTCCAATGATCTTGACAAGATCCTTGCAGCACTGGTTATAGCCGTTGGTGCGGCTGCCATGGATACAAAAGTGAAACTGTTTTTCACCTTTTGGGCCATTAGTGCTTTGAAGGATAAAAACAAAAATGCCGGGGGTAAAAAGGATTTTAAATCTAAAATGCTTGGGGCGATGCTTCCTCATAGCATTAGTAATTTAAAATTATCTAAACTAAACATGGAGGGAATGGGGGCTAAAATGATTAAAAGCATCATGAAAAAACAAAACGTTGCTTCTCCCGAAGAGTTGCTGAAAACAGCAGCCGAACTTGGAATAGAAATATGCATTTGCGAAATGTCTATGAATATGATGGGATTTAAGAAGGAAGAAATGATTGATTATCCCAATTTATCCTATTGCGGCGTTGCTACTTTTTTAGCTGATGCCGGGGAAAGTAGCATCCAGTTATTCATTTAAAAAAGAAAACATAATTACAATTTAAAAAATTAAAATCATGAACGCAGAAGAATTAACACAAGTAAAAGTTGATAAATCAGTGGATGCCCGCGGAACATCGTGCCCGGGACCGTTATTGGCTGCAAAAAAGGCCATTGGCCAGATTGAAAAAGGACAGGTAATGGAAGTGCTGTCGGCCGATGAAGGCACCAGACGCGACATTCCCAAATGGTGCAATAAAAAAGGATTCGAATACCTGGGAACCATTGAAGAATCAGGTTTTTTTAAAATTTTATTAAGAAAATAAAGATGGAAGGTGGAAAAGTAAATAATAGCCCGAAGATACTGGTTTTTTCTACGGAAAAAATCTCTGATCCGGCTATTGACATGGCGGGCTTATTGAAATTACATTATCCGCCTACCGTTTATACCATTCCCGTTCCCTGTTCAAGTGCCATCAAACCCCGCTGGATTTTGCATGCGCTGGAGCAGGGATTCGACGGGGTTTTTATTGCTGCCGATGGTACTGATTGCCCTTATGGCGAATCGTGTACCGTGAAAACAGGGCAATTGGTGAGTGATACCATGGAAGTGATGAAGCAAAAAGGACTGGACCCGGCGCGCCTAAAGATGGCTGCCATTTGTTCCGTTTGTAGTGAGCCATTTGTAAAACACGTGAAAAGTTTTACCGAGTATTTAAGCAAATCTTCAAATTAAAAAGATGGAACAGGAAACAAATAAAGAATTGAACTTTGATGTGCTGGTGGTTGGTGGTGGTATTGCCGGGGGCGAATCGGCATTGAACCTGGCAGATGTGGGCTACAAGGTATTGCTGGTGGAAAAGGAATTGTCCATCGGCGGCAAGATGATTCTGCTCAGCAAGGTTTTCCCGACCCTGGATTGTGCAGCTTGCATTACCACACCCAAAGTGTCGGAAATTGCACGTCATCCCAATATCACTATTTTTACGGGCGCCGAAACCCGCCGGATTACCAAGTTAGGCGAACACAGCTTCGAGGCAGTCGTATTGCAAAAACCGCGTTACGTGCATGTGGACGATTGCACCGGCTGCCAGCTTTGCGAAGAAGCCTGCCCGGTGAGTGTTACCGACCAATACCAGTACGGGCTTGTGGGGCGAAAAGCAGCTTACATCCCCTTTAGTATTGCCAGTCCTCGTGCTGCTGCTATCGACATTGAAAATTGTACTTTATGCGGCGCCTGCGAACGGGTCTGCCCCACCAAATGCATCGATTTTACACAAACGGAAGAAGAATTCCTGGTGAAAGTGAAATCGGTAGTAGTGGCTACAGGATTTAATCTTTTTGATCCCCTAAAAATTCCCCGTTATGGTTTTGGTAAATACAAAAATGTGATCACTTCCATGCAAATGGAACGTCAACTGTCACCAACGCGGCCGTTCAACACCATTTTGCGGCCAGGCGACGGAAAAATGCCCGATAACATTGCTTACGTTTTGTGCACCGGCTCACGCGATAAATCAGTGGGTAATCCCATTTGCTCGCAAATCTGCTGCATGTATTCCATCAAGCAGGCGCAATTACTGATGGGTTCCTTACCCATGGCCGATGTAACGATTTACTATTTACACATTCGGGCGTTTGGCAAGGGATTCAACGAATTTTATACCCAGTCCCAGGATATGGGTGTGGAATTTATGAAAGGAAAAGTAGGGAAGATCACCGAAAAAGAAAACGGCGACCTGGTTTTGCGTTACGAAGATATTGAAGCGGGTAAAGTGAAAGAAGCCGAACACGACATGGTTGTTCTTTCGGTTGGTGTATTGCCCAATTTGGGTATTTCTGATGTTTTTGACAACGAAAGACTTGAACTCGATCCTTTTCAATTTGTTGGGCAATCAGATATCCTGGCCAGTCCGGCCAAAACAAGCATCGAAGGAGTATTTGTTTCCGGAACGGCATCCGGTCCCATGGATATTCCCGATTCCATTTTATCTGGAGGCGCTGCCTCGGTTGAAACAACAAGCTATTTAAGGAAGGCTACAGTATGAAAAAGAAAATAGGCGTTTACATCTGTCGTTGTGGAGGAAATATTTCCGATTACGTTGACGTGGAAAAGGTAAAGCAGGCCGTTGAAAAAGACAAAGGGGTTTTTCTTTCCAAAACTACCATGTTTGCCTGTGCCGATTCCAACCAAAAGGAAATGGTTGATGATATCAGAAACGAAGCACTTGATGGAGTTGTTGTTGCATCTTGTTCTCCCAAGTTGCACCTCCTTACTTTCAGGGCGGTTACAGAAAGAGCCGGTTTGAATAAATACAACTATGTTCACGCCAACATTCGTGAGCAGGTGTCCTGGGCACATTCCGATAACAAACCGGGAGCTACAGACAAAGCCATTCAAATTGTAAAGGCAGCTATTGCGAAGGCACGGTATACCGAATCGCTGGAACCGATAAAAGTACAGGCAACCAATGCTGTTGCCGTCATCGGCGCAGGAATCGCCGGTATGCGGGCAGCCATCGAATTGGCCGAAGCCGGCTCTGAAGTCTTTTTGATTGAACGCGAATTTTTCGTGGGAGGCCGGGTGGCACAGTGGGATGACCTGTGTATTACAGAAGAAACCGGGAAAGAACTCATCACGCGTTTGTATGATGAAGTGATGAAACACAAACACGTGACCCTTTTTACAGGTGCCGAGGTCGTTGAGAATAAAGGTAGCGTGGGAAATTTTTCCCTGAAAGTAAAAGTAACACCCAGGCATTTCAAACTCCAATGTAGCGAAGGTTCTTTGCAAAAAGCCATTGATGTTTGCCCTGTGGAAGTCCCTGATGAATTCAATTTTAACATCACGAAAAGGAAGGCCATTTATCACAATTACCCCAGCGAATATCCACAACTTCCGGCCATAGATATGCAACACTGTACCCGTTGTGGGGAATGCGAAAAAGTGTGCAGTAACATCGACTTTAGCCAGAAAACGGAAACCCTGAACCTGAAAGCGGGGGCCATTCTTCTAGCTACGGGTTTCGATCCATACGAACCACCGGCAGGGGAATTTGGTTACGGCGAAATTGACAATGTGGTCACTTTTCCGCAGTTCAAAAGAATCGTCCACTACTGTGATGACAAGCTGATTTATAAAGGAAAAGAAGTCAAAAATATTGCCTACATCTATTGCGTAGGCAGTCGGCAACTCGATGGTGAAAACAAATATTGCTCGCGCTACTGCTGTTCTTCAACCATTCACACCGCCATCACCGTAAAGAAAAAATACAAGCACATCCATAATTTCCATTTTAACAGGGGTATACGAACTTACGGTAAAGCCGAAGTGTGGTACGACGAATCGTCGCGATTGGGTGATATTTACCTGCAATCATTTGAACACGATCCGCCGGTCATCGAAAAAAAAGGCAAGGACACCGTTGTCAGAATTAAAGATATACTGACTACCGATAAGGAGTTGGAAGTGGTGGCCGACCTTGTAGTACTCGTTACCGGCATGGTGCCACGTAAAGACAATGCAATTGGCAACCTGTTAAAAGTTCCGAAAGGCAGGGACAAATTCTTCAATGAAATTCATATGAAACTGCGACCGGTAGAAACCGTCATCGACGGGGTGAACATTGCCGGGGCAAGCCAGGGGCCGAAAAATATTATGGAATCCATGAACTCGGCACTGGCGGCAGCGGCCAAATCTTTCTCACTTGTAGATGCGGGCGAACTGGCGCTAGAACCCACTGTTGCAAAAGTTGACAAGAAAGCCTGTGAATGGTGTGGAAAATGCGATGAGGCCTGTCCGTACAGTGCATTTGAAAAAGTTGAATTCAACGGTAAAACCATTGCCGCGGTCAATTCAGCAGTTTGTAAGGGATGCGGCATGTGCTTGCCGGTATGCCCGGTCAATGCCCTCGATCTTATCGGCCTGACCGATGTAGATGTGGAAAGCATGATTGACGCTTTAGTACCTCAAGTTTAAAATAAATGACCATGGAAATTGAGAAAGGGAAAACAGCAAAATACCTCAAAGAGAAACGTCCTGTTCCCAAAGAGGTGACCGAACAGTTAAAACAGTTTACCCGGGCAAAAAAGCAAATGCTCAATGCCTTAAAGGAAGGGGAGAAAACTGTTCCGCAACTGGCTGAAGCATTGCAACTTTCAAAAGATGAAGTAATGTTTCAATTAATGAGTTTGCTGAAATACGGTTTTGTAGAAACCGGTGAAATAGACGATATGGATGAATATTTTTCCTATAAAATAAAAAAGTAATGGCAAGAATTAATCCTGAATTCACGGATGAGTTGAAGAAATTTGGGGCATTCGACCCCAATGCCTGCTACAATTGTGGCAATTGCACAGCGGTGTGCACTTTGTCGGATGAAGAAAATTCCTTCCCGCGAAAAATGGTACGCTACAGTGTTTTGGGTTTGGAAAGTGAAATTAAAGCCTCACTTGATCCCTGGCTCTGTTACTACTGTGGCGAATGCAGTGTGACCTGCCCTCGTGAGGCCGATCCCGGCGAATTAATGATGTCGCTCCGCCGCTGGCTGACGGCCAAATATGACTGGACAGGATTATCAGGATTGCTCTACAAATCTGTTGCAGCTTCGCTTACCGCTTTTATCCTATTGGCTGCTCTTGTGCTGTGGTTTGGCGCTTACGAGCAATTCAACCTAGATGCCATCATGCACTTCGGATATTATTTTGAAATGCTGGCCATCAGCACCGTTTTTCTCCTGATCCTGCTGCCCAATATTATCCACATGTGGTGGCTTACTTTGTACAAACCCGGAATTAAAGCACCACTACCTAATTATTTTAAGGCAATTGGAGAACTCCTTGTTCACATGTTTACACAAAAACGTACCCTCGGTTGCGATGATAACCAGACACGGTGGTTCGAGCATTTTATCCTTGTTTTGGGTTATCTGAGTTTGTTATTTACCACCGTTTTCCTGAATTGGTTCGAAACGCAATACCTGTTCATTATTATTTTGGGATACATCGAAAGTGCCGTCATTTTCGTGGTCACCTTCGACTTTGTGAGACGACGGATTCAAAAAGAGGCGGAAATCAATAAACATTCGCAGCCCAGCGACTGGCTGTTTGTCATCTGGTTATTCCTGATGGGATTGACAGCATTTATCGTGCGCTTATTTATTGATTTGGACATCCTCGAAAATAATGTGTGGATGTATCTGGTACACCTGATTATTCTTGTGCAATGGGCCTTGATTATTGTCCCTTTCGGAAAATGGACACACTTTTTGTACCGATCTTTTGCCATGTATTTTGAGCGTATTATCAGTTTGGAAACTGCCGAAAACAAAAAGTAACCGAATGTTGTAAATCCAATGCAGGCAGGAATATTTCGTTCCGTATCCCTTTGTCTCTATTTCCCAAGTTTGAGTATTCGAAAAGCTCCACGAACAACAGCTACAAACACAAGCGCGCCAATAATCAAATCGGGATATTTTGAATGGGTTAGAAAGACCAGAATGCCTGCAAGAATTACCCCCGAATTAATAATGACATCGTTGGAAGTGAAAATCATGCTAGCCTTCATGTGGGCTTCATTGCTTTTTGACTTTTGCAGAAGGTAGAGGCAAACCGCATTGGCGATTAGTGCCAGCACGGAAACAATGATCATTGTCTTGAAATCGGGTGCGGCTTCAAAGCCGATAAACCGCCGAACAACCTCCATTAATCCGAGAAGAGCCAGTAGCATCTGGAAGTATCCGCTCATAGTGGCAACTTCCTTCTTCCGGTTGACAGCAGCACCGACAGCCCACAAACTCAGCCCATACACCAAGGCATCTGCCAACATGTCCAGCGAATCGGCCACAAGGCCCATAGAGCGCGACAGAAAACCCGTAGTCATTTCGATAACAAAGAAGCCGAAGTTGATAATCAGGACCGTCCACAAAAGTTTTGCCTGCCCCTTTTCCGTACCTTCCGTTATCATGGTGTCATCTATAAGGACGGTTTTTTCGCGGCTTGAACCCAGATTAAGTTCTCCAAGAAGTTTCTCTATTTCTGTATCGTTACCGGCGTGGACAATGACCAGCTTCCGGTGTTCAATATCAAATTCGAGCTTTTTGATTGCAGAGAGTCCGCCCAGTTTCATTCTGATAAGCGCTTCCTCCGATGGGCAGTCCATTTTGTTGATGTAATAAATGGTTTTTTTCATGAAGACAAAAAAAGTAATACAAACAATGACGATCCTGGTTTGGAATCCTTACTATAATTTTTAAATATTATTAAGTAGCCGGATTATCAAATCACAACTCACAGCCTGCTTTTTGAGTAGGGTGTAATGTTCTGCAGGGCGAAGTCTTTGTCAAGGTATTTAAAATACCCGGCAATAGCGATCATGGCAGCATTGTCGGTGCTGTATTGCAGTTTAGGAACATACACCTTACTTTCAGTTTCCGATGCTAATTGCTGCATGGCTTTGCGTAAGCCTGAGTTAGCCGAAACACCACCAGCAATAGCCACCTCATGAATGCCTGTTTCTTCGATGGCTTTTTTCAGTTTCTTTATCAGTATATGAATGATGGTGCGTTGTAATGACGCGGAAAGGTCAGCTTTGTTTTTTTCGATGAACGCTTCGTCCTCTTTGAGCCTGTCGCGCAGGAAATATAAAAACGAAGTTTTCAAACCGCTGAAACTGTAATCCAATCCTTTGATACGTGGCTCGGGAAATGAGAAAGCATCCGGATTACCCACTTCAGCCAGTTTGTCAATTTGCGGTCCTCCCGGGTAAGGAAGCCCCATTATTTTAGCGGCTTTGTCGAATGCTTCTCCGGCAGCGTCGTCAATGGTTGTTCCGATCACGTGCATGTCCGAAGGAGAGTTTACTCTAACGATCTGCGTATGTCCTCCCGAAACAGTAAGGCATAAGAAAGGAAATCCGGGATGTCCTGCTGTGTCATAGTCCTCAATAAAATGCGACAGGATGTGTGCTTTCAGGTGATCCACTTCAATAATGGGAATACCAAGTCCCATAGCAAACGACTTGGCAAAAGAAGTGCCTACCAGCAACGATCCCAGTAAGCCTGGGCCCCTTGTAAAGGCGATCGCATTCAACTGATTTTTGGTTATCTTTGCTTTGCTAAGTGCTACGTCAACAACAGGTACAATGTTTTGCTGGTGTGCCCTTGAAGCAAGTTCAGGGACAACGCCTCCGTATGTTTTATGTATGTCTTGGTTGGCTATAACATTAGACAGGATACGGGTGTCGTGCAACACGGCCGCCGAGGTGTCGTCACAGGATGATTCAATGCCTAAAATATATATACTCATTTGAAACAGAAACAGGTTCGCAAAAATAACATAAAAAAGCTATTCAGGTGGCTGCTGAATATTGTACTGGTATTCATTGCAATACCTTTCGTGCTTACTTTTATGTTTCGCGACCCGATGGTCCAGTCGTTATCGGCACGTATGCTTACCAAATGGCTGAGTGAGAAAACAGGTTACCACATCGAATTGGAAAAAGTTCGGCTGACAGCTTTTAGGGGCTTATCATTCGAAGGACTCAAAATTAATGACCACCATGGTGAAGCTATGTTGCATGTGGACCGGCTGAATGCACAACCTGCATTCTCCGACTGGAACCTGTTATTTCTGAAGTTTAAAAGCATTGATATTGAAAGTGCTTTTTTTCGCTACGCCCGTTACAAAGACGAAGACGACTATAACCTGATGATCTTCCTGAATAAGTATCTGGGTAGCAGCTCAGCAGATCAGTCAAAGAAATCTGGAGATTTTCACCTGAATACGGGTGAACTGGTGCTTGCCAACTCAAAATTTCACCTTTACGATGAGCACAGCCATTACGCTAACGTAATTGGGGTGGATTATGCCGACATGCTCATTGACAGTATCTATCTGTACAGCCATGATTTTAACCTGATCAATGATTCGCTGCATTTGCAGATCGACAGCCTGTTTGCCCACGAGAAAAGCGGCTTTACGATTGACAGAATGAGTACAGGCTTCGGTATAAGCTCAACAAACCTGCAGGCACATAATTTATTACTCGACAGCCATAATTCGCACCTTGATCTTGACCTTGATTTTTATTACAGCGGTTACAACGACTACAGAGACTTTATTGATTCGGTAGTAATGACAGGAGATATCAGACTATCCACTTTAGATTTGTCCGCAGTTGGTTATTTTGCTGACATTATGTTTCAGATGCCTAATGTTACTGGTATCTCTGGCTATGTTTCAGGTCCGGTTTCTTTTATGAAGGGTGACCATTTGCGGATTAAATACGGACGTACTACACGGTTCTATGGGAATGCCCTGATTAAAGGGTTGCCCGATTTTTTTACTTCCTACATGGAAGCGGAAATCTTTGAGCTGACGACTTCTGCGTGTGATCTGAAATCATTCACTCTGCCAGATGCAGAACACAAACATATTGATTTGTCAGATTTGGTATCATGCGATGAATTGTTTAAGGCTCAGGGGTCATTCAAAGGATATTATGAGGATTTTACAACAAAGCTGAACCTTCAGTCTGACGAAGGAGTGCTGAATGCGGACGTTACGTATAGGAAAAGTGAGGACCAGACAATTGATGTAAAAGCCCGACTGGATGGCGAACAGTTCGACATGGGCGAATTGTTAAACGTACAGGATGTCTTCGGCAATGTCTCTCTGGACATAAAGATAGATGCATACGGTAGAGACCTTAGCGACATGAAGATCGATGTGGATGGTTACCTCAGCTCCATCGACTTTTTTGGGTATTCCTACAAGCGCATTGCTGTAAATGGATGGTACCAAAGTGACAGCATTAAAAGCACTTTGCGCGTGGGAGATAAGAGCCTGATGATGGGAGCTGATGTGGCTTTAAACCTGAAGCGGGGCCCGATACTGAAAGCCCACACGAACATTAAGTATGCCGATCCCGGAAAGCTTCATCTAATCAGTGATCAGAACTTCAGAATAACAACCGTTGCCGATCTTCTGATGAAGGGTTTTAACCCGGACAGTATGTCGGGAAGGTTAACATTAGCCGGCACGGTTTTGTATTTTGATGACCTGAAATACACTCTGCAGCATGCCGAGCTGTTAAAAAGCCACGACGACAAGGATGTAATCGAAATGCATTCGGATTATGCGGATGCCAAAATGGAAGGGAAATTCAACATTACAGAAACCGGAGATCTTCTTGCCGGGCTGTTTGATCATTACTACCATATTACAAACTACGCAAACGACAGCATGCTGCGACGGCGGCAAAATATGGCAATAAATGTAGAAATTAAGGATGGTATTTTAATTGAAGAACAATTAGTTCCGGGTCTTTATCTGTCGCCGGGTACAAACCTGCAGGCACAAATTGATTACGGCAGTAATGACCTGGCCGTTACTATGAATTCGGAACTGATCGAATATGTGGGTAATTCGTTGAACCGGAACAATTTCGTGGTGGAAACGAATAAAAATATATTGAATTATACGTATTCGGCTGACAGAATTGTATTAAAAGACAGCACATCGGAAGATAAAACGGTATTTGGAATTGATAATTTTGTTTTGAAGGGTCTGTCGGGAAATGACCGTGTCACGTTCGGATTAAACTGGGATAATAAGGATTCGATGCTGCTGAACAGGGCAATGATTGAAGGATATATGAAGTATGATACAGGTGTATCGGTTCTTCGGATGAATAATTCAGAGGTTTATATAAACGACACCTTATGGCATATCAAGGATGGTAACGCTGTTATAATAGACAGCGCATCTACCCGCTTTGAAGATTTGGTAATTTACGGAGGGCAGTCGGCCATGAGTTTGACCGGCGAATTACCGCAATCCGATAACGACACCCTGCATGTTGGCTTTAACAATTGGAATTTATCTCATTTCGATATTGTTACAAAGATGTTCGGATTTGATTTAAATGGAAAAATAAACGGTAATGTTGAGGTTACACGAGCATTCACGAATCTGACTTTTGAAACGGATCTTAAGATTGATAATTTTTATTTTAACAGGCAGTATATGGGTGCGGCTACCCTGCAAAGTAAATGGAATAATGCAAGCAAATCCATCTTTATCGATTCTGATATTGTCAGAGAAGGTTCGTCCGGCCAGGGACGTGTTTTTTCGGCTATTGGCTATTATTATCCTTTTAGGGAGGAGGGAAATTTTGACCTGAAGATTGATTTCAACAGGCTAAAAATAAAAACTATAGAGCCCTTCTTTATTGAATATGTCTCGAACATCGAAGGGGTGGCGTCGGGTAATTTTAAACTTACCGGAACTCCTGAGAATCCTCAGCTTGTTGGTATGGTTGACATGAAACGGGCAGCGATGGTGGTCAATTATCTGAACACAAAATATTCATTTTCGAATGCGGTGATCTTTGAACCCGACAGAATAAATTTCAACAAACTGATTATCTATGATACACTGGGTAATCATGCCAATATCAAAGGGTACCTGACACATAACCATTTTAAAAACTCCGTTTTTGATGTTCGTTTGTCAACAGACAAGTTCTTGTTCTTTAATACAACAAAAAGAATGAATGACTTGTATTACGGCACTGCCATTACATCGGGAGATCTGCTGTTAACCGGAGACGTCAATAATCTGAAACTGGAGATGCAGGTGTCCACGCTCAATGGAACCAAAGTAAACCTGCCGCTGGATTATGTTGTAGAAATCTCAGATAAAGATTATATTGTTTTTATTCATCCAAGAGACACATTGGATGCTGCACTTAATAAGGAAGAAGAAATACAATTCGGGCAAGCAGAAGAAGAGAAACAACTGAGTTACGATATTAATTTGAAAATGGATATTAATCCTAAAGCCAGTGTAGCAATATTTGTACCCAACGACCTGGGTAAAATCGAATCACGGGGAAGGGGTGTTCTGAGTACGAATTTCAATTCGGACGGAGATTTTTATATATCCGGAGACTATACGGTAGATAATGGGCTGTTTAACCTGAGAATTGCCAATCTGGTGAACAAACGGTTCGAACTGGTTAAAGGCGGCCGGATCTCCTGGTCAGGAGATCCATATCTGGCCAACCTGAACATTAAGGGGGTTTATCGTCTGAAAACAAATATTTCCAGCCTCGGTATAATGATCGACTCCACATCCGATTATAAAAACAAAGTGGAAGTGGAATGTTATGTTGTGCTGACCAACCAGCTGAATAATCCGAACATGCGTTTTGAACTGAGGATGCCCGACCTTGATCCCGACTTGCAGCGGGCTGTTTTTGCCGAGATTGATACAACCAACCCGGCCATGCTTAACCAGCAAGTAATGTCACTACTGGTTCTTGGCTCGTTCAGTGCAAGCAATGCCTCAAACATTACGTTGAGTTCTTCTTATTATACGGTAATTACCAACCAGTTAAGTAAAATGTTGTCGCGTATCAGCGATGATTTCGACATAGGTATCAACTATAAGCCTGGCGACCAGATATCGCAGGAAGAGTTTGAATTTGCCTTGTCTACACAACTGTTTGACGACAGGCTTGCCATCTCCGGCAATGTCGGGATGACATACGATAGGGTGGAACGAAATGCAAGTAATATAGTGGGAGATGTTGATATTAGCTACAAATTGACCGAAGACGGCAGATGGGTACTGAAGGTTTACAACCACTCCAACGTCAACTCGTGGTATAATTACAGTAATTATGATAAATTGTCGCCATATACCCAGGGCGTGGGCGTTGGCTACACAAAAGAATTTAACAACCTCGCTGAGCTTCTTACACGTACAAAGACAAGAAAAAAAGATAAGGTAAATGCAGAAGCAGTAAAAAATAAAGAAGATGAGAACTTGTGAACCAGAATACTGCATGGGTAGGGTATTGATAATAGTTGTTATACTAATAATGCTTATCCTGCCTGCCGGACTGAAATCACAGATAATTGTCGAAAGTTCCGACATGCCTTCTCCCGGTGATACTGTCCGTTTAAGTACGGGATTAAACACCGGTTTTATTGACTATGTGCAAACAGGAGAGGACTTTTTATGGGACTTCTCGCAGCTAGTGCCTGTAGTACAAACCGTGGATACTTTTGTGACTCCGTCAGAAACACCCTTCTTTTACCAGATATTCTTTGTGTTGTATTCAAATCTCGCCAATCGCTTTATGCGCGATATTCCTATTCCCGACTTCGAATTATCGAATATTTATTACTTCTACAAAAATGATAATGCCCGATTCAGTAACATCGGCTATGCAGCGTCCATTAATGGGATTCCCTTACCTGTGAGGTTCGACAATCCTGATGTGGTGTACAGGTTTCCACTGCAATATTCCGACAGGGATTCATCTTCTTCGCGTGTTGAATACGATATTCCTAATATGGGGTATCTGCTGGTGGACAGAACACGAAGAAATGTAGTGGACGGTTGGGGTACACTTATTACTCCATTTGGTACGTTTGAAGTATTAAGGGTAAAATCTGAAGTACACGAATTCGATAGCCTTTACATCGACTCGATACAAATGGGCGTGCCGATTGATCGGAATTTTATCGAGTATAAATGGCTGGCCAAAGGACAAAAAGAACCTCTTTTACAAATCACATCCGATATAGTAGGAGGCCTGTTTGTTGTGTACAGAGACTCGTTGCGTATGGGTCTGGATGCTGTGAATGAAAATCCGGTTAACGGAAACACAATGGCTATTTATCCAAATCCGGCAGCTTCCATGCTGTTTGTAGAGTTTGACATGCTTAAACCTGTCAATGTCGAATTATCAGTGTACGATATAACTGGAAAGAAGCTGTATGGTAAACAATTAGCGGGAATAAGGAAAGGCGTCAACAGAAAAACACTGAACTTGGGCAGTTTGAACCTGGCGGATGGAATGTATCTGATGAAATTGAAAGCAGGCTCACAGATTGTAACAAAAAAACTAATGATAAAAAATTAATTAGCCCGTAATTATAAAGCTATGACGTTGGTTGTATATAAATCTTCTGCCGGTTCGGGTAAAACAACTACTCTGGTCAAGGAGTATCTGAAGCTTACGCTGGGCAGCCCCTGGCAATTCAGAAATGTACTGGCCATCACGTTTACCAATAAAGCTGCCAACGAGATGAAGGAACGTGTGCTCAGCTCACTCAGGCTGATGGCGGAAGGTAAAACAGACAAAAAAGAAGAGCTGAAAGAGTTAAAAAATGAGCTGGGTGTTTCTGAAGAAGAGTTGCAGAAGAAAGCCAACAAACTCTTATCGGCAATTATATACGATTACGATGAATTTGCTGTAAGTACCATTGACTCATTTGTACACGGTATCATTAAAACTTTTGCCACCGATATTAAACTTCCTCAGAATTTTGAAGTTGTCCTTGACAAGGATGACATCATTCCTGAAATTATTCAGGATATGTATGATAAAGTAGGGATAGACAAGGATGTAACGAATATTCTGGTCAACTTTGTTATAGCTAATTACGAGGAAGAAAAAGGGCACGATCCTACAAACCAGATTTACGGTTTTATCGAAAAACAGATGGAGGAGGAAGGCTTTCATTACATAAGGAAGTTGTTGCATTTGAGCCTGTCCGATTTTCACAGAATTATCAGCCGACTGGAGAAAGCTTATTTCACCTTAAAAGAAGAAATTAAAAAAGCAGCTAACGAGGCGATTGAAATCTTTCAGGCAGCCGGTGTGGCGCAGGAGTGGGTTTATTACGGGGAAAGAGGCCTGTATGGTTATTTTTCAAAGACCAGCATACTGAAGCAAAATAAGGATATCCTGCCGAACTCACATGTAACGACTACTATTGAGGAGGGTAAATGGCACAGCGGAAAATGCCCTCCTGACCAGAAGCCTGTAATAGATAGAATCAAAGAAGAATTAGTTTCAAAATACGAAACGATACAGGCATTATCACGCAGGTATTTAACGTACGGACTGCTGCACCGTAAAATTTATGATGTTGCTCTAATTAAGGAAATCCGTCAGTTATTTGATGATTATACGGCCGACAGCCAGAAGGTGCACATTTCAGAATTTAACAAAAAGATAAGTGAAACGATTGCCGGACAGCCTGTGCCGTTTATTTATGAACGGCTGGGGCGTAAATTCACACATTTCCTGATCGATGAGTTTCAGGACACATCCATCCTGCAATGGCAGAACTTTCTTCCTTTGATCGAAGAGTCACTGGCATACGGACGTTTCAATATGCTGGTAGGTGATGCCAAACAAGCTATTTACCGTTTCCGTAACGGTGAAGTTGAACTGTTTGCCAATTTGCCAAAATTATATCCCGAAGCTGTATTTCCCAGCGAAAAAGCAGCCGAGCAGCTACTGAAAAGTCAGTATAAAGAAATTGTTCTGGAACGGAACTACAGGTCGCATAGGGAGATCGTTGCCTTTAACAATCGTTTCTTCGAAGCTGTTAAAAGGGGGATGAGCGAAAAAATCAACAAAGTGTATAACCGGCATACGCAACTGCTGCCGGAAGAGGATGATAGAAACGGGGGATATGTCAGGATTGATCTATTGGAGGCCGAAAATACTGCAGCATATAGGGAAAGAAGATTGCAAAAGATACTTGCCTATGTGCAGCAACTTCAGAGCAAAGGTTACCGTAACAAAGACATCTGCGTGTTGACGAATCAGAACAAATACGCAGTTGAGATAGCTTCATTTTTAATAGCGAACGGATATGCTATTGTGTCCAGCGAGTCGCTTCTGCTCAAAAATGCACCGGAAGTGAGGATGATTATTGCCTTCCTTAAATTGTTGTTGCAACAGGACGATAAAGTACAGTTGGCAGCGTTTATCCGTGATCTGTTGCTGGTCAAGCCAGAATTAGGCCCCTTCCATGATATTTACGCGCGTTCATTACTTTCGATGGCAGCAGGCATGGAGTCTTTACTGCAGGATCTTGGATATAACAGCATGAAAGCGAATGAGATGAATGGCATGTCGATATACGAACTCGTCGAATATGCAATCGAGGGTTTTTTCGGCTCGCGTAACAACAGCATCTTTGTGCATTATTTTCTCGATTTTGTACTGGAAAACCAGGGTGTCGGGGATGGGTCGTCAGGTGCTTTCCTCGATTATTGGGATAAAAAAAACGAAAAGACTTTTATCACCATTCCTGAAGGAAAGGATGCCATCCGTGTTATGACCATCCATAAAGCAAAAGGTCTGAAATTTGAGTCGGTTATTGTCGATTTCACTCCGCTGAGTAAGAAATTATCTAAAAAGGAATACTGGACTGATCTGGATCTGGCGGAGTTAGAGGAGTTGAAGGTTGGGATGTATCCTGTTACAGAGGAGTTGAAAGAGATAGGGGAGGGAGATGTTTACGATGAGGAGTTGGATAAAACAGAGTTGGATATGCTGAATATGGTCTATGTGGCTTTTACAAGGCCGGTCAGTGCTTTGTATATTGTTAGCCATAAAAAAGAGAAGAAACAAAATAAATTTACGGCTTATATCGAAACATTCCTGCTGTCTGAGGACTCTTCGTTTGATAATGAAACCTATGAATGGGGGCAGTTGGAAGAGTTGAAAGCGGGAAAGAAGGATGATCAGTCCGGTGTGGAAGAACTGAAAGATATGCGCTCCTCATCATGGAAAAATCTGATTACCATGGCTTCTGTAGATGATGTGTCGTGGGATCGAATAAATGTGAAACAAGCCAGAACGTATGGTAACCTGGTGCACAAAATGCTCTCTGAAATTAGATATGCCGATGATGTTTCGCCGGTAGTTGCGAAGTATTTATTATTGGGTTTGCTGGATGATGCTGAAGCTGATGATTTGAAGTTAAAACTGGAAAAGTTGGTCCGGCATAAAGAACTGCAGACTTATTTTGCAGATGGGCTAAAGGTGAAAAATGAATCGGAACTTATTAAAAAGGATGCTGTTGGCAAGTCTTTCCAACGCCCTGACAGAGTAGTCGTTACCGAAAACGGACTAGTGCTTATAGATTACAAAACAGGCGTTAGGGAGAATGAGCACAGACGGCAGATCACCGAATATGCTGAAATGTTTGACAAGTTGGGTTTCAAGAACATAAAGAAGTTGCTGGTGTACATCAGCGACGATATTGAGGTAATTACTGTGTGAAATCTTAATAAAACCTAAAAAATAGATAAAAACTGATAATTCTTTCGATCTTTATCCATCTGAATGCTAAATCTGATGAGGTAAGCCAGACAATTCCAAAATCAAAAATTTGAAATATTAAATCAACGATTTATTCATTAAAAGAAAATAGAATGAAAAAGTTTCTTGCTGTTTTTACGATTGCAATTTTATGGGCAACCTTGTCAATAGCACAGGAGGATGTGCGCCTGCTCAGGTTCCCTGCCATTCATGGCGACAAGGTTGTTTTTACTTATGCCGGCGACCTGTTTGAAGTTCCGCTACAAGGTGGCGTAGCGCGTAAATTAACTAGTTACGAAGATGGATATGAGATGTTTGCCCGGTTTTCGCCTGATGGCAAAAATATAGCTTTTACGGCACAGTATGATGGTAACACCGAAGTCTATCTAATCACTGCCGATGGGGGCGTACCTCAACGCCTAACCTATACAGCAACCCTGGGGAGAGATGATGTGTCGGACAGGATGGGTCCCAACAATATTGTAATGACCTGGTCAGATAATAACAACATCGTGTACAGGTCGCGTAAACAGTCGTTCAACTCATTTAAAGGACAACTGTTCAAAGTGCCGCGTGAAGGGGGTTTGTCAGAGGAGTTTCCGCTTCCTGCAGGCAGCTGGTGTTCTTATTCGCCCGATGGCAAAAGAATGGCTTATAACCGGGTATTCCGCGAGTTCAGAACATGGAAGTATTACAAAGGCGGTATGGCCGATGATGTGTGGATCTATGATTTCGAGAGTAAAGAAACCATAAACATTACGAACAACGACAACCAAAACATCTACCCGATGTGGATAGGCGATAAGATTTATTTCCTGTCGGACAGAGACCGCACGATGAATCTGTTTGTGTACGACCTGAACACAAAAGAAACCTCTAAACTAACCGACTATACAGTCTACGATATCAAATTCCCTTCCTTGGGCGATCATTCCATTATTTATGAAAACGGAGGCTATTTGTATAATTATGAACTAGCTACGGGAGAAATTTCCAAAGTGCCTGTCACCATGAGCAACGATCTTATCACGGGAAGAAATGAACTAAAAGATGCCAGTAAGTTTATCAGTTCGTGGGCTATTTCACCTGATGGCAAAAGAGTAGTTTTTGGCGCACGTGGCGATGTGTTTACTGTGCCAGCCAAATCCGGCATTACACGAAATCTTACACAATCTTCCGGTGTGCATGACCGCAACGTAGAATGGTCACCTGATGGTAAGTACATCTCATATATAAGCGATAGAACAGGTGAAGACGAGGTTTATATTCAAAACCAAAATGGATTGGAGGAAGCCATTCAACTAACATTTAATTCAGACACGTACAAATACAACCCCATCTGGTCGCCTGATAGCAAATACCTCCTATGGGGTGATAAAATGGCCAGGCTTAACTTGCTGGATATTGCGTCTAAAAAGGTTAAGGTTATTTACGAAGCTGATGCTTGGGAAATTCGGGATTATTCGTGGTCGCCTGACAGCCGGTGGGTGGCATTCACCGAGCCGTTCAATAATTCAGTCAATAAAATAAAGATATATAGTCTGGAGGAAGGTAGTATTCATCAGGTGACTGATGACTGGTACAATGCAGGCGGGGCTGTTTTCGGTACGGAAGGAGAATATTTATTCTTCACTTCTTCTCGTGATTTTAACCCAATCTACAGCTGGACTGAATGGAATCATGCATATCAGGATATGGACGGACTCTATTTTGTGACTCTGCAAAAAGATACACCTTCGCCTTTTGAGCCAGAAAATGACGAGGTGGCTGTAAAAGAAGAAAAACCACAGAATGGTGATCAGAAGGAGAATAAAAAAGAGGCTGAAGGTGAAAGTGATAAGAACATCTCTATTGATTTTGACGGGATAACCGGCCGTGTAGTGAAGATACCCGGGAAGCCCGGCAGCTATTGGAGTGTAAACCCCGTAGAAAACACGGTATATTACGTGTACGGTTCTTCCAAGGCGGATGGTCCACAGTTAAAGATGTATGACCTGAAGAAAAAGAAGGAAACGGAATTGGGCAAAACCGGTTCATTCATCATATCCGAAAATAAGAAGAAAATGCTGGTAAGTGTGAACGGAAAAAGAGCTGTGATCGATCTGCCCAGATCAAAAGTAAAACCTGAAAAATATCTCGATTTAAGTGGCATGAAAGTTATAGTCAATAAAGCCGAGGAGTGGACACAAATATATCACGAGTCGTGGCGGCAAATGCGCGATTTCTTCTATGCTCCAAATATGCATGGTCTCGACTGGCCTTCCATAAGAGACAAATATGAAGTGCTTTTGCCTTATGTTAAGAACCGGAACGATCTGAACTATGTAATCGGCGAGATGATCGGTGAAATAAGTGTGGGACACGCCTATGTTCTGGGTGGCGATAAACCTAAGCCCAAAAGGATCAAAACAGGACTGCTTGGAGCCAGAATTAGCAGGGATGAAGCTACAGGTTATTTTCGTATTGATGAAATATTGCCAGGCGAAAACTGGACAAAAAAAGTCAGGTCGCCATTAACGGAAGTAGGTGTAGACGTAAATGAAGGTGACTATATTATTGCTGTTAACGGGAGGCCGGTAACCGATGTGACTGACATATACAAGTTGCTGGTAGGAACAGCAGATAAACAGGTAATGCTGACAATTAATGTAACTGCTTCTGACGAAGGTGCCCGGGATGTGATTGTCGTACCTACAGGTGACGAATCGCAACTGTATTATTTTAAGTGGGTAAGGAGCAACATCGAAAAGGTGAACAAAGCTACCGACGGACAGGTGGGGTATATTCATATTCCCGATATGGGTGTGGGCGGACTGAATGAGTTTGTCAAATACTTTTATCCGCAACTAAATAAAAAGGCACTGATTATTGATGACCGCGGCAATGGTGGTGGCAATGTCTCACCCATGATCATCGAACGGCTGAACCGCCAGTTGGCACTTTATGGGATGTCGCGGAATAACGGTGTCAACACGAAACCACAGCAGATGATGCTTGGACCAAAGGTATTGCTGATGGACAACTATTCGGCTTCCGATGGTGACCTGTTCCCATACCAGTTTAAAAAAATGAAGATTGGAACGATCATTGGCATCCGCTCATGGGGCGGTGTTGTAGGCATCCGGGGTTCCCTGCCATTTGTTGACGGTGGCGATCTTCGTCGGCCCGAATTCGCCCCGTTTGACGAAAACGGCAATTGGGTGATCGAAGGACACGGTGTGGATCCTGATATTATTGTGGATAATGACCCGGCCAAAGAATATGCAGGAGAAGATCAGCAATTGAACAAAGCCATCGAAGTGATTATGGAACAACTGAAAAGTGCCAAACCACCGATGGAAGTACCTAAAGATTTTCCTGATAAAACAAAATAGTAGTACAAGAGTTTATTTTTGCAATCGGCGTAGTCACAGGACTACGCCGTTGTAGAAGCATCAAATTCTCTTATCTTTGTATATCAAACAATAAATTATGGATCGGGACAGCGAATTTGGTTTTATAACAACCAAACTTAATTTAATAGACGATTATGAAGGCATGGCAGAGGCTACGTTGATCTCAAGAAGGTCGAAGAAGCCATTGGCAAAAGCCATTCTTTATGTGCATGGTTTCGTTGATTATTTCTATCAATTGGAGTTGGCTGATTGGGCTAACAATCTGGGGTTTAACTTCTATGCTCTCGACTTACGCAAATATGGCCGTTCCATACTACCGCATCAGAAACCGAATCATCTCCGAAACATTGAGGAATATTACGAGGAGTTGGATACGGCTGTTGATATGATCAGAAACAAGGAAAAAAACAAATTTCTTGTTTTAATGGGCCATTCTACGGGTGGACTTATTACCACACTATACACACAAGACAGGACTAAGGAAAAAACGATAGATGCGTTGATATTAAACAGCCCGTTCTTCGAGTTTAACGCACCTGAGGCCTTGATAAAAACAGCTATCCCGTTATTTTCTTCTATCGGCAAGTTATTTCCGGAAATGAATTCACCCCTGAAACTTGACAAGGGCTACCCTAAAAGCTTGCACAAAGAGTATTACGGTAAGTGGGATTTTGACGAAAAGATGAAGCCGATCAAAGGGTTCAAGATACATTTCGGATGGATTAGAGCCATTTATAAGGCCCTGCGCAGATTGCAGAAAGGCTTGAGTATTTCCTGTCCGGTGTTGTTGCTGCACTCATCAGACAGTATAAAGCCCGGGAAGTATAATGATGGCATGCAGTCAGCTGATGCGGTACTGAATATTGAGCATATGAAAAAATACGGGCCCGGCCTGGGTGCTCATGTTGAACTGGTGACGATCCCCAAGGGTAAACACGACCTGGTGCTTTCCAATGAAAAAGCCCGGAAGCTGACGTACTATAAAATGAAAGTTTTTCTTGATAAAGTAAGTCCTGATCTGAGAAAAGAACCTGCTAGGCCTCGGCCGTAGGCGCTCCGAAAGAAAACGGAGGAATACCACCGTCTTTAGTTTCTTTAATTGGGCCGTGTTGTGCTTCAAATTTCCTGATGTTATCACTCAATGCTTTATAAAGTCGTTTGGCATGTTCCGGAGTAATTATGATTCTGGATTTTACTTTAGCTTTCGGTGTGCCTGGCATAAGTTTTACAAAATCGATGATGAACTCGGCATGTGAGTGGGTGATAATAGCAAGGTTTGAGTAAGTGCCTTCAGCAACTTCTTCACTAAGTTCGATATTTATTTTATTCTTATTTTTATTTTCTTCCATATTCCTAATTCTTATATGAGCTAAAAAAAGCGCCACCAAAGTAGCGCTTTCATAAATTAATTCTCTTTATTTATTATTTCATCCGATTCTGTTTCCGGAATTTTCTCCTCGGTTTCTATCCCCATCACGGCTTCATACTCTTCCTTTGAGCCGACGATGATGTCCTCGTAGTCCCGTAAACCGGTTCCGGCAGGAATCTTATGCCCCACGATTACGTTTTCTTTCAATCCGAGTAAACCATCAGATTTCGCCTGGATAGCAGCCTGCGTGAGAACTTTCGTTGTTTCCTGAAAAGAGGCAGCCGATATCCAGCTGTTTGTCTGCAACGATGCCTTTGTGATACCCTGTAATACCTGTCGTGCTGTTGCTGGCTGCGCATCCCGGGCCTCAACCAGTTTCTTGTCTCTGCGTTTTAAGGTAGAGTTCTCTTCGCGAAGGTTTCTGGCACTAACAATCTGACCCTGCTTAAAAGTATCCGAGTCACTCGGATCAACAACTATTTTTTTACCAAAGATCTCATCGTTAACCTCCTGGAAAATAATTTTATTAACAAGTTCTCCTTCTAGGAAACGTGTGTCGCCCGAATCGGCAACCTGAACTTTACGCATCATCTGCCGTACAATCACTTCAAAGTGCTTGTCGTTGATTTTTACACCCTGCAGACGATACACCTCCTGAATCTCATTTACAATATACTCCTGTACCTTCATAGGTCCCTTAATAGCCAGAATGTCTGAAGGAGTCATCAATCCGTCAGAAAGCGATGCTCCTGACTTGACAAAGTCATTTTCCTGAGCCAGGATTTGCTTTGACGTAGGAATAAGGTATTTTTTCTCCTCACCGGTTTTTGACGTGATGATGATTTCCCGGTTACCTCGTTTCAGCTTCTTACCAAACGATACAACACCGTCAATTTCTGATACTACTGAAGGATCAGATGGATTCCGGGCTTCAAACAGCTCGGTAACTCTGGGTAAACCACCGGTGATGTCACCGGACCTTCCGAAAGCACGAGGAATCTTAACAAGTACATTACCGGCTTTAATATTAGCTCCTTCTTCTACAAGTATATGGGCTCCAACAGGAAGGTCGTAACTTCTGATAACTTCTCCGTCTTTAGAAAGAATTTTAATGATTGGATTTTTGGTTTTTAACCTAGAATCAATAATTACCTTTTCAAAATATCCTGTTTGTTCATCCGATTCAACCCGGAATGTCTGGTTCTCAATTATGTTCTCGAAAGCAACACTACCGAAAACTTCCGAAAGGATTACAGCATTGTACTGGTCCCAATCGGCAAGAAGATCGCCTTTCTTGATTTTTGAGCCGTTCTTGACAAAAAGGTTGGCAGCATAAGGGATGTTTGCCGAAGCAAGCACAACGCCTGTTTTTTCATCAATGATTCTCATCTCGGCCGAGCGTCCCACTACAATATCATACTTTTTACCTTCGTTATTTTTGTAGTTAACAACCCTTAGTTCTTCAATGTCGATAGTACCGTCATACTTAGCCTCAATTTTTGAAACTGTGGCAATATTTGATGCTGTACCACCCTGGTGGAAAGTTCTCAGAGTCAGCTGTGTTCCTGGTTCTCCAATTGATTGTGCAGCTATAACTCCTACAGCTTCACCTTTTTGCACCATTCTTCCTGATGCCAGGTTACGTCCGTAACATTTGGCACACACACCACGCTTCGACTCACAGGTAAGTACTGATCGTATTTCAACAGACTCAATAGGTGATTCTTCAATCAGAGCAGCTGTTTTTTCATTAATCTCTTCACCTGCATTAATGATCAGTTCATTGGTTAGCGGATGATATACATCATGCAAAGCAACACGTCCGAGAATCCTGTCGTAAAGTTTTTCAACAACATCTTCTCCTTTTTTCAAAGCAGTAATAGTAAGCCCCCTGAGTGTTCCACAGTCTTCAATATTGATTACCACATCCTGGGCTACATCTACAAGTCTTCTCGTAAGGTAACCGGCGTCGGCAGTTTTAAGCGCTGTATCAGCTAAACCTTTACGGGCACCGTGTGTAGAGATAAAATATTCAAGAACAGTCAATCCTTCTTTAAAGTTGGAAAGAATCGGATTCTCGATGATTTCACCACCGGTGGCTCCTGATTTTTGCGGTTTGGCCATCAGCCCCCTCATACCTGACAACTGACGAATCTGCTCTTTGGATCCACGCGCACCTGAATCAAGCATCATATAAACAGGATTGAATCCCTGGTCATTTTGCGATAACTCTTGCATCAGGGTGTTGGTGAGGTGTGAGTTGGTATGTGTCCAGATGTCGATAATCTGATTATATCGCTCATTATTGGTAATGAACCCCATGTTGTAGTTGTGCAGAACCTCATCTACTTCCGTGTTTGCCTCATCAATCAGTTTAGGTTTGATTTCGGGAATAATAACATTTCCAAGGTTAAAAGACAAACCACCTTTGAACGCCATGGTAAAACCAAGATTTTTAATATCATCCAGGAACTGAGATGTAGTTGCTGTTCCGGTTTCTTTAAGGATTTCTCCAATAATGTCCCGCAATGCTTTTTTAGTAAGCAGTTGGTTAATGTATCCATATTTGGCTGGAACAAACTCGTTAAAGATCACACGTCCCACGGTTGTTTCAACCATTTTATTAACGATCTGTCCTTCTTCCTTAACATCAACTTTAATGTTAATGATGGCATGGAGGTTAACCCGCTTTTCGTTATACGCAATAATTAATTCTTCGGGTGAATAGAAATGCATTCCTTCACCTTCTACGGGATGTTCTTTAGTGCTTTTTCTGGCTTTTGTAATGTAATACAACCCCAGAACCATATCCTGTGAAGGTACCGTAATAGGTGCTCCGTTAGCAGGATTGAGGATATTGTGTGAAGCCAACATTAATATTTGAGCTTCCAGAATGGCTGCATGGCCCAATGGTACGTGGACAGCCATCTGGTCACCGTCAAAGTCGGCATTAAAAGCGGTACAAACCAATGGGTGCAACTGAATAGCTTTACCTTCAACAAGTTTTGGCTGGAAAGCCTGAATACCTAAACGGTGAAGGGTAGGAGCACGGTTCAGCATTACAGGGTGTCCCTTTAAGATATTCTCGAGAATATCCCAGACAACCGAATCTTTTCGTTCAACGATCTTCTTGGCCGATTTAACTGTTTTTACAATACCACGTTCGAGCAGTTTACGGATAATGAACGGTTTGAATAACTCAGCAGCCATATCTTTCGGCAAACCACATTCATTCAGATGTAATTCCGGTCCTACTACAATAACAGAACGTCCTGAATAGTCAACACGCTTTCCGAGTAAATTCTGACGGAATCTTCCTTGTTTTCCTTTCAGGCTGTCACTTAATGATTTCAGCGGCCTATTCGAATCGGTTTTCACCGCACTCGACTTTCTGGAATTATCAAACAAGGAATCTACAGCTTCCTGAAGCATACGTTTTTCATTACGCATGATCACGTCGGGAGCTTTAATTTCAATAAGTCTTTTCAACCTGTTGTTCCTGATGATTACCCTGCGGTAAAGATCATTCAGGTCAGATGTTGCAAACCTTCCTCCATCCAGGGGAACAAGAGGTCTTAGTTCTGGCGGAATAACAGGAATGATTTTCACGACCATCCATTCAGGGCGGTTGTCGGTCCTTTTCCTGGCATCACGGAAAGCTTCAAAAACCTGTAAACGTTTCAGCGCATCGGCTTTACGTTGCTGTGAGGTTTCCGTATTGGCTTTATGACGTAATTCGTATGATATTCTATCCAGATCCAGGCGGGCCAGCAAGTCATGGACTGCTTCGGCCCCCATTTTAGCGATGAACTTATCAGGATCGTCATCATCCAGGTATTGATTCTCAGGCGGAAGAGTTTCCAGAATATCGAAATATTCTTCTTCTGTCAGAAAATCCATATAGTTGAGACCATCTTTTTCTTTTATACCCGGGTTGATCACAACATACCTTTCGTAATAAATGATCATTTCCAGTTTTTTAGTCTGTAGTCCGAGCATAGCACCCACCTTATTAGGTAATGAGCGGAAATACCAGATATGCACTACAGGAACTACCAACTCAATGTGTCCCATCCGTTCCCGGCGAACCTTTTTCTCCGTCACTTCAACACCACAACGGTCACATACAATTCCTTTATAACGGATCCTTTTGTATTTACCGCAATGACATTCATAATCTTTTACTGGCCCAAAAATCCGCTCACAGAACAACCCGTCTCTTTCAGGTTTGTAGGTACGGTAGTTAATGGTTTCAGGTTTTAGCACTTCGCCATGTGACCGGTCGAGAATCGACTCGGGAGAGGCGAGGCTAATGGTTATTTTATTGAATGAACTTGGTATTTTGCTGTCTTTTCTGAAAGCCATATAAATAAAGTTATATTATTATCAATTAATCGTAAGTATTAGTCAAAACTGAGTTCCAGGCCAAGGCCTCTCAATTCATGTACAAGTACATTGAATGACTCGGGAACGTTAGGCGTTGGCATTACCTCGCCTTTAACAATAGTTTCGTACGCTTTGGCTCTTCCGGTTACATCATCCGATTTAACGGTTAGGATTTCCTGAAGGATATTGGCAGCTCCAAATGCTTCGAGGGCCCAGACTTCCATCTCACCGAAACGTTGGCCACCGAACTGTGCTTTACCACCAAGAGGTTGCTGTGTGATGAGTGAATACGGTCCTATGGAACGGGCATGCATCTTGTCATCAACCATATGGTGCAATTTCAACATATAAATGTATCCAACTGTTGCCGGCTGGTCAAATCGTTCCCCGGTTCCTCCGTCATACAGATAAGTGCTTCCATTTTCAGGCAAATCAGCCTTCTTCATGTATTCGTTGATCTGTTCAACGGTTGCACCATCAAAAATTGGCGTGGCAAAAGTGAGCCCCAGTTTTTTACCTGCCCATCCCAGAACAGTCTCATAGATCTGTCCGAGGTTCATTCGAGAAGGTACACCCAGAGGGTTCAATACAATGTCAACAGGTGTTCCGTCTTCGAGGAATGGCATGTCTTCTTCACGAACAATTTTAGCAACAATACCTTTGTTACCATGGCGTCCAGCCATTTTATCACCAACTTTCAGCTTACGCTTCTTGGCAATATACACTTTGGCCATTTGAACAATTCCGTTTGGAAGTTCGTCACCCACAGAGGCTACAAATTGTTTCCGGTTAAATACACCCAGTAGTTCTTTATACTTGATGTTGTAGTTATTGATAAGTGCTTTGATCAGCTCGTTCTTTTCCTTATCCGTAGTCCACTTATCAGGATTGATACTTGTATAATCAAGCGTGTTGAGAATCTTTTGCGTGAACTTGGTCTTTTTAGGTACCACACGTTCTCCGTAATTGTTGTAAACCCCTTGCGAAGTTCTGTTACTTACCAGAACGGTCAGTTTCTCGATCAGCTTAGATTTAAGGTCTTCGAAGTATTTGCTATATTCAGTTTCGAGTTCTGCAAGGATGTCTTTTTCCTTAACTTTTGAACGCTTATCTTTTATTGCTCTTGAGAACAGATTGTTTTCGATAACAACACCTTTCATTGATGGCGGTGCTTTCAGCGAAGCATTCTTCACATCACCGGCTTTGTCACCGAAAATAGCCCTTAGCAGCTTCTCTTCCGGAGTAGGATCACTTTCACCTTTCGGTGTGATTTTTCCAATCAGAATATCTCCTTCATTTACTTCGGCGCCAATTCTGATGAGTCCGTTTTCGTCCAGATCCTTGGTAGCTTCGGCACTTACATTTGGAATGTCGTTCGTAAGCTCTTCCACACCTCTTTTTGTATCGCGAACTTCCAGGGTGAATTCTTCAATGTGTACTGAAGTAAATATGTCTTCCTTGACAACCTTTTCAGAAATAACGATGGCATCCTCAAAGTTATAACCTTTCCAGGGCATAAATGATACCATCAGGTTTCTACCGAGTGCAAGTTCGCCTTTTTTGGTCCCGTAACCTTCACAAAGCACATGACCTTTACTTACTTTGTCGCCTTTTCTGACGATAGGACGGAGGTTGGTAGAAGTGTTTTGATTAGTTCTTTTAAATTTGGTCAGATAATAATCTTTCACATCATCTTCAAAACTTACCAGAGTTTCCAACTCCGATCTCTTGTATCTTACAGTGATCTTATTGGCATCTACATACTCAACAACACCTTCGCCTTCAGCAGTAATCAGAACACGGGAGTCGATGGCAACATTTGATTCGATACCTGTACCAACAAGAGGTGCTTCGGCATTTAATAACGGTACCGCCTGGCGCATCATGTTTGATCCCATAAGTGCCCGGTTAGCATCATCGTGCTCAAGGAAGGGAATTAACGAAGCCGCTATAGACGCAATCTGGTTAGGCGCAATATCGATCAGGGCTACCTCTTCACGCGGTGTGATCGGATAGTCGGCCTGATAACGAACTTTTACTTTATCGTTCACAAAACGTCCTTCATCGTCAACAATTGTATTTGCCTGGGCGATGATCTTATCTTCTTCCTCTTCTGCACTGAGGAATATTGGATCGGATTTATAATCAATTTTACCGACTTCAACTTTCCGGTAAGGAGTTTCGATAAATCCGAGTTTGTCAATTTTTGCATACACACAGAGAGAGGAAATCAAACCGATATTCGGGCCCTCAGGTGTCTCGATGGTACATAATCTTCCGTAGTGTGTATAGTGCACGTCACGAACTTCAAAACCGGCTCTTTCACGTGACAGACCACCCGGTCCAAGAGCGGAAATACGCCGTTTATGTGTTAGCTCCGACAATGGATTTGTTTGATCCATGAACTGCGAAAGCTGGTTTGTTCCGAAAAATGAGTTAATGACCGATGACAATGTTTTGGCATTGATCAGATCCATCGGTGTAAACACCTCATTGTCTCTGACATTCATTCGTTCACGGATAGTACGAGCCATACGTGCCAGACCTACACCAAACTGGTTGTGTAATTGCTCGCCAACAGTACGTACTCTCCTGTTACTCAGGTGGTCGATGTCGTCAACAATGGTTTTATTGTTAACAAGTTTGATCAGGTGCTGAATAATTAGGATAATATCTTCTTTCGTAAGAACTCTTACGTCGGAGGAAGTATTGAGGTTTAATTTTTTATTGATCCGGTACCTGCCCACTTCACCGAGGTCATATCTTTTATCTGAGAAAAATAATTTCTCAAAAATTCCACGTGCTGTTTCTTCATCAGGAGGAAGGGCATTCCTCAGTTGGAAATAAATATACTCAACTGCCTCTTTTTCCGAGTTAGTTGTATCTTTTTGTAACGTGTTGAAAATAATCGAATAATCGGTCAGGGTTGGATCATCTTTGTGAAGCAATACTGTTTTAACGCCAGCTTCGATGATCGGTTCGATATGGTCTTTTTCCAGGATGGTCTCCCTTTCAATGATCACATCGTTACGTTCAATAGTAACCACCTCGCCCGTATCTTCGTCTACAAAATCTTCAAACCATGAATGTACAACCCTGGCAGCGAGTTTGCGTCCCAGGATCCGTTTTAACCCGGCTTTACTTACTTTGACTTCTTCGGCCAGGTTAAATATTTCTAAAATATCTTTATCAGTTTCATACCCGATAGCACGTAAAAGTGTTGTAACAGGCATTTTCTTTTTCCGGTCGATATAAGCATACATCACATTGTTGATATCGGTAGAAAACTCCATCCACGATCCTTTAAAAGGGATGATTCTTGCCGAATACAGCCGTGTTCCGTTGGCATGCCGGTGTTGTCCGAAGAACACACCTGGAGACCTGTGTAACTGTGATACAACAACACGTTCGGCGCCGTTTACGACAAACGTACCTTTGGGTGTCATGTACGGGATCATACCCAGGTAAACGTCCTGAACAATCGTTTCAAAGTCCTCGTGTTCAGGATCGGTGCAGTAAAGCTTTAATTTAGCTTTTAAAGGAACGCTGTATGTAAGCCCGCGTTCAATAGTTTCTTCGATGGAATAACGGGGTGGATCAACGTAGTAATCCAGGAATTCGAGCACAAAATTGTTTCGCGCATCAGTAATCGGGAAATTTTCAGAGAAAACCCTGAAAAGTCCTTCATTTTTTCTGTTTTCAGGATTCGTCTCGAGTTGAAAGAAGTCCTTGAATGACTTAAGTTGAATATTCAAAAAATCAGGATATGGCAACTTATTTTTTATTGATGCGAAATTGATTCTTTCGGTTTTGATTTCAGCCAAAGCTAATAGTTTTAAAGTTTAAAAAAGACTGGATTTATCCAGAAAAATTGAAAGAATAAAATGTATAAGAACATATAGGCGCAACCCCCATTCCAAATATTCAGAGGAATAGAGGTTGCACCTTGGGGTTGAAGGTATACTACTTAACTTCTACTTCAGCTCCAGCTTCCGTAAGCTGTGCTACTAAAGCATCAGCCTCGTCTTTCGACACGCCTTCTTTAATAGCTTTTGGGGCAGAATCAACTAATTCTTTAGCTTCTTTAAGTCCTAAGCTGGTTAATTCTTTAACCAGTTTCACAACGGCCAATTTTGATTGTCCTGCGGCTGTAAGAACCACATCAAATGAAGTTTGTTCTTCAGCAACAGCTTCGTCACCTCCGGCACCGGGAGCAGCAACTGCAACTGCAGCAGCAGCCGGCTCAATACCGTATTCTTCTTTCAAAATGTCAGCAAGTTCGTTGACTTCTTTAACAGTTAAATTAACTAATTGTTCTGCAAATGCTTTTAAATCTGCCATTTTAGTATTATTTTTTATTGTTTGTAATTATTCTATTTCTTGTTTCACTAAATCGTACCCCTTATGCGGTTTTTTCCGAAAGGGTTTCGAGAATTCCAGAGAGTTTTGATCCTCCTGACTGAAGTGCCGAAACGACATTCTTAACTGGCGATTGCAGCAAGGCAACAATATCGCCAATAAGTTCGTCCTTCGACTTGATGGCAACCAGATAATCAAGTTGTTCATCACCCAGATAGGTGGTTTCTTCAATATAAGCACCTTTTAATATAGGTCGGTCAGACTTTTTTCTAAACTCTTTGATCAGTTTTGCCGGAGCATTACCTGCTTCGGTAAACATGATGGAAGTATTACCTTTTAACGCACTGTATAGCTCTTCGAGATCCCTTTCAACATTTTCCATAGCTTGTTTCAAAAAGGTGTTTTTAACCACCTGCATTTTAATGCCGTATTTGAAACATAGCCTTCTCAAATTACTGGTATCTTCGGCATTTAGCTTGGAGATATCAGCAAGATAGAAATTGCTGTTGTCGGTTAACTGCTGTGTTAAATCCTCGATGAGTATTTTTTTATCTTCTCTTCTCATAACAATTGAATACTTTTAACATTAAGCAGTAATCGATTTTTGATCAATCTGAACTCCAGGGCTCATCGTACTGGAAAGAGAGATGCTCTTCACATATGTGCCTTTGGCAGACGACGGTTTCAACTTGATAATAGTATTGATTAACTCTTCTGCATTTTCAATAATTTTTTGATTATCAAAACTGAGTTTAGCAACAGCCGAATGGATGATGCCGTATTTATCAACCTTAAAATCAATTTTACCGGCTTTTGCAGCCTCAACAGCTTTACCAACGTCCATGGTCACAGTACCCGTTTTCGGGTTAGGCATCAAGCCTCTTGGTCCCAAAACACGTCCTAATGCGCCCACTTTGGGCATTACATTAGGGGTTGTGATCACTACATCTACATCAGTCCAACCTTTTTTGATCTTATCAACGAAATCGTCTAATCCGACATAATCAGCTCCTGCAGCTTTCGCTTCATCCTCCTTGTCAGGTGAACATAAGACAAGTACCCTGACTTCTTTACCAGTACCGTGAGGTAAGGTAACGGAGCCCCTAACCATTTGGTTAGCTTTTTTTGGGTCAACGCTCAGTCTTACAGCCACATCAACAGAAGCATCAAAACTCGTATAGGAAATATCCTTTACTAATTCAACAGCTTCTGTTAAGGAGTAAAGCTTGTTTTTGTCGAATTTGGCTACACCTTCTTTGTGTTTTTTTGTCAATTTTGCCATATTCTTCTCCTAAGTTAACAGATTTCGTTCTTAATTGATTTCTGCGGGAAATTTTCCTTTAACCTTTACACCCATACTTCTGGCGGTTCCGGCAACCATTTTCATCGCTGATTCAACTGTGAAAGCATTTAAGTCTTTCATTTTTGCTTCAGCAATTTGTTTTACCTGATCCCAGGTAATAGTTGCAACCTTAGCCCTGTTTGGTTCCGCGGAACCGGACTTCAGTTTTGCCATTTCTTTAATCTGAACAGCAACCGGAGGCGATTTGATGATGAACTCGAAGGATTTATCTTTGAAAACAGTAATGATTACAGGAATAACCTTACCGGCCTGATCCTGTGTACGCGCATTGAACTGTTTACAGAATTCCATGATGTTCACACCTTTAGCACCTAATGCCGGTCCTACGGGTGGTGAAGGATTAGCAGCTCCTCCCCGAATCTGTAATTTTATTAATCCACTTACTTCTTTTGCCATTTTAAACTTAATGTTTAAAATTATGTTTTAACTATTCTTTTTCAACTTGCATGAAATTGAGTTCCAGTGGGGTTTTTCTTCCAAAGATTTTCACCATCACCTTTAGCTTTTTCTTCTCTTCGTTAATCTCTTCTATAATTCCGCTGAAGCTGTTAAACGGTCCGTCGATAACAGTTACCGTTTCTCCAACAATAAAAGGAATATTAACTTCTTCTCCCTGTTCCGCCAGTTCGTCAACTTTTCCGAGGATCCGTTTAACTTCCGACTCTCTCATAGGTTCAGGCTGCCCTTTAGTACCCAAAAATCCCATAACATTAGGAATGTTTTTAATGATGTGGGGTATTTCTCCTGTCAAATCAGCTTCAATTAGTACATAACCGGGAAAATAATTCCGCACTTTGCTGATTTTTTTCCCTTTGCGTATCTGGTAAACTTTCTCGGTAGGAATAAGTATCTGTGAAATATAATCCTGCAAATTCAGGCGATTTATCTCACTTTCAAGATACTCCTTAACCTTTTTCTCTTTACCACTTATCGCACGTACTACGTACCATTTTTTAGCTGACTCTTCGCTCATCTTCGTTACGGCAGGTTGTGAATAATAGTTAAAACGATTAATTTATATAAATTGATTTAGAACAGTGCATTCTTCCGGAGCGGTTAAAACAATGTGTAAAACCGTTCAAGAATTGTTTGAAATGAGATATCCATCAGATAAACCACTATCGCGATTATGAGGGAAGCAACGGATACCACAATTGCACTATTCTGCAGCTCACTCCAAGTTGGCCAGGATACTTTACGCATCCATTCATCGTAACTTTCTTTCAAATAATTTAGAATACTGAATTTTGCCATTTTAGATCGTTATTTGCACGGGTGGTAGGAATCGAACCCACAACCAATGGTTTTGGAGACCACTACTCTACCAATTGAGCTACACCCGTATTATTATTAGATGCCAAAGGCATTCCGGATTTATCCGGAATACCTTAGTGATCTATGATTTTATTTATCTTAGTCTAAGATCTCAGTTACTTGACCGGCACCAACCGTACGTCCGCCTTCACGAATAGCAAAACGCAATCCTTGGTTCATTGCGATTTCTGCAATCAGTTGTACTTCAATTGTCAGGTTGTCGCCAGGCATTACCATTTCCACTCCGTCCGGAAGCATGATCTCACCTGTAACGTCAGTAGTTCTGAAATAGAACTGAGGACGATATCTGTTGTGAAATGGTGTGTGGCGGCCACCTTCTTCTTTTTTCAGGATATAAACCTCTGCTTTGAAGTGTTTGTGAGGGGTTACACTACCCGGAGCAGCAATAACCATACCTCTGGAGATTTCGTTTTTATCAACACCTCGTAAAAGCAAACCGGCGTTGTCACCAGCCATGCCTTCGTCAAGAATCTTACGGAACATCTCAACACCAGTAACAACTGATTTCAGTTTTTCAGCCCCCATACCAATAATGTCAACAGGATCACCCGTGTGAATAATGCCTGTTTCAATTCTTCCGGTGGCAACTGTGCCACGACCTGTAATTGAGAATACATCCTCAACAGGCATCAGGAATGGTTTGTCTTCTTCACGTGTTGGTAACGGAATCCATGTATCACAGGCTTCCATAAGTTCAATGATCTTTTCTACCCATTTTTCTTCTCCGTTAAGAGCACCAAGAGCTGAGCCCTGTATAATAGGTGTATTGTCACCATCAAACTTGTAAAAGTTCAGCAGATCGCGGATTTCCATGTCAACAAGTTCCAGCAACTCTTCATCGTCCACCATGTCAACTTTATTCATGAAAACAACAATCTTTGGTACACCAACCTGACGTGCAAGTAAGATATGCTCACGGGTTTGAGGCATCGGACCATCAGTAGCAGCAACTACCAGAATGGCACCGTCCATTTGTGCAGCACCCGTAACCATGTTCTTCACATAGTCAGCGTGACCCGGACAGTCAACGTGTGCATAGTGACGATTATCAGTTTGATACTCAACGTGAGCAGTATTAATGGTAATACCTCTCTCTTTTTCTTCAGGAGCGTTGTCAATGGAATCAAATGATGCAAACTCTGCCAAACCTTTATCTTGCAATGTAAGTGTGATGGCAGCAGTTAACGTAGTTTTACCATGGTCAACGTGTCCAATAGTTCCAATGTTTACGTGTGGTTTGGAACGTTCGAATTTTTCTTTAGCCATAAAAACGTGTTATTAAATTAAGTTATTCAATCAATTTTTTTATCTCGAGCCGAGGACGAGAATTGAACTCGTGACCCCTTCCTTACCAAGGAAGTGCTCTACCCCTGAGCTACCCCGGCAAACGGAGCGGGAGACGGGACTCGAACCCGCCACCTACAGCTTGGAAGGCTGTCGCTCTACCGGATGAGCTACTCCCGCAAACACAAGTGTGGGTTTAGTTAAACATAAGTGTTACGTTTAACCAAACTCACACTCAAGCTCACACTCGTGTGGGGAGAGGAGGATTCGAACCTCCGAAGGCTGAGCCAACAGATTTACAGTCTGCCCCGTTTGACCGCTTCGGTATCTCCCCGAATTTCATTATTATTAAGAACTGAGCCAACAGAGGGACTCGAACCCCCGACCGGCTGATTACAAATCAGCTGCTCTACCAGCTGAGCTATGTTGGCGAACAACCGCATTCTTTATCTGCATTTAACAGGTAAATATTTGAGTAACAATGCTTCCAGAACGCTTGTCTGCATAAAAAAAGCAGACCTCTCCTCAAAAAGGTCTGCAAAAATATATACTTTAGTTTATATAACCAAAAAAAATGCCAAAAAACTCTAAATTATTTACGCTTTTTGTCTTTGTATTTTTCTAATTGCTTTCTTAATGCGTTTATCGCTGTATCTGTGGCTTCTTCAAATGTTTTACTTTGTTTTTTAGCGTATAGGTCGTACCCCTTTATTAAAAGACGAATCTCGGCAACTTTATTATCCCTTGATTCTGAATTTTCAACCTTAAGAGTTACCTCAGAGCCAATAACTCCTTCGTACATTCCTGAAAGCTTGCTCACTTTTCTTTCAATGAAACCTTCAAGCTTTTTGTCGGTTTTAAAATGAACCGAATTAATGTTAACTTCCATGCTTACCTCCTTCTTTTAATTAGTACTTGCCCTTGGGTGGGCTTTGTTATATATTTTCTTTAATTGCTCAATTGTCGTGTGTGTGTATATCTGGGTAGCTGATAGGTTACTATGTCCTAGCAGTTCCTTTATGCTGTTCAGATCTGCCCCGCTATTTAACATATGGGTGGCAAACGTATGTCTTAAAACATGCGGGCTTTTTTTACTGCTTGTGTAGCCGGATAGTTCGTTACGAACAGTACGGTAGATTAATTTTGGGTATGCTTTTTTACCTTTATTGGTAACGATGAGCCATTCGGTATCATTTTTATGATCAAATGTTTTTTCTTTCAACATGATATATACACGTATATCTTCAACCATTTTAGTTGATAACGGAATGATACGTTCTTTATTTCGCTTGCCCAGTACTTTTAACATTTTATTAGCAAAATCAACAGAATTGTGTTTGAGCGAAATGAGTTCTGCTTCCCGTAGACCTGTTGCATACAGCAAATCAATGATCATCCGGTTACGTACCTGCTCAAAATCGTTTTTGTCTATCTCTGCATGAAGATAATCGAATAGTTGCTTCTCTTCAATATATTCGGGAAGCTTTTCCGCCTTCTTTAAAAGTGGAATCTTCTGCATGGGGTTAATAGTAACTTGTTCTTCTTTCAGAAGAAATCTGTAATAAGATTTAAGTGTGCTTATTTTTCTGTTCACAGACAGTATACTATGTCCATTTTCTTTTAGATGTACGATCCATGATCGGATCATTGGCGGGCTTGCTGTTTGTGTATTGTTTATTTCAAATTCCTCAGCCAGATAATCGGCAAATGATAACAAATCGCTCTCATATGCTTTTACTGTATGCTTCGAATATCGTTTTTCGAAAGAAATATATTGAAGAAAGTGTCGAATGCTCATTAATGCAAATAGAAGAAACTTCGACCAAATATAATAAAAATTATGATTCGATCAAAGTTTCTTATGCTAAAATCTCCCTTAATTTAGGGAAGATGTCATTAACTTTCTTCGGCCTGACGAAGTTTTTGAACGTAGATAGCTTTAAGACGCTGTTCTCTGTTGACAACAGAAGGTTTTGTAAACCTTTGACGTCTGCGCAGTTCGCGCATCGCGCCCGTTTTTTCAAATTTACGTTTAAACTTCTTTAAAGCCCGGTCAATGTTTTCACCTTCTTTTACTGGAATGATGATCATATCTAATACCTGTCCTTTTCTTTAAAGATTAATAAATAATTTAATTTAAGGGGTTGCAAAAGTAATAAAAATTTTAAAATACAAATACCCAACCTGCTTTTCATTCATGTTTATTCCTCATCAAGCATATGTTTATACAGAAACTCACTGATGCTGTTAAATAAATAATAACGTGTATTTCCTCCGTATATGCCGTGATTTTTGTTGGGATAGACCATAAATTTGAATTGTTTGTCCGCTTGTACCAGGGCTGTGATCATGTCCATACTGTTTTGAAAGTGCACATTATCATCGGTGCTTCCATGTATCAGGAAATAATTGCCTTTGAGCTTGTCCACGTGATTGATGGGCGAGTTATCATCATATCCAGATGCATTCTCCTGGGGTGTTCGCATGAACCTTTCGGTATATATATTATCGTAGTACCGCCAATTGGTAACCGGTGCTACAGCCACAGCCGTACTGAAATAATCGGCACCCTGTGTTATGGCATTACTTGCCATAAAGCCACCATAGCTCCAGCCGAAGATGCCGATCTTATCCTTGTTTACATAATCCAATGAGCCTAAATATTTGGCCGTTTCTATGTAATCCAGAGTTTCATATTTTCCTAATTGCAAATAGGTCATTTTCTTAAATATTTCGCCTCTGGCACCAGTTCCCCTGTTGTCAACCGAAACGACAATGAAGCCTTTTTGAGCCAGCATCTGATACCAGAAATAATTGAAGTAACCCCACGAATTGGTTACTTCCTGCGACCCGGGACCCCCGTAAATAGTGAGTAAAACAGGATATTTCTTACCAGAGTCAAAATCCGGAGGGAGGATCTTCCAGGCATTCAGTTCAACTTGTTCTCCGTTTGGCAAGGTGAATTCAGGGGAGGAGAATGTAAAGAATGAAAACTCACCGAGATCATACTCTTTCATAACCTCAAGGAGTTTTTGATTGTCCTCGAGCGTTCTTACCTCTTCCCCATTGGCAGTATTAACAGTGATAAAGGGAGGTGTTTGCACATTGGTAAAAGTGTTTATGTAATAGTGAAAATTGCTACTAAAATCGGCACTATTAGTTCCTACCCTCTCGGATATTTTTGTCCGTTCTCCTTTCAGGTTGACGTAATAAAGATCTCTGTTCAGAGGCGTTTCTTCTGCTGACTGGTAATAAACTCTTTTTTTCTTTTGGTCGTAACCGTAAACTTCTGTAACATCCCATGCACCTGAAGTCAACTGTTTCACTAACTCGCCTTCAATGGAGTACAGGTAGATGTGATTGTACCTGTCTTTTTCGGATGTTATCAGGAATTTATCATTTTCATTCACAAACGTAAGGTTGTCGGTTATATCAATATAGTATTCGTTATCTTCTTTGTACATCACGCGACTATGCCCTGTATGAGCATCAGCTAGTAATATATCCAGATGATTTTGCAACCTGTTCAGTCTTTCGATAGCCAGTATGTTAGGATCGTTTGTCCATTTGATGCGTGGTAAATATTGATCGGTTTCTTCCCCAACGTCCATTTTGACTGTTTTATTGGTCTCAAGTTGATACACATGTATAGTAACAAGGGAGTTATCTTCACCGGCTTTTGGATATTTATAAGTATATAAGTCCGGGTAGAGATCACCATAAAAAGTCAGTGTGTATTCTTTCACCCGGCCTTCATCGAACTTGTAGAAGGCAATTTTTTTACTGTCGGACGACCAATAAAAACCTTTGGTAAAACCGAATTCTTCTTCATACACCCAGTCGCAGGTGCCGTTTATGATATGGTTGAATGCGCCATCGTTTGTAACGGCGATTTCCTCTTTTGTGGTCATATCTTTGATAAAAAGATTGTTATCTCTTACAAAAGCAACATACTTTCCGTCAGGAGAGAATTGGGCCAGCCGTTGTTTTCCTGAGGACAGTAGTTCAAGAGCCTTCGCTTTAGAGTCCCAGATATAAAAGATCGATTTAGATGAATGACGGTAGATAGATTCAGTTTCGGTAGGAATGAGAAATTTGGTTTCGTCATGGTTCATTGAAAAGGAAGAAATCTTGACAGGTTTTTCCATCTCACCGGTTTTCAACTCATCGGCCTTTATCAATGTAGTTACCGAATCACCGGTTTTGTAATCGTAAACGACAATCGAGCCATTTTTGATCATCGTGTATTGTTCGCCATTTTTTAGCGAGATAATTCCCCGTACGCTTTTGGGATAAAACTTATAAGTTACCCAAATGTCTTCGAGTTTTATTTCTTTGTGTTCGTCTTGTGCCTTGACTAATGTGCCCGATAGGAGAGCAGCCACTAAAAAAGTTAACAGGATACGTTTCATATAATTTCCTTTAAATGTTGCTGATTGTGATGAAGTGGGCAAAAATAGTGATTTGTAATGGGAATACCTTTTTTGTTCGTATCAATTTTATATTTTTGCATTCTGTTTTAGCGGAAAGGGACGTTAGCTCAGTTGGTTTAGAGCGCTTGCTTGACAGGCAAGAGGTCACTGGTTCGATTCCAGTACGCCCCACGAAAAAAGGATGGCAACATAGAGCCATCCTTTCTTAATTATGTAATCTTCAAGTTTTGCGATATATCTAATTACCGACTGTTTTGTTGTAGCTCGTTGCGTTGAGCGTGAACTTGTAATAAGCAACGCCGACTTTAAGTATGCACCGGACCTTGCCGCTGCTGTTTGCCATAAATTCCCTGAATTTGTCACTTTCCAGTTTCAGGCCACCGCGTTTGGATAATTTCCCGAGGATATTGATTTTTTCCGTTGTTCCTTCTGAGTTTCTCATTCTAAACGTCCCGCCCTTGAAAATATCTGTTCCCGGATAGGGATTGTTTGTGAATGTGCAGTTTTCATATAATAGAAACCCCACATTGTTATTTTCGTCAATGGTTATCTGAATGCAGAACTTTTCCAAAGGTTCGGCATTTGGATCGTTGTAGTGTGTCAATCCGTCAAAGGAACGCCCTTCAATTCTGTATGTATTGGTTGTGTCGCCAAAATCGTCTAAAAGATATGCCTTGGTCCATTGCGCCTGTACCAGTGAGCCACTTATTATGATGACACTTAGCAATAAATATCTTTTCATGTGAAATGAAGTTTACGTAAAACTGCAAAATTAAGAAATTGACTTGTTTGTTGTACAAACATATTCATATTAATATCTGCACGAACAGCAATACAAATAGATTGTACCGGTAACCCGGTTTAAAATTGAGAATTATTTGCTAGAATGAAGAACACTCTAGCGGCTGGTTAGGCATCCGCATTGAGTTAAGAGTTCCCCTGCTTTTGTGGAAGCTAATGCCATCAAATTCAAATATGAGTGATATCTGGTGTGTTGGGCCAACAAAACCATATTCTGAGAAGATCATCAGATCGTATGAATACATCACTTTCATTCGGTTTTCTTCCGTAAAGGGTACGCTAACACCAAGCAAAAAGGTCCAGCTTGAGAACGTATCCCATTGAAAGGCTTCGTTTTTATACCAGGCTCCTACATAAATATGAGAAGTATATATGTTAAGCCCTACCTGATAAACATCCATAAATAATTGCTTTTGATAGATAAACCCCGGATTGAGTTTCCAGCCTTTGGCCTTGCCGTAAAAACTACCTGAATGCATTAAGTCAATGATAAAGTCAGCTTGAGCAACGTACTTTATTTCAAGAGGGGCCGTATGACCGGTAAATGATTGGTCGGGCCGTGTAAGATGATGTGCTGCAAAACCCAGAACCCCCGTTACCGAGTTCTTTTCAAACTGAAATAAACCACCTACGGAGAAGTCAGCATAGAAGGTGCTTTGATCACCGTAACCTTCGAACGAAGAAGGGCCGATATTACCGTAAATAGGATCCAGTTGGCTTGAGAAAACGGCATTGTCGAGGTTGAGTTTCCGGTTAACAACAGAAACAGTCGCTCCTATCTGGAATAATGTGTTTCTTGAGGCACGTATCCTAACGGCAGGCATGATGCCGACTGATGTGCTGCGAATGTATCCCAAGCCTTGTCGGTCCTGCTGGAATAATATACCAATGCCACCAGCTCCCGGGATATTTCTGTCGGCAATGTCGGCGCTAAAATTATAAGTGTAATAATTCCCCTGCAATCCTGTCCATCTTTTCATGTAATTAAACTTGGTCTTCAGGCCAAGCGTAAGACCTACAAAAGCCGGGTTATAATAAGTTGGACTGTTAAATGGTTGCGCATATGTTATATCCTGAGCGTTACTGCTTGTTGTGGTAATAACAAACACGATTATTACGCCCATTAATATCGATCTTATTTTTAGTTTACGTGTCATCGTTACATCAATTATGCTTGTTTGTTTATCTGATTAAAGTAACTGTACCGTATGGTTTTGTATTTCCATCCCCATTGTCACTTCCCTGCCATTTGGTTCCGTCTTTAAATACCGCATCAATTTTCCATGTGTAAGCTCCTGCCGGACAAAGATCCAGGTTCGGATTTCCTTCGTTGCGGCCGTTCCAGCTTGCTGCAGGTTTTCCATCAATTAAAGCATCGCTTTCCCAGATCAGATCTCCCCATGCATCGTACACATGAATCCGATACCTGTATAAGTTAACTCCTTTTATTATAAATCTTCCGTCTTTATATTCCCATCCAAGATTACCAGGTGCAAAAGCATTTGGTACATAAAGCGTCTTGAACATCATTTCGTATTCGTAAGTAGTCGTATCAGAACATCCGTCTTCGTTGTAGGCAATTAATGTAATTGTGTACGTATCATCAGAGCTGTAAGTGACCACAGGTTCTGCTTCATCAGATACATCACCATTGCCAAAGTCCCAGTAATAAGCATTGGCACCGGAACTGTTATTGACAAAATAAATTTGTCCCTGTTGTTCCTGGTAGTTATCATAAATATCGAAATCGGCAACAGGATTGTCAAATACTTCAACTTCATGTACAACAGTGTCTTTACATTGGTTGTCATCTGTAATAATGAAGGTTACATCGTACGTGCCAATATCGTTATACATATAATCAGGATTTTGCAGATTCGATGTGTCAATAACCGATAATGGATTTCCGAAGTTCCAAAACCAGGAAGAAATACTTGCTCCGGCGTCTTCCGATTCATCGAAGAAAAATGTTGGGTTATTTAAACACGCGTTTTCAAATGAAAAAGCGGCATCCGGTTTGTCATAAATCTCAACTTCCTGACTGGTAGTGTCGCTACACCCAAAACTATTGGTAACGATAAGTTCAACATTAAATGTTCCGTAATCAGAGAACATGTATATTGGATTTTGTTTATCAGATGTTCCAGCCGGATTGCCGGAATCACCGAAATCCCATTCCCATGAGGAGATAGATGCCCCGTGCTCATTGGACAGATCTGTGAATTCGGTTACTGTGCCGAGGCATGTAGTGCTGGTAACATAGAAGTCAGCTGCAGGAGACGGGCTAATGGTTATGGTGGCAGATGTGCTGTCACGCAACGTGGCTGAATTTGTTACTGCTGTTATGATAAGCCGCACGTGGTAGGTGCCTCCGGTTGTGTAAATGTGACATACGGGATTCTCCTGAACATCATATGTATAAGTTGTTCCGTCACCGAAATCCCAAAACCAGTTTGTAATACTTGTATTGTCGCTGTAAATTTGTGAGATGTCGTTAAAGCAGACCTCACTATTGGCACACAAGGTACCTGTTGGTGCATCGAAATCAGCTTCAAGACACGGGTTTCGCACCACTGATTTTACAATTGAGTCGGTACAGCCATTAAGATTTGTAACAATAAGCTTAACCTGATATATATTGTCCTGTGGTGGGTAAATATGTTCCGGATGCTGCTCGTCGGAATAGTTGTCTGTTCCTGAAGCAGGATCGCCGAAATCCCAGGACCAGCTGATTATTTGTGCTCCGCCGCCTAACGACTGATCAAAGAATTGTGTTGGATCTTCGCAAGTGCCCATATTGTACGTGAAGTCGGGCGATGGTAATTCATTTATGTAAGCGCTTTCATAGATGGTTACGGAACATCCGTTGGTATCCAGAGCTGTTAATTCAACCGTATAGTTTCCGGCTCCCGGGAATACATGGTTAATCGTATCCCTGTATGTGCTTACAGGAGTACTGCCATCATTAAAGTTCCACGTGTATGTATATATAGAGTCGTAGTCGGGCGTGTATGATGCCTGGAAAAATGTTGCTTGTCCGGCACATACTTCCGTAGATGTGAAGCTAATAGAAAGCGGTTCAAATACGCAAACATTAAAGCTTGTGTCGGAAGCGGAACAACCGTTCGCATCTGTTACGGTTAAGGTAACGGTGTAACAACTATCAACAACCCCATAGACATGGGTCGGGTTTATATCGGATGCACTGTATCCATCACCGAAATCCCATAACCAGCTTTGGATAGGACTGTTGTTATTACTTGCGGTTGACTCGTCATAAAAGAACACCTGTCCGGCTGGCGTACATGGCACATCAAAGCTAAATGCGGGCACAGGCCTGTCATAAACATCCACTAATTCTGTATATGCGTTTGAACAACCGAAATTGTCAATTACTGTTAGTGTAACCTGATAAGTGCCAAAAGTATTGTAATAATGAGGAGGGTTTTGCAATGTGGAGTTGCTTCCGTCACCAAAATCCCAGTCCCAACTGGTGGCATAGCCGAATGTTACAACCGTTTCGTCAAAGAAATAGGTTGAGTCGCCGGCACAAGTGTTGTTGTATGAGAAATCAACATCAGGCAATTCCAGGACAACGATCTCATATGAAATACTGCTTTGGCAATTATTAATATCGGTAACGGTAAGTGTAACCGTATAAGTTCCGGCATCCGTGTAAACATAAACCGGGCTTTGCTGGCCTGAAACACCGACACCATCACCAAAGTCCCATTGCCAGATGGATATATTGGTTCCGATACCCGTAAATTCGGCGTTGTCTCCCAGGCAGACTGTGTCGTTGGTCATAGTAAAGTCCACGTCGGGTAAAGAATCAACCAGAATATCCATAATAACTGTATCGAAACATCCCTGTGTATTAGTTACAATTAATGATACGGCGTATGTGCCAGGGTTTGTAAATACATGTGACGGGTTTTGTAAATCTGAAGTATTATTAGCACCAGACGGTGGATCATCAAAATTCCATTCCCATGAGAAAATATCAGGCCCTCCGTTGGGTGAAGATTGGTCAATAAATAATACAGGAAATCCAAAACAAGCGCTTTCGTAAGTAAAGTCGGCAACAGGACTTGTAATGACTTGTACAATCTTGGAAGTCGTATTCTGACAGCTGTCACTATCCGTCACCGTCAAAAACACCTCATAACTTCCACTTGAGCCGAACAGGTGCGAAATATTTGGGTTGGCAGGAGCGTCAATTGTGATTACGGTTCCGTCACTAAAATCCCAGATCCACTGTATGATCAGTCCGTTCGGGGATGACGAAAGATCAATAAAAGCAATGGAATCATTTTGGCAAGCCGGGGCCGATGACTCGAAATCAGCAGTTGGCAGTTGATTTACAACAATATCGTAACTTACGGAACTAATGCAGCCTTCCACTGTTGAAGCCGTAAGAGTGACCGTATAAGTGCCAGGCATTTGGTATGTATGAACGGGACTTTGCTCTGTTGAAGAGTTTCCGTCACCGAAACTCCATAACCACGTATTAAAATCTGTTCCTATCCCCGTAAACACAGCGTCTTCTCCCAAACATATCGTATCGTCGGCCATTGTAAATTCAACCTGAGGGATAGAATCAACAACGACATCCTGCGTGGTTGTATCTGTACACCCTATTGTGTTGGCAACGATGAGTGTTATCGTATAGTTGCCAGGATCGGTAAAAATATGCGATGGGTTTTGTAAAGTGGATGTATTGTTAGCACCAGAAGGAGGATCTCCAAAATTCCAGTCCCACGAGAACAAATTAGGTCCTCCGTTTGGCGAGGATAAATCAGTGAAAACAACTGGATCTCCATAACAAATTTCTTCGAAAGTAAAGTCAGCAATAGGGTTAGCTACAACATCAACAAGTTTAGAGGTAGTATTTTGACAGTTATCTGAATCAGTTACTGTTAAGAGAGCGGCATAAGTGCCTGTGCTGGCATATAAGTGGGCGATGTTAGGATTATTAGGATAATCAATCGTAAATGTATTGCCATCGCCAAAATCCCAAATCCATTGTGTAATGTATCCATTGGGGGATGAGGAAAGATTTGTGAATTGTACCGAGTCACCAAAACATACCGGTGCATCTGTTGTAAAATCAGGTACCGGTAAGGGGTTCACTGTAACAACTTGTGTTATTGAGCTGGTACAGCCGTCTGTAGATGTTACGGTAAGTATCACGCTAAAGCTTCCTGTTGTTGCGTATGCATGTGTGGGATTTTGCACAACGGAGGTGCTTCCGTCTCCAAAGTTCCAGTCCCAACTGGCAATATTTGGTGCCGAAAGGTCGGTAAACTGTATTGGTGCATTCAGACAAGCAGGGTCGGGATCCCACGAAAAATCTGCTGTTGGGAGATCACCTATATCTTGTGTGTAAGGTGTTGCGGTATTTTGGCAACCGTTTACGTCAGTCACGTCAAGGTTGACGGTATAAGTTCCAGCGGTAGTGTATATATGGCTCGGATCTTTCAAATTTGAGGTAGTTCCATCACCAAAGTCCCAGTTCCACGATTGGATCATTCCACTGGATGTGCCGGTAAAAAAGGTAGTTTCTCCCACGCAGCCCGGATTAGGTGTACTGCTGATGAAGGCATCAGGCAGTGGATTAATGTTTATTGCTTCAAAGTAAGAGTCGGTACAGGTGGTAATTCCCCCGTCATTTGTAGCTGTAATGGTTAAAATTACATTCACATTAATACCCGGGGTGTATGCATGAGTTACATTAGGTGCGTTGCCATGAGGGCTACCGTCCCCGAAATCCCAGTCCCAGGTTAAGATTGTATAGCCATTTGCGGCAGCATCGGAAGTGTCGAAAAACTGAATCTCACTACACTGCTGAAATGTATAGCTATAAGTAAAAGAGGTTGTAAATGGGCATTGGCCAAAGACATTAATAATCAACAGCCAGCTTATCATAAATAGTAAACTACGAATTTTCATTGCATTGTTTTTTTTTCATGTAATTGACAATACAGCATAACAAAATGTACCTTTATAAGTTGTTAAGGATACGAATAAAAACGAAAAAGGTTCTGAGGAAAATCTCTATATTGGACTTGTTTTGCTCATATTTGTCTTGTTTGTTTTGTTCATAATTGTTTGTTTGCCCTGAATATTAAATCACTTGCTGTTCTTGTTTTGATTTTCAATAATAGCAATTAATTGCGCAACTTTGAAATTTTTTGCTATAATTTTTTTTTCGGGTCCCAATAAAAACACACGTGGTGTGCCGTTAATATTGTATAAATCATGGAAATCCTGCGTAGTGCTGATTGTTCCGTTAACATCTATCCAGCCCGGGTTTCTTTCAGCAAGGGCCTTTTCCCATTGTTCCAGATCGTTGTTGACGCTGACAGCATAAACTTTTATATCATAGCCGGTTGTGTCAAGAACTTTTTTTAGTTCATTGATTGTTTTTTCGCATACATGGCAGTTATAATCCCAAAATAGAAGAAGCGTGTATTCTGCCCTGATATCACGAAAAGAACGAAATTGATTGCTTGTATCTATTAAATTAAGATTAGGAGCCGTTTCACCCAGCAACAGGGGTTTTATTTTTTCCGATCTTTCTTTCAGTTTTTTTGTTATTGACGGAGTAGTATTCAGAATGTCCTCCCTGAGAAAATAATTATCTACGAGGTGTACAAAGACGGCATCGAACCCCATGTATTTCGGGTTTTGGTATTTTGAAATAAAATACCAAAGCAAATAACTAATGGCCTCAGCATCAGGCCTTGCATATGAGATAACAGAATTGATTGCACTGATAACAGAGTCGGGATTCAAGAAGATAACATTGTCAAAGTAGAAATTCAACTTCTCCTCCAGTACCGGTGTTCTGATAAACCGTGCATCACTGAGGTTGAGGTTGTCCCAGAAATGGTTTTTAATGTAAAGATAGGGTTGCAAGCTGTCCATACTCAGGCTGTCAGGTATGATGATGTCCTGCTGCGCTTTGATGAGCCGGGCAATAAACAAATCGGGATAAGTCTCTGTAAGTGAATATTCTTCCTGAATCAGACTTTCCTTTATAGAATCCAGGGTATAGCCGTTATCTTGTGAAACCGTATCTGTCAGTTGGCGAATTTCCCGGTATGCCTGGTTACGAAACCGCTGATGCTCATAAAATACACGGTTTTCTTCCGAGCCTGTAACTTCTACGTCATAGGACGCCCTTGCATCTGTATAAAAAGAAAACCCTGACTCGTTATTGATAATAAACTCAAACAATTTATTTTTATCCTGACTTGCCAGGATGTACACACCATCCGGATAGTCTTTATTGCTAAAAACGAACTTGCCATTCCTGATATACGCTGTATCGATCAGCTTGTTTTTTTCTCCGTAATAGCTTGCAAGCAATACAGTCGTATCGCTGTAGTTGCTGATGATAAGATCAAAACTAACCTGCGAAATTCCTTTAAGTGCAGATAGAACAAAAAGGAAAATGAGTATGAATGCTTGCCGTATGTTCATTTTTCGACGATAAATATAACAAAAATTTGCGAAAATCAATATGTTTTCTGTGTTTTAAAGATTGATAAAAAATGCAGTAAATACAATTAAAACGAAGGGAAGATTTTTTTTATTTTAATATATGTCGAACATTCCCGTTTTTTTTACATTTTTACATGGTTATATTTTTACCCTGGTTTCAAATTCGCCAAGCGAAATTGCAAAACGCAATCAGCAGATAACCAGGGTTTATATTCACAACACGGGAAACTAATTCAGGAATTTCTTATCTAAAGCTGGCAGGAAGTATTTCGCCTGGTAGATTATTTTATAAAACTTTTTTCTGTAAAAGGGGTATAAATAAGCATGTTTTTGGTACTAACAAGTGAATAACTGTTACTATTCAATCACGTTTAAAGCACCGTATAATGAAAATTCTGAAAAATTTATTCCGTTTGAGTTTATTGGTATTGGTTGTAACTGTCCTTTCAGGGGCACAGTTAAACCATGTTAATTATATTAATGCTGACCTGGCTGTACAGAGTACAGACTTTCATCCCGATGGAGATGTAGAAGGCGTATGGATGCCTTCAGGTCGTTTGGCAGACTTTCATCCTGATGGAGATGTAGAAGGCGTATGGATGCCTTCAGGGAGACTGGCAGACTTTCATCCCGATGGAGATGTAGAAGGCGTATGGATGCCTTCAGGGAGACTGGCAGACTTTCATCCCGATGGAGATGTAGAAGGTGTATGGATGCCTTCAGGGAGACTGGCAGACTTTCATCCCGATGGAGATGTAGAAGGTGTATGGATGCCATCAGGTCGTCTGGCATAAAAGAAACTTATAGTTCATTATACATAAAGAATTAACTTTCAAAATAAGTTAACGAGCCGCTTGGTTTAGGAAGCAATTGTCAACAATGTGTTTCATGTACGGTGGAAACCATGAATGCTTCAGCCGGCGGGACAATGCCCTGATGTAATGCTCTTATTGAAGTAACAGGCAATAAGTGCAGGCAGAAGTGGAAAGGGCACTTCACAAAATCAAGGAGTACAGAGAGATTTTTGGTAGAAGTTAAAAAAGGACGCAATTTGCGTCCTTTTTTGGTTAATGAATGATTAATTAATTAATATTGCTAACTATTTAGGAAAATATTCGTAAAATACACTTTGAAAGTCTCATCAGGTTAAACACCGGCGATGAATGAAACAAGCAATACCCGTCCTCTTTATCAAGCACTAAAGGGTGTTTTGCATTACTGTACATTGTCCCTCAACGTATTTACGATTGTCTTACTCTTCTTGTCTGACGGATTGGAAGCCAGGAGTGTTGATGCAAATCCTAGGATGATAATGCTATCTGATTCGGCACAACCAGAAGGTAGGATTACTGATGCAGATAGCTTGTTAAATCAGATGATTGAGGAAATAGAAACGGAATGGAAAAATAATAACAAGGAACATGCCCAGGTATTATTCATAGAAGGATTTTCAATACTACGTAAGAATGAGGTTCATGACACGGTTTATGCTGCATTGTTACATGCGTACGGAAAAATATTAATTGATAAACAACTCAACCGGAAGGGAATCGATACCTTATTAAAGTCAATAAGTCTCAAAAAGAAAGTATTTAGTGATAATCATTATTCTCTCGCAAGAACCTACAATTACATAGGCATAGGATACTTTCATATGCGTGACTATACAAATGCCAGCAAATATTACAAGCTGTCTTCTGACATTCTGATGGAAAACAACATTTGGGGGCCTAATTTATTTGATTCGTACCTGAACACGGGTATTGTCGAAGCTATTAAGGGTAAATATGATAAAGCTTATAGCTATTTTGACACAACACGGATTGTTTTGGATTCCATTGGGCCGGATGTGGACAGTTTGCTGGTTGCCAGGTTCTATAACAACTATGGGCTTTTAGCTACGTTAAATGGTAGACTTGTGGAAGGGAATCGGTATTTTGATATTGCCGAATCCATATTTCTTGAAAAATACGGGAATGAATATATAGGATTATCCGATATTAATTTGAATAAGGGGCTTAATGCATACTACAATTATGATATAGAGAAATCTATACTGTATTATAAAAAAGCTCTGGATGTATATGTAATAAACGGTAATTTTAAAGACAAGGTACCAAGGACGTATGTTAACCTGAGTGCTGTGAGTCTGAAACCCGGTAATTATACACAAGCCATTCACTATGCACAAAAAGGATTGGAGTATGATCCTTTCGATGAAATGAAATGGAAACTCTTCTCAAATTTATCACAGGCCTACATGGCCCTGGATGATAAGCAAAAAGCTTTGCTTTATTTCAATAAGGCAACCGAATTACAGGAAAGCGGAAAAGTAAATGTGGTAACAAAAATAAAATTGTTTGTTGCCTTTGGTGATTACATGTTGAAGAAACATCATTGGACTGAAAGTAAAAAGTATTACAATGAAGCAAAGCGGCTTATTATTGCCAGTTACGGGATGCATTCAGCATCTTACGCAACTGTTCTTTCGAAGCTTGGATATTATTATTTGGAAACTTCAGCCATCGATTCGTCTTTAGACTATTTCAATTCATCCATCAGGGTCTGGGCGGAAGATCCGGACAGTGCCGGCGTGAAACTTGAAACCCTCAACGAGGTTAAAATTGCCGAGTCTTACATAGGAAGATCCAGAGCGCTTTACCAAAAATATCGGGAAACAGAAGATGTACGTTTTCTTGAACTGGCTTACGATGATATGCGAATGATCCTCGAAAAGATGGAAATTGTGAGCAGCAAGCTGGATAAAGAAAGTAAATTATTGTTAAATGAACAGCTGAAACCGGCCTATAGTCTGGCTATCACTATGGCCTACAGGCTTTTTGAGATCACTGGGAACAATATCTATGTGGGGAATGCTTTTACCTGTTCTGAGAAAAGTAAGTCGGCCGTATTGCTTGCATCCATAAGAAATCTGAACGCGTTGAAGTCCACCGATGTTCCGCCTGATGTAATGGCACAGGAGAAGGAATTGAATGAGGAGATCAACGGGATCAGACAGATGCTTATGGATGAACAGCAAAAGCAGTCACCTGTTACGGCAAAGGTCTCCTTTTTCGAAACGCGGTTATTA
>Ga0209013_10000119_pt1 | contig 60210 bp, 56 predicted proteins | sample Cruoilmetagenom2_FD_187291 | JGI IMG/M metagenome (GOLD analysis project Ga0209013, IMG submission 187291) | Oil polluted marine microbial communities from Coal Oil Point, Santa Barbara, California, USA - Sample 2 (SPAdes) (version 2) | ecosystem: Environmental > Aquatic > Marine > Oil seeps ...
CGCTCGATTCACTGGATGAGGCGGGGCCATCGGGAGAATTCGGGGATGCGCTGGTTGAGCTCGCCGAGCAGCTCTTGAATCGGTCAAATTAATCCCTTTTTGCCTTTCATGACGAATAGTAATTCACATATTTCTCATTTTCCCATCCCTTTACCCATTTCTGAAGGCTGGTATAATGCCCACGGCTCAGCCAGAAAATATAACGAACGGCGGCTGAACTTTATAATTCTATGAGCACAGAAAACTCGACCGGCTCCTCCAGGATTTGTCCTACCTGCGGCACGCGCGTGCGCGATGATGCTGATCGCTGCCTGGTATGCGGCACCGATATGAGTTCCGGTGAAACTGCCAAAGCTGCCAAAGCCGTCCAGGGCAGCCGCATGCCGCAAATTACGCTCAGCCTACCCGCGGTTATCGGGCTGCTGGCAATATTCATCGCCATTGGCGCGGTTCTGGTTTACTTCGCCCTGGGTCAGGCACCGGGCACCTCACCCGAGGTCCTGCCAACCACCACCCCCACCATTACGACCACGGCCACACCCACAACCACCGCCACCCCTGCCACGCCTACCATCACCTCCACCCCCGAGCCGACGCCAACGCCTTTGTCGTACACCGTAAAATTAGGCGACACCTGCGGCGGCATCGCTTTCGCCTTTAATATCTCCGTGCAGAGCATCGTGCTGCTGAACAACCTGCCCGCCGACTGCAGCACGCTGATCGAAGGTATGCGCTTATCAGTTCCCCACCCCACACCCACACCCACCGCGCTGCCCACGGCCACCTTCAGTCCCGACGAAGCAACCGAAGAGGCCTGTCAGAAGCTGGAATACACGGTGCAGGAAAACGACACCCTCAGCAGCATCGCCGCCAACTACGCCGTACCCCAGGACGCCATCATCGAATACAACGGCCTGGTCAACAACGTCGTCAGGCTGGGTCAGCGGTTGATCATCCCGCTCTGCTTCCAGCCCGACCCCAGCCGCCCCACGCCGGCGCCCACCGTCCCTCCGCCCTACTCCGAACCCAGCCTGCTGCTGCCTCCCGACGGCGCGCCGTTCTCCGACGAGACCGGAACCGTCACCCTGCAGTGGGCGTCCGTCGGCACCCTGCGCGAGAACGAGGTCTACGAAATCACGATCGAGGACGTAACCGAGGGTGAAGGTCGCAAGCTGATTGATTACGTCAGCGACACCAAGTACATCGTTCCGGAATCATTCCTCACCAACGATAACATCCCGCACGTGATCCGCTGGTGGGTGACCACCGTGCGCCAGATCGGCACCGACGACGACGGCAATCCCATCTGGGACTCCGCCGGCGGCACCAGCACCCCCCGCGACTTCACCTGGACGGGTCTCCTGTCCGGCGCTCCCGCACCTTCGCCAACCCCATAAGCAACGGCGGAGCCGTAGCGGCAGAATCTGCCGAAGGCGATACGACTCCATCCCCCGTCTCCGCACCATCACACCCCCGCCTTCGACCTCACCGGCTACCATCGCATCGACGGAGACCTCCATTCTTGGCTCGCCTCAATCCTTCCACGCATCCAATAATTAATATTACCCATCCGCTCTATCGCCGCCCGCTACCCGCCTCCCGAGCCCGACTACCTCCTCCAGCAGGAGAAAGACCTCACCCTTTGCTACGAACACTCCAACCGCCTCGAACGCGCCGCCATGTCCCGTCGAAACCTTCAGCACTTCCAGGAAGATTATGACAAACGCCGCTACCTAACCCCGCAAGCCAAATCCCGTTACCTCTGTTGGGACTCGCTTGATTGACAGGAAATTAGCACATAAGTATGCAGTTCTGAACGTAGTGAAGAACTGTCGTAAGTAACGCTAAAAGCGTTACGACAATCACCCTAGAAGCTAAGGCTCAATACCTTCGTTGGGAATCACTTTCGTGTAATTAATTCTTCATCTCAATCTGAAGTAATGAGCTAAAACCTCAAACACATTCCCTGTCTCGCTATTTGTTGAGGAGTTTCGCTGGTATACTCGTAACGTTGCTTTATCCTCACAGCGAAAGGAATCCACCCATGTCTGCCAGGCTGAAAACTGCCATCTATCTTCCTAACCACGGCCCATTCGGTGATGCCCGCACCATCGCCGACCTGGCCCGTGACGCTGAATCCGCCGGGTGGGATGGTTTCTTTCTGTGGGATCACATCGCAGAACACGATGAAGCTGGTGACTCGCTGCCATGTACCGATCCCTGGCTGGCCCTGACTGCTGCCGCAATGCAGACCACATCCATCATGCTCGGTACGACTGTTACCCCGCTGCCGCGCCGCCGCCCACACAAGCTGGCCCGCGAAACCGTCACGCTTGATCGGCTTTCCAGTGGACGCTTGATATTGAGCGTGGGCATTGGCCTGGGACAACGCGAGTGGGATCACCTGGGCGAAGAGACAGACCTGCGATCACGTGGCCGTATGCTTGATGAGGGGTTGGACATCCTGACCGGACTGTGGTCTGGCGAGCCATTTCAATTTGACGGGGAGCACTATCATATCGAACAGGCGCAGTTTCTGCCGCCGCCGTTCCAACAGCCGCGCATTCCGGTATGGGTGGGTGGCGAATGGCCGAACAAACGCCCATTCCGCCGAATGGCCCGCTGGGATGGCATGTTTCCACTGTTTAACGTATGGGGGCCAGAGCAGGAACCGATTTTCGCGGAGGCAGTTGCTTTTGTGCAGGCTGAGCGCGAACGGCTCGGTCTGAATGAGCCGTTTGATGTGATCAAAATGGGTATGTCACCAGGCGACGACCCGGCCGAAGCCGCTGCTCGCATCAACGCTGCAGCCAGGGCAGGTGCGACATGGTGGTTGGAGCTGCTTATGCCAGAAGTATATGGCCTCTACCCGACCGATCCACAGGCGTATACCGTCCTGCGAACTCGTGTGATGCAAGGCCCACCTGCAGCAGGCTGATCAGATACTGGACTTTCGCTTTTCAGTATAGACGATTTTGAGCAAAGAACAAATCAGCCTACACTGGTTGGATACCAACTATCACCAGGAGTATGCTATGCTCAAAACCATCGCTGAAGTCTCACCCGAACTACTCAGCTTCATCGAAGCTCTGCAACTTCCCTTACTGGATATTCGCCAGTTATTGTAAATCGACTTGAGCGAAAAGAGAAAGGGTGTAGACTCTTCAGCACCTAACAAGCTGAAGGAGACATCGATGCTCAAGTCCATTGCTGAGGTTGCACCTGAATTACTCAATTTCATCGACTCCCTGGAACTCCCCCTTCCCCAAGCTGCCTGGTGGAGCCAGCCAGCCCATATCATAACCCCGGCTGCAGTTCTGAGCTTTGTCCTGATCGCTGTGAATGGCAAAGCTCAGAACTGCCGTAAGTATCGCCCGAAAACGCAGTGGCGGTGATACGACAACACCCCGAACATTGCAATTTTAATTATGGTCGAGGTTCAGCAGTATGGACAAATTCTGGTGATTGTGCTAATCTTCGGGATAGTTCGGATACTCAAATCGATACTTATTGTTATTCACCATAATGGAGAATGGCTGTTTTTGCCATTCTCCCAAGCTCAATAGCGCAGTTATTGAGCCGCAATCATGGACCAACTCCGGCGACTGTGCTTACCTTCGCGACAGTTCCGATACCCAGATTGACACGTACTGTTATTCACCGTAATAGAGACCGGCTTTTTCTGCCATTTTTCAAGCAATTACATAGCCCCGCTACAGCGCAGCGGTTGAGCCGCCATCTAGACCAACTGAGGCGATTGCACCTACCTTAGAGATGTTCAGGAATTACCAATAGAACATTATTGTTATCATAGGATGCCAATATTATGACCCCGGCATTCTAGCCACCCGGATATTCGGAGTAGCCTTATCTGTATCAATCCTATACCTGTGCAACCAAGCGCGAAAGTTTATTATAGAAAGGATCTCAAGTGATTGAAATTTAGTTGAAATGAAAAAAAAGTAAAGACACCTCATGGAATTAAAACAAGAGGTGCCTTTCATGTTACCAAAAGTCAGAAGTGATCAACTAGTTTATTTCTGCTGGGATCTTATCAGCTTTCTTAGATGTGATACCTTTTCGACTGCCCAGTTTTGATCCAAGATCACGCTTAATGGCAGTATTTACGTGATATCGCTGCATAACTGCCGCTGACAGTGCTTCCTCGGAAACTGCTTTGGCGATATCATCAACAGACCACTCTTTAGCGTTACGAAGCTCCTGGACACCAAGAATTGTCTCGACTAAGGCTTGTTCAAACCAAGCGTGAACGGATTGTTTAATTGTCTCATCAAATGCAGGATTGTTGCCATAATCCTTGGAGAAATGCTTGACCATATCCTCATAAACCCTAAAATCAGCATTGATATGTAAAAGATTTTGTTCAGAAAAATAGTGTGCAGCCCTATCTTCCAAAACACCGGGATCTCGCGTTCCATCTTTAATGCTAACCCATAGCACCTCGGGGAATATATCCGGGTTGACTTCTTCGCCCTTTTCTCCATCTTCCTTTAAGAACACGGAATAGACGTTACCTGGTGAACCCGAACGTCTATTCCGCCTCTTTTTACCATTTGTGCTACCGGAAGATATACTCCCTCCAGTTGTAACGTTATCAAGATCGATCAATAAAGATCCATCCGGAGATGGTCTATATCGACTGATTTTATAGAGATCAATAATCCCTCGTAGCCGATCTCGGATTGACTGAGTGTTATCATTTTTTGATGCGCCGGCTGCTACTTCTTGAATTAATGCTTCTATTTCGTCTGGTAAGTTCTCACGAAACTCAGCTGCCCAGTCACTCCAAGGCAAGGACTCATTATTTACGAGAAGATGGGTCCTTGCAGTATTGGTCGTTATTCTTTGGTTACTAGTAGTTTGAGGCTTAAGGTAAATCACAACCCTTCTGTGACCAAGGACGACACCAAATTCTTGAAGTCGTGCACGACCTGATCGGCCTGTCGCCATTTCGTATAGTTCATTGTCGTATAGCACTGCACAGTGTCCAGCCGACTCGATAAACCCCGAATTGTTACCAATGGCCTTTTCCTCCTTCAAAATCCACCAAAGCGCGGTTGCTCCTGTAAGTGATACTTGACCAAGAGAAAACGCATGATTGTCTAGATATTCTTTTTGACCAGTTACCGTGCGAAGAATATTAGTATTCTTGTCATCTCTTGGGTTCAGCCAACCCTGACGGGCTTTTACTGTAATCCCTTCTGGAAATTGATAGTAACGAGTATTAAGGTACTTGGAGATCCACACCGATGGAGACGGGGCTCCTTCGGGTGCCTGCATAGTGTCTTGTATCTTTGAGTTACCAAGGAGGAGTACCCTTGTTCCATGAGAGTTTATTAGACTTGGTCTCACTGAGTTTTCAACGATTCCATGATGGTTCCACTGACCATTAGGCAACTCAAATTGTCTCAGACCGTACTTTTTGGTTTCAGGATCTTTCCAAAGGTGTATAGTTGAACCTATCTCATCTTTCCATGAAAGATAAACTAATCCTTCATGGTTTTTAGTAGCTGCAGCAATCTTTGCACCAACACCATAATTGCCGCTAAATGATTGCTCCTTGAATGATGATGAGAGTTGATTCATATACTTAACCATCTCTTCCCCCGTCATTCCATCTCCATTATCAGTTATGCACAATTTGTATACTCCATCTCCAAGTTCCAATGTTGGCCAATCAACATCCCAGACAATCTCACCCGATTTCTCGGATGTTCGCTGGATGGCTTCTATGGAATTTTGCGTAAGTTCTCGGAGGAATTGGAGAGGGTGACAATCCTGCCCTAACCTATCTAATAGAAATCCTACATTGTCAACAGTAAAGGGGAGAGTCTTCTCTTTACGAGCGGGGTAATTCATCTGAACCTCCATTCAGTGAGGAGCGCATTTGCTCCTATGTGATTGGGCTATCTTTCGACGGCATTCTTGTGGGAAACGAATGTTTGCGACGAGAATGCCTAAAAAGAAAGCAGTTTAATGAAATAAAATTGTGGTCGTGAATTATAACTCAAATGTTCTAAAACGTCAAACTATTGGTGTTTCATTCCAAATAATACCGTCTAACTCCCTTCCACCCCAGGTGCCATCTACTCTTTTATTCCCACCATTTTGTTTATGAAAGTAAGGTATGTTCGCCTTGACACATTGGGATCTAATTGAGCGTACCCAATTTAAATCCATTGGACGAGAACTTGGTCCACTTTCTCCGCCAGTGATAACCCAGTTGACTTTATCTAGTTTTCCGAGGTTAATGGGTCCAAGTAATGGTTCTGCACTAATAAACCTGATTTTCGCGGGTATTCGGATCAACAAGTCTTTTCGATAGACGTAACCTTGATTCTCAATACTAGTACCTAACCAAACATTTTCATAACCTTCACCCCAATCAGCAGGCAAGTTCTCCGAAATTCTCTCGGGCCGTTTTGATAATATTTGATAAATATGATGTTTAGTTTGTCGAATAATCTCCCAGGCCTCATCCCGCCATTCATCAGATTCCTCTAAAAACCAATCTGACCACGAGCACGTAAATATCACCCGAGGTTTTTTCCAACTTAGTGGATCATAAAAAGTTGTTTTACTTCGGACTATATTATCTGGAATCTGACCATATCTATGTTTCTCACGATACATATAGCAGTATTTGCAACCTGGAGATACTTTTACACATCCATGCCAAGGATTCCATGTCGCGTCCGTCCATTCAATTGAGCTAGATTTAGCCACGATTTACCTCATTAGGAAATGAAGTCGAACATATGTTCTAAATATATACGAGTTTTCTAATTTTGTCAATGTAATATGTAAAAATTCTAGCTAACATCAGCTCGATTATTAGGGAACTCAAAAAGTGGGTCATTCTTAAATGCGAATTTCTCACCGTATCCAGTTGCAGGAATAATTCCAGTATTTCTATACCCCCGTAAGATTTGATGCAGATATTTTGGTAAGTATAAGGTGTCAACTAACCAATTACGAATTGTAGAATATTGAGTCTTTTTGCCTTTGAATGTTGCCCACAAATCATTTTTTAATGGTTCTAAATCAGGATCAACAGAGATTAAAGCAGGTTGAAAGGGGGAGTCTTTTTCATAAGCTGTAAAACTTCCATCAGGTGTCACTCTCCATAGGGCTTCTTTCATCTTTTCTCGGCCTCTACTATGGTTTGTAACATGGATTAATGCGTATTTCAACAAATTGTTCGCCCCTTTCATATACATAAAAGTAGCATATTTTGTGTTTAATTGGTTTGAAAATAAGTTTATTGTATCCAATGCTCGCTGTTCACTATCTTCGATAAGTGATAAATCCCTCCAGGATTTGCAGCCGAAAAGATTATCCATAATTTTTTCTTGGCTAGGTTGATGGATAGCCATATCAACAAATCGGTACATGAAGTTAACAAGAAGTTCACAACATTGAAACTCTAGTAAGTCATTAAGTAAATTCATCGATAGGGAGAAGCCGAAAGGATCTACGAATGCTAGAGATGGGGCTAGATTTTCATTTCTCATGTGAAGATTATCAATAATTTTGCGAAGTTCCTTTTCGAAATCTGACATATATGGATCGATGACCACATTCGGAGGTAACACACCCATTGTTTTTATCTCTTCACATAAAAGATCAAAATTGGTTTGATCTTTCTCAAAAAATATAAATCGAACTTCTGTGTCGTTAAGAATCCTATCTCGATGGCTATGATCGAGAAGTATTTTGAGAGCTAATATTGGCGAACCTTCATGACCGGTATCATGTTTCCCACGACCAGCATGACAATCTAGATAAATAACTCTACCCTGCCATGATGCAAGTATTGGAAACCAACCTCCCAAATAGTGCCGCAATAACTGATGTTTTGCCTTCTGCAATCCATCATACTCTGCCCAATAACTATCATAGGTAGAATTCATCATATTTCCCTCCAGATATTTAATTATTCATTAATATAACAATTATATCCTAAATTTCCTAATCATACACTCCCACAATATTGCCCCTCCCGAACATCCGTGCTATAAAATCGTTTAATCCACTCATGCAGAATGTGATGTGTCTCTCGTCACATTCTGTCATAAGCAAACTCGGTAAGCCCAGCGCCGACTTTGCGACTCTAAAGGCTAACCTCCCATGACCCCAACCCTCCTCTCCTCCCCCGCCAGCATCGCCCTATCCCTCATCTTCTCCTATATCCCCGGCATCTCCCCCCGCTACGAAGCCCTCACCGCCAACCAGTCCACTTACCTTATTACGCCAAAGGCTAATGCAAAATCGGACAAGAAGCAACCAGCACCACAATATTCTTAAATTTTAAAGAGTTTCTTGGTTTTTTCTTCGTGTCCTTCGCGCCCTAGTATGATAAATGAAAGACACGGCAGACCGTTTATTGCGCCCTTCGCGGTGAGAATCTAACTTCTACTTTCTAAACACTAACGTCTATAACTGTCAACTGAAAACTCCCGGGGCCTGAATCAACAGCCACCGGGAGTTTAATTAAACGCAATGTGATTTACTAATACCTACATCTTACTCTCAGCCACAATCTCCTCCAGCATCGCTGTAGTCAGCGACTTGGGGCGCTCGATCGGTTGGCCCAAAGCGCGCGCCCAGATTGCGTTCGCTGACACCCCTAACGCCCGGCTGACGCCAAACAGCACGGTGTAGAATTCAAATTCCCGCACGCCGTAATGGTACTGCAGTGTGCCGCTGATGGCATCCACGTTTGGAGCCGGGTTTTTCGCCTTACCCTGTTCTTTCAGCACCTGCGGCACCACCTCGTAGACCATCTCCGCGATCTGGAAGATTTCATCGTCCGGCAGGCACTTTTTGCCGAAATTGTACTGGGCGGTGAAGCGCGGGTCGGCGATACGCAGTACAGCGTGCCCGTAGCCCGGGATCACTCGCCCTTGGTTCAGCGTATCCCAAGCGTACTGCCGCAGCTGTTCTTTCGTCGGTACCCCACCGAACTGTTCGTACACACCCAGCAGCCACTTCAAGTTCAACTGGTTTGCCAGCCCGTGCAGCGGCCCCGCCAGGCCGTTCATTCCTGCCGAAGTGGCTGAATATATATCCGACAGCGACGAACCGACCAGGTGTGTGGTGTGCGCGCTCACATTGCCGCTTTCGTGGTCCGAATGCAGGACCATGTACAGCCGCATCAAGTCGGCGTATTCACTCCCAGTCACTCCCAGCATGTGGGCAAAATTCCCGCCAAAATCCAGGTCGGGATCCGGGGGTATGATCTCTCCGCCTTTATACTTCATCCTGTAAATCGTGGCTGCGATCACGGGCAGTCTCGCGGTCAGGTTCAGCGAATCCTCCAGCATCGGCTCCCAATAATCCAGCTTGCTCATCCCTTTATGGTAAGCCCTATTAAACAATGAATCATTCTTCAGCGCCAATATGGCCGACGCAAACAGGTTCATCGGGTGCGCATTGGCCGGCATGGCTTTCAGGATATCCAGAACATAACCGGGTATGGCGCTGCGCGCTTTCCACTCGTTCTCAACCTCCAGCGCCTGTTCCAGCGTCGGCATCTCGCCAACGACCAGCAAATAATACAGCCCACCGACCAGCGGCACTTCGTGTCCAGCCTGTTTGGGCAGAGCTTCCAGCACCTCCGGAATGGTGTATCCCCGCAGTCGTATCCCCACATCGGGGTCGACGTAAGAGATATCGGTCACCAGCATACGCACACCGCGTGCGCCGCCGTATACCTGCGCTATCGAGACGTCCCCCACTTTCACATCACCATTTTCCTTGACCAGCTTTCGCACCCGTTCACGGTACTCGGGCAGCTGCGCCGTTATTTTCTCTTTGATTTCCATTCATGCCTCCTAAAAAAGATTTAGAAGTTACGAAGTTGGGTAGGCTTCGGGGGTGTTGTGGGGCGGCTTTGCCGCCCCACAACACCCCCAGCAGCCCTGAACTGCGTAAGTCCTAAGATTTATAAATCCAACTTTGCCGTATTTTCCGCTACGCCAATCGCCGACTGCTTCAGGGCCATCTTTTCGTCATCATTTAATGAGTACTCGTAGATTTTTTCCACACCTTTGCGCCCTAACTGCACTGGCACACCGAAGAAAATATCCTGCAGACCATATTCGCCTTGCATATAAGCCGCCGCAGGCACGATCAAATGTTTGTCTTTCAGGATCGCATCCACCATCTGCATAATGGCCGCTGCCGGCGCGTAATAGGCGCTGCCCTTCTTCAACAGACCCACAATCTCACCCCCGCCCTTACGCGTGCGTTCGACGATGGCCTGCAGTCGATCAGGTGGGAGAATATCTTCGAGCGGGATACCGGCGACGTTGGAGGCATGGGTTAAAGGCACCATGTCATCCCCGTGACCACCCAGCACGTAGCAGTGCACATTTTCAACGCTGACGTCTAATTCCATGGCCACGAACGCCCTCATGCGCGCCGAATCGAGGATTCCTGCCTGCCCGATCACCCTGTGTGGTTGGATTCCTGACACTTTCATCGCCAGGTACGCCATCACGTCCAATGGATTGGTCAGGATGATTAAAATCGCATTCGGTGAATGTTTGGTCGTACCTTCGACCGCCTTCCGCATAATATCGGCGTTCGCGGCCAGCAGGTCATCCCGGCTCATACCCGGTTTGCGGGGCAGGCCGGCCGTTATGACAATGATGTCCGAATCCGCTGTTGCGGCGTAATCATTGCTGCCCACGACTTCTACATCCTTTCCGATGATGGGCAATGCCTCTTGTAAATCGAGCGCTTTACCTTGCGGCATCCCTTCCACAATATCCACCAGCACCAAATCTGCAATTTCTCGTTCGGCCAGCCAGTGGGCCGCCGTGGAACCGGTCATTCCTGCGCCGATTATCGATACTTTGTTCTTCATATACTTCTCCTATTAAACATTATCATCAACTTTTTGAAATTATAAATAATCCCCCTGGGAGATTGATAATCCAGGGGGACAGCCTGTTAATCGTTGAGGGCGTCGACATAGTGTATAGCTTCGATGGCTGCCGCAGCTCCCATTCCGGCAGATGTGATCACCTGGCGGAAGACCGGGTCTGCGACTTCTCCGGCCGCGTACACCCCGGGTACGCTGGTTTGCATCCGGTCATCGGTCTTTAAATAGTTTAATTCATCCATATCGAGCTGGCCTTCGAACATCTGGGTGTTCGGGATGTGACCTATAAATATGAACACACCATCCGTTGCGTGGTCGGTCTCTTCCCCTGTCTTCACGTTCTTGATGCGGATCGACTTTACCGCCTCCGAACCGGTGATCTCGGTCAACACCGAGTCCCAGATATAACGCATCTTGTCATTTTGGACGGCTCGATTTTGAAGAATCTGGCCGGCCCGCAGTTCGTCCCGGCGGTGGATGATGGTTACCGAATTGGCGTAGCGAGTCAGGAAAAGTCCCTCTTCGAGAGCGCTGTCACCCCCCCCTACAACGACCACATCCTTTTCCTTAAAAAACCAGCCATCACAGGTCGCGCAGTAGGACACCCCCCGGCCGGTTAACTCTGTTTCACCCGGGATATCCAGATGCCTTGGAGTCGCACCGGTGGTGATGATCAGGGCGTCGGTCAGGTAATTGGCGTTGTACCCACGCACGCGATATGGCCGTTCAGATAGATCGACCTCAACCGCGGTGTCAAACTCCAATTTCGCCCCGAAACGTTCAGCTTGCTTCTGGAACAATTCTACCATTTCAGCGCCGCCGACCCCCTCGGGGAAGCCGGGATAATTCTCCACGACATGCGTCAGCGACACCTGGCCGCCCAGCTCCATACCGGTCATCACGATCGGGTCCAGGTCCGCCCGGGCGGCGTACAACGCCGCCGTTAATCCACCCGGTCCAGAGCCAAGTATCAATATCTTTGTACGGAGCTCATTGACGTCACTGCTGCTGGCCGATAGACCTGTTAAATTTAATTCCATGCGTCTTCCTTTTTCTTCAAAAAATGCTGAGATATTTTGGGTACCTAATTATACTGGAATATCTGACGGCGAGAAGTAGAATACTCTTACGCTCCTTACTGCTCATCCTTCCACGGCGATTAATCCTTCGCTCACTCAGGACATGGTCATGCCAACCATAAGCACGAAACCCACCTTTGTGGGTTATCAGATAACTAATTCCCCGGAACCTCGGAGTTTCCGGGGAACTATGGGACAAGTGTTAGTTTCCGGAAAACCAGTCGACGGAGGCTTGTCTTGAACAGACGTGAAAGACCGACTTTGTGCCTCTCGTAAAAGTGGTTTCAACCGCCATCAAGAGTTGGTACAGGAAGGTATGCTTTCATAATCAAACTCACCCCAAATTTAAATTTGGGGTGAGTCATGTTTATCGCATCAGTTTGTCTAGCGGCGAGGACGACGGCGGTTGCCCCCACCCCTCGAACTGGACCGTTTTTTGTCACGCTCCATGGCTTCCTCCGCCGTCCATCCCTCTAAGACAGCCTGTCGTGAGAGGCGCACCTTGCCTTCGGAATCGATATTGGTGACCATAACCGTAATTTCGTCACCCATACGGACAACGTCCTCAACCTTTTCGACGCGCTGCGTATCCAACTGCGAGATATGCACCAGCCCATCGGTGTTTGGCAAGATCTGAACGAAAGCGCCGAAATCAGCCACACGTACCACTTTTCCGGTATATATGCGCCCAATTTCAGCTGATTCGGTTAAGGCTTCTACCTGTTCAACAGCAAGCCTGGCGCTCTCACCGTCATTGGTGGCGATAAAGACCGCGCCTTCGTCGCCGATGTCGATTTTAGCGCCCGTCTCTTCCTGGATCCTGCGGATCACCTTACCGCCAGGTCCAATCACAGCGCCGATCTTATCGACCGGGATATTCAGGACGATGATACGCGGCGTGTGTGCTTTCAGATCGGGATTGGGTTCGGCAATAACTTCAAGCATCTTGTTCAGGATATGCAAACGACCAACCCGCGCCTGTTCGAGCGCCTCGGACATGATCGCGTTAGTGATACCTTCGATTTTTATGTCCATCTGCAGGGCCGTGATCCCATCCGCCGTTCCAGCCACTTTGAAATCCATGTCCCCAAGGTGATCTTCCATGCCAAGTATGTCCGTCAGCACGGTGTGTTGATCGCCTTCTTTAATCAATCCCATCGCCACACCGGCTACCGGGGATTTAATGGGTACACCGGTGTCCATAAGAGCCAGTGTTGAACCGCACACAGAACCCATAGAGGTTGAACCGTTAGAGGAGAGCGCCTCAGAAACCAGGCGCAAAGTGTACGGGAATTCCGTTTCGGGTGGTATCACCGGCAGCAGCGCGCGTTCAGCCAGAACACCGTGTCCAACCTCCCGCCGGGATGTACCTCGAAATGGTCTCGTCTCACCCGTTGAGAAGGGTGGGAAATTATAGTGGTGAATGTATCGTTTGCTGCTGGATGGAGATAAACTGTCGATCTCTTGCGCCTCGCGAGGTGTCCCTAGCGTAGCCAGGGTCAGAATCTGGGTCTCGCCGCGGGTGAACAAGCCGGAACCATGCGCTCTTGGGCTGAAATTAACTTCACACGAGATTGGTCTGACGGTCGTAGTATTGCGACCATCGGGTCTTACACCATTCTCCAGGATCCGTCGTCTAACGATTTCCTTATACACCTTGTCATACGCGGTCTTTACGCCGGGCTCTAGTGTCTCATCCTCCCCGGCGAACTCTGCCACAACCTCGTCCCGCAGTTCATTGACGGCTGCGTAGCTTGAAGAAGCATCATAAGGTCGCTCCAGAATTTCATGGATGGGGCCGGTTATTCTTTCGGAAACCTTCTCCGTGAGGCCTTCCTCCATAGTGAATGACGTGTACTCACGCTTCGGTTTTCCTACCTGTTCAGTCATCTGGTACTGCAGGTCGATGAGCGGCTGCATGGTCCGGTGAGCGTACTCAAGCGCAGAAACCATGACGCTCTCGGACACTTCCTGTGCGCCGCACTCAACCATCAGGATGGCCTCACGTGTGCCCGCCACGCGCAGGTCGAGGTCCGACCTTTCCAACTGCTCATACGTAGGGAAGGCGACAAATTCGCCATCAATTCGTCCCACACGAATAGCCCCTACCGGGCCACCCCAGGGGACATCCGAGATCATCACGGCCGTGGACGCCGCGTTGACCGCCAGGACGTCCATCGGGGTATCCCCATCGGAGGATAATGTATACAAAACAACCTGGATATCATTTCGTAAATCCTTGGGGAATAACGGGCGCAGGGGCCGGTCGGTGAGTCGCGCGGTGAGGATAGCTTCTTCCCCAGGCCGACCTTCACGCCTGAAGAACGATCCAGGGATTCGTCCGCCAGCGTACATCCTTTCTTCAAAGTCCACAGTCAGGGGCAGGAAGTTAATTCCCTGCCTGATGCCTTTGCTCATCGTGGCTGTGGCTAATATTATTGTGTCACCCACCTGCAGAGTGACGGCGCCGCCCGCTTGACCGGCTAATTTACCGGTTTCAAAAGTAAAATGTCGGCCGCCGATTGTGGTGCTGAATTGCTTTGGTTCTTGGTTCATAGAAATACTCCTCTTAATTACCCACCTGGTCAGGGACTGAAAGGCGCCGACAACCTCCGGTTATCACCACCTTTCAATACCCAACCCGTGGGCGTATAGTTATATACGCATCAAGGGTTCTCCGGGGTTTTCAGGATGTTCTTGTCTGGAGCAAATATGCTCACCCCCAGTGAATTACCTCTCAGGTTAGCTGCGCTCCCTACTTGCGTCTGATCTCTAACCGATCAGTCAGTGCCATATAGCGTTGATAATCGTTGCGCCGGATATAAGCCAACAATCTTCGTCTGCGTCCCACCATTTTCAACAACCCTCGCCTGGAGGATTCATCGTGGGAATTTTCACGCAAATGGTCCGTTAGTTGTGTAATGCGGCTGGTTAATATGGCCACTTGCACTTCTGGTGATCCCGTATCACTCTCGTGCCGGGAAAACTCTTCGATTAATTTACCTTTTACTTCTTTATCTAATGGCATGACGTCTGCGAACTCCTTTTCTATAGTTATCCTTGCAGGTCTCCAGGCAGGCAGCAAAGCGCAGCTAACTATCGCTGTGGTTCTTCACCGCCTACCGGCCTAGTCAAAGTGGGCAGATTATACCCCATTGGATATACAGCGGCAAGCCCAACAATTATCCGTGTCATTTCATTCCCCTCACCGCGTCACGCAGGTCGTTTTGAATGTCAGGCGGAAAATCGTCCAGGGTCTGTCTCAATATCCATGCCGCTTCTAAACTCTCCGGATGCGATAAGTTATGGCGCAGGAAATACGCCGTCTCTTGGGGAGAGCGGCGGGCAAGCGCTCGCAGCAATTCCAGTAGATCGAGGCGCAGTTCAGGGGGTGTGTCGAGGGTTATGGGATGGATCAGGCGGTAAAATAACGGCAGATTCTCGTAATTGAGATCAGCTACCATGGGGTGCAGAGCGTGTAGACCCATTCGCTGGTGATGAATTTGTTTTCCTTGTAACCAACCCTCAACCAGACGTAAAACGAGTTCCATATCCTCCCGACGCATCCGCGCCAGTCCATCCGTGAGCAGAGCCGATACCAAGCGATCTTCTGTCTCCCCATCCAACCAGGATTGTATGCGCTCAACCACCGCTTCCGGGGGTGTCAGGGGTACATGGCCAATTAGCGATGCCGCCAGAAGGCGGAATTCCAGGTAGGGCTCCTCCCATAATGCATCACAAAGCGTAATTGCCGCCTCCGGTTTGGATTCGGCCAGTGGAGCTAGCGCCCCCTGGATCTGCCGCAGGACCGGTCGCCGTACCTTGTAGGCTGTTATCAATGGAGTCGGCTCCCCCGATTGACCCGGTCGCTGTATGCGCTCTGCGTAGTAAGACATTAACTGGTGCAGGCTGCGAACAAAGCCATCGGGCTGTTCGAAGTTGTTCACCAACTGGGCAACCTGCTTCTTCAGGCGCGCGGGGTGTATGGCTGGCATCGTCTTGGTACTGGGTTTAATAAGCTCTGGCGAAGTAGACTTTCTGGGTAGCCGGCTGATTACATACCACACACAATCCTTCCCCTTCAGGCTGATCGAGGGGTATACAGCGCGTGGTCGCTTTGGTGTCTTCCTTCACCTTCAGTTCACACTCCTCACTCCCACACCACCAGGAAAAAGCCCAGCCATTTTTCACGACCTCTTTCAGCTCTTCGTAATCTTTGGGATCGTGCGTGTTTGCCTCCCTGAACGCCAATGCGCGCTCATACAGCGCGGCCTGGATCGTCTTCAGCGCCTCGTCTACCTGCTCACGAAGCTGGTCTTGGGAGACGAACGACTTCCCTTCTCGCCCCGGTTTATCCCGTCGAGCGAAAGCCACTGAATTATTCTGAACATCGCGCGGTCCGATCTCAATCCTCAACGGCACACCGCGCATCTCCCAATCGTTGAATTTGTACCCTGGGGTGACCTCGCTCCTGTCATCCACATGGACCCGGAACTCATTCAATTCGCTGCGCACTCTCTCGACTACGGCCAAAACTTTTGACTTCTCTTCATCGCTCTTATAGATGGGGACAATAACCACCTGGGTCGGCGCCAGCTTGGGCGGCAATATTAAACCCTTGTCGTCTCCATGAGTCATAATAATTGCCCCCACAAATCGTGTAGACAATCCCCAGGAAGTCGTCCATACGTACTGCAGTTCATTGTTCCAATCCAGGTACTGGATATCAAAAGCTTTAGCGAAATTTTGTCCCAGGAAATGCGAAGTGCCTGACTGGAGGGCGCGAGTATCACCCATCATGCCTTCTATCGTATAAGAGCGCACCGCTCCGGCAAATTTCTCACGCTCACTTTTTAAACCGGGGATAACCGGTACGGCCGCGTCATTTATCGCAAAATCTGCGTAAACGTTCAGCATCTGGAGCGTCTCTTCATCCGCCTCCTCGGCTGTCGCGTGTGCTGTGTGCCCTTCCTGCCAGTAGAACTCAAGCGTGCGCAGGAAAAGTTTAGTGCGCATTTCCCAACGTACAACGTTGCCCCATTGGTTGATCAGGACCGGCAGGTCGCGGTACGACTTGATCCATTTGGCGTACATGTAGCCAATGATCGTCTCTGATGTCGGCCGTACGACGAGCGGTTCTTCCAACTGCTCGCCGCCGCCAACGGTCACTACGGCCAGCTCTGGCGAAAATCCTTCCACGTGTGCCTTTTCCTTCTCCAGGAACGACATCGGGATGAACAACGGGAAGGCCGCGTTGACATGTCCGGTTTCCTTAAATCGTCTATCCAAACCGGCTTGAATATTCTCCCACAAGGTCCACCCGTAGGGACGCACGACCATGCAGCCGCGCACGGGTGCGTAATCCGCCAGTTCCGCCTTTAATACGATCTGGTTGTACCATTCTGAAAAATTTTTACTACGTGAGGGTAATGTATCTTTGCTCATATCTCCACTTCCGATCGATAAATTCGTACCTGATAATTATTTTTTCACCATTATAATTCAGCAAACGCTCTCTCAACATCATCAACACAGGTCAACGCCTGGCGCTGGCCTTCGGGTATATAGCTCGCCTGTGTCTTAAACATTTCTCGAAAAGTGTCCCGCCAGCCGCGACCGACCAGGACCAACGGCCGCTGAGGGATGCTGTTTATGGACATCAGCGTCCACATCAACGAAATTTCCGTTAATGTGCCGATGCCACCCGGCAGGGCAATGGCCGCATCACAGCGCTCGACCAGGGTAAACAGGCGATCTAGAATTTTCGTTGACCGGATCTCCTCCATCACCCAGGCGTTCGGCCCGGTTGGCCGCCACCTTTCAATCTCGTCACAGGTTACACCAATCACATGACCGCCGTTTTCCGACACACCCCTGGATACAGCTTCCATAGTGCCAATATAGCCTCCTGTTAGCACGCTATATCCCGCCCTGCCAAGCAAACGGCCCAGATGTTGAGCTTCTTCATAGGCGCTTTCACCGGGTCTGGGTCTTGATCCGCCAAATACGGACACTCGTTTTGTCATGTATAGTCACTCATCATCAACCTCGCCAACTTGATTTGGGTTCTCGTCCCATGTGCGCTGGTAATTTTGCTCCAGTTTCGACAAAACCGCCTTTTCCACGTCAATTTCAGCGATGCTGGCTATCTGCAGCAAATAAAGCATTACATCTGCCAGTTCATTCGCTAATTCATCTTGATCGTCAAGTTGGCCGTTCCATTGGAAATGCTCCAAAACTTCGCTGGCCTCCAGGACGAGAGATACCGCCAGGTTGCGTAAATTTTGCGGTCTTGGGCTTTGCGCCTCGTACCAGCCTTGCTTGCTGACAAATCGGTGCATTTCTTCGGTCAGTTCTGATATATCCATTGCGCCTGATTATATTTGGCTATCCACTATTGGTCAAACATTTCGCGCCCTTTCGTGTCCTTTCTCGTTCTTTCGCGTTCTTTCGTGCCCCTTCCGCGTTTAGTGTACAATTAAGTCAATGCATATCATCCTGACCCACGAACAGGCGGATTTCGACGCCCTGGCATCCTTACTTGGAGCCTACATGCTCGATAAAAGTGCCGTGCCCGTACTTCCACGGCGCATTAATCGTAATGTACGCGCGTTTTTAGCACTCTATGGAGTCGATCTACCATTTATCGATCCTCGCGATCTGCCTGATGAACCGATTCATGCTGTGACGGTTGTTGATTCGCAGTCTTTTGTAAGCGTAAAAGGCATGCATCCGGACACAAAAGTCAATATCATCGACCATCATCCGCCAAAAGATGACCTGCCAGGCAGTTGGTCTATCCTTCGGGAAGAAATCGGGGCGACGAGTACATTGCTGACCGAAGCTCTGTGGGCACGGGACGTGGTTTTCAACACGGTTCAGGCAACCCTGTTATTACTCGGCATTTACGAGGACACCGGTTCTCTAACCTACACCAGGACAACTGCCCGTGACCTCCAAGCCGCGGCATATCTGCTCGATCAGGGTGCGGACCTGCGAATTGCAAACAACTTCCTGAATCATCCTTTATCGCATGCCCAGCAAGCGCTTTACGATCGGCTGCGCGTTGATGCTGAACATTATCATATCCATGGTTCAACGATCATCGTCACATGCGGAGACGCAGTAGAGATGCGCGAGGAATTGTCTACCGTTGCACACAAGCTGCGGGATTTGCTCGACCCGGATGCCGTGTTTATGCTTATTGTCACCCGCGGGGGCGTCCAGATGATCGCCCGCTCTACAAGTGATAACATCGATGTTGCTGAAATACTCCGTCACTTTGGCGGTGGCGGTCACGAAAGGGCAGCCGCAGGTCTGGTCAGAGACCGGTCGCAGGATGAGCTGAAGGATGAACTTGTCGAGATCCTGCCAAAATTTGTGAAGCCAGCCATCACGGTCTCCCAAATCATGTCTCACCGCCCACAGCTGCTCTCCCCAAAAACATCGCTGGAAGATGCGGCTCAACGAATGCAGCGTTACGGATACGAGGGTTATCCCGTAGTCCAGGACGGGAAGGTGGTCGGTCTGCTCAACCGTAGGTCCGTAGATAGGGCCTTGTCGCATAACCTGAAGAAAACGGCAGGCAGCCTGATGAACGCCGGTGAGTACACAGTCCACCCCGAGGATTCTATCGAAGACCTGAAGCGTATAGTCGCCCAGAGCGGATGGGGGCAGATACCGGTTGTTGATCCGAATACCGGCGAAATCATCGGCATTGTGACACGCACTGATCTGCTGAAAACACTTTCGCCAACGCCAATAATACCCGGTCGCAACAACCTGGCCTCCCGCTTAGAGACCGCTCTTCCAGCAGAACGGTTGGATTTGCTGAAAACAATAGCTGGGCAGGCTTTCGAACAACATATCGCCTTGTTTATCGTCGGTGGGTTCGTTCGCGACCTGCTGCTGAAACGACCCAGCCTGGACTTCGACCTGGTTGTTGAAGGCGACGCCATCGAACTGGCACGCGCCCTCGCCAAACGCCATGGCGGACGGGTCACCAGCCATGCTCGATTCGGAACAGCAAAGTGGCTCTTACCGGAGTCTTCCGTGATAGGTACGTCGGCATTGGTATTCAAGGATCTACAATTTATTGACCTGGTTTCTGCCAGGACGGAATTCTACACCCACCCCTCAGCGCTGCCCACAGTAGAGCGAGGCAGCATTAAACTTGATCTCCACCGCAGAGACTTTACTATCAATACACTGGCGTTGCGTTTGGACGGGCACCATTACGGCGAGCTTCATGACTATTGGGGTGGGCTTGAAGACCTGAAAAGCGGTATTGTGCGAGTGCTGCACTCGATATCCTTCGTCGATGATCCCACCCGCATGCTGCGGGCGGTACGGTTTGAACAACGCTTTAAATTCCATATCGAAGACCGTACACTGGAACTAATGAACGAAGCACTCTCTCTGCTCGACCGTGTATCCGGCGATCGCATTCGTCACGAGTTAAATCACATCATGAAGGAGTCATGTGCGCCAGATATCCTTACACGTCTGGGTGAGTTAGGTTTACTAACTGCCATTCACCCAAACCTGAAGTGGGACGACTGGCTTCGCACACATTTCGATACGCTAGGTACAGAATTGCCTGATCCTGATTGGGAACTGACCGGTTACGATTCCGGTTCTGCGCTGAAACGCGACCTGTCTTATGTCATTTGGTTCTTACGTCTGTCTCCGGAAGAACTGGACCATGTATCCAGGCGGCTGAAGATACCCATCGATCTGGTCGGTGATTCACTTGCGGCGAGCAAGTTATGGCATCAATTGCCCCTTTTTGTTGAGGTGTCTCCCAGCGACACTGTCGATCAGCTTGAGGATATCCCACCACTCGCAAGATACGCCGTTTACTCAGTCACATCGGACACACAATTAAAGGGAATCCTTCATAAGTATGTTGCTCGTTGGCGAAAGGTTTCACCCTCGATTACCGGTCACGATTTACGCAATCGCGGTCTCCCGCCGGGTCCCGCCTATCGCAACATATTAAAAAGCCTGCGCGACGCGTGGTTGGATGAAATCATCAGCACGCCAGAACTGGAAAATGCTCTGTTGGAGAAGCTGATTGCTTCCCACAACGACGAAGTTAACGCTTAATTAGATTTTCGACACGTTAACTCCTAAAGTCTTGCATATGGTCAATTTCTATGTTAAAATGCGTGCGTATTGGGTAATAAGTAAGGATACGAGCGTCGATGAAAAGTGGGCAACCCCCACTTTTCTGCATAGTAGGAGTTTACGCGACCTCCAAACGGAGAAAAAGAACAGATGAAGAATGAGTTCCTTCTAGCCTTCAACGAAGTGCTGGAAGAAAAAAAGCTGCCAAAAGAAGTAATCCTGGATGCTGTCCAGGCGGCCATGGTTTCTGCTTATAGAAGAACCGTCAACGCCTCCAACGCACAGCATGTTGATGCCGTTGTCGATCCGGAAACGGGCAATGTGCTGATTTACGCGGAAAAAGAAGTCGTCGATAGCGTAGAAGACGACCGTACTGAAGTCTCTCTCAAGGATGCCGTACAGGTCGAATCAGAGGCTGAAATTGGTAGTATGGTAGTTGTTGAGACTACCCCACAGAATTTCGGAAGGGTAGCAGCCCAAACAGCGCGCCAGGTGATCCAACAACGCATTCGCGAAGCAGAGCGAGAAGCACAACACGAACATTTCAGCAGCCAGTTAGGTGAAATTGTCAGTGGTGTCGTCCAGGCAATCAACCACGCCGGCATCACCTTAGGCCTGGACATGAAGGCCGAAGGGCTTATGCCTCGCAACCAGATGATCCCGGGTGAAAGGTTCCGTGTACACGATCGTGTGCGCACGTTGCTCCTGGAGGTTAAGACCTCACCACGCGGTCCCCAGATCATCCTCTCACGCTCACACAAGAATTTTCTTCGCCGTTTATTGGAGAACGAAGTCCCGGAGATCTATCACGGCATGGTAGAAATTCGCTCCATCGCCCGCGAGCCCGGGCATCGCTCCAAGGTCGCTGTGTCGGCTTTACAAGCTGGCGTTGATCCGGTTGGCGCATGTGTAGGTATTCGTGGCGTGCGTATACAAGCCATTGTCCGCGAACTGCATGATGAGAAAATCGATGTCATTGAGTGGAATCCGGACCCGGGTCAGTACATTGCAAAGGCGCTGAGTCCGGCCAGAGTATCTGGAGTTTATCTCAACGAGTACACCAAAGGCGCCAAGACCGCCACCGTTGTCGTTCCCGAAGACCAGCTTAGCCTGGCAATTGGACGTGATGGGCAGAACGCTCGCCTGGCGGCAAAATTAACCTCATGGAGAATCGATATCAAGAGTCTGCCAGAAGCGGCAACCGATGCGCTCCATAAATTGCAATCTGATACCCCTCTGGCGGATTTAGCTGAAAGCCAGGCCGAAATTCTCCCACAGATTGAGAACATCCTTGCGAAAAAGGCCGAGGGACGCCCGGTTACACCGGAGGAATACCAGGTCCTTACACAATTTGTTGAACGCGTCGAGGGTACGATCATTAAAATTGAGGAGGAGATTCGCAAAGTCGAAGAGGAACGCGAACAGGTTGCCCGAGCCGGCATTCCAAACCTGGTGTTCGAAATGCCCCTGGCTGATTTCGAAGTCTCCGATCGCCTGTATGCCGTTGTTAGTGGAACCGGATACGACACAATCGGTGACCTTATGCTGAAGTACAGCCTGGACCCTGACTCATTGGATGCATTGAGCGGTATGGGACCGAAATCCTGGGCTGAATTTCAAGCCGCTATGGAAGACGTAAAACAAAAGGCTCAGGAACAAGAGTTAGCCCAGAAAGAAGCCGAAGAAGCGCTGGCTCTCGAGGCGGAAGCAGCCGAAAAAGCAGCAGCGGCCGAACAGGCTGAGGCTGAAGCCTTAGAAGATGTTGAGGCAGATGTTCCTGTTGGTGAGGGCGTCGAAGCGGAAGAGGCTCCAGCTGAAGAAATCGAAGCTGATGTTGAGGCTGAAGGTGAAGCAGAAGCTCCGGAAGACGCACAGGCAGTTGTAGTTGCTGAGGGTGAGGAAAAAACCACCTCACTCGATGACATCTTCGAATTGGACCCATCCAAATTCGATGTTGAGACTGGGGGTGTAAGTTTCGAAGAAGACGACGATCAGGAAACTAAAAAGAAGAAAAAAGAGAAGAGAAAGAAATTCGTCGAAATTGAGTACGATCCTGATGAGGATGTGACGCTTGTCAAGAAGAAGCGCAAGCGCGGTGACGAATCGGAATGGGAAGAAGAATGGACTTAGATCTAAACTGAGATTGTGAGTTTAGGTGACAAAAAAGACTGGCAGAAGAAAACATGTCCCTCAACGTACGTGTGTGGGCTGCCGCGAAGTTTTAGCCAAACGTTCGCTGGTCCGTATAGTTCGCACACCGCATGGTGTTGTAGTTGACAGCACCGGCAAACTGGCTGGGCGTGGTGCATATTTACACGATAAACGATCGTGTTGGGAACGAGGTTTGAGTGGGGCGCTTGCTCAATCACTCAAAACCGAGCTTGCAGAAGAAGACAGAGAACAACTGCTGGCCTACATGGAAACACTCCCGCACGGTGGGGCTGGTCAAGAGAAAAACAAAAGTGACTGAGAGCGTTCGATTGAAGAATTAACATAACTTTGTCTGACACGCTAATAAGTGCGAACATAAATAATCACAGAAAATTGGAGGTGCCGAATGAGCGAAAATGGGCATGATGAAAACATCATCGAATTACCGGCATCAATTACCGTACGCGAATTTGCAAGAATTATAGACTCTAGCCCCATTGAAGTCATTAAGAACTTAATGGCCAATGGTGTGATGGCCAATATCAACCAACAAATAGATTTCGACACCGCTGCCGTTGTTGCGGCAGAAATGGGCTATGAAGCTACCCTGGAAACCCTGGAAACAGCAGGGGACGATGATTTTGGTGAAATTGCGCTTTGGCGACGATTGATCGCCAACGAGCCCGAAGATCAGTTGGTAAATCGTCCTCCCGTCGTGACAATACTCGGTCACGTGGACCATGGTAAAACCACGCTGCTGGATGCTATCAGGCACACGGACGTGGCTGGAGGGGAAGCGGGAGGCATCACACAGCACATAGCCGCCTATCAAATTGAACACAATAAGCAGCAAATTACGTTTCTAGACACGCCAGGACACGCCGCGTTCACTGCCATGAGAGCCCGTGGCGCACAGGGCGCGGATATCGTGGTGCTCGTGATAGCGGCCGATGACGGCGTCATGCCGCAAACTCGTGAAGCCGCAGCCCACGCCAAGGCCGCTCGCGCGCCGATCATAGTGGCGCTCAATAAGATCGACAGACCCAATGCTGATCCGGATCGAGTTAAGCAGCAGTTGGCGGAGATAGAATTAATTCCTGACGAATGGGATGGTGATACCATCATCGTACCCATATCCGCGAAACTCGAGCAGGGGCTCGATGATTTGCTCGAAGCCATACTTCTGGTGGCCGATAACATGGACATTTTGGCCAATCCTGACGGCAAAGTCTTTGGAACTGTGATCGACGCTCAACGTGATCGTGCCCGGGGAGTCATGACGACTTTACTGGTTCAAAACGGCAGCGTACAAGTCAGCGACGTTGTTATGGTCGGCGAAACATACGGTCGGATAAAAGCGATGTTTGACTACCACGGGCGCAATATCGAAACTGCCGCGCCATCCACGCCTGTCTCAGTGATGGGTATAAACGATGTGCCCGTTGCTGGTGAATTGTTCAGAGTCACCGCCAGCGAACGAGAAGCGCGCAGCCGGCTGCGAGAAGCCGAAAAAGCTAAGGTAGTGTCAGAAACCGCACAGGTCAGCGCCGTAACTCTCGAGCAGTTATTCGAACGCTTCCAGGCAGGAGAGGTTCGAGAGCTACGACTGATCATCAAGGCTGATGTTCAGGGGTCACTGGAGCCCATCATGTCGTCCCTTAATGAGATGAGCGAAGGTGATATAAAAATTAATATCCTGCACTCAGGGACCGGCAACATTGGTAAAAACGATGTCATGTTAGCGTCTGCATCCCGCGCTGTTGTGATTGGTTTTAACGTAAAAGCAGACGACAGCGCCTATCGTTTAGCGGAAGCCGAAGGCGTATCTATTCGCTTATACGAAATCATTTATCGGTTGACCGAAGATGTCGAAAAGGCTCTCAAAGGTATGCTCGAACCCGAGGAAAAAGAGATCGTGATCGGGAAGGCAGAAGTGCGCGCAGTATTTCGCATATCAAAGATCGGGAATGTCGCAGGCTGCATGGTACTTGATGGTGAGATTCGTCGCAATGCAAACATTCGAGTTATTCGGAACGATGAGGTTCTTTTTGAAGGTACATTATCATCCCTGAAACGCCATCAGGATGACGTACGTGAAGTGCGTTCCGGTTATGAATGTGGAATTGGGATTAAGGGCTATAACGGTGTTGAAGAGGGTGACATCCTGGAAGGCTACATAATTGAAGTCGCCTCTCCTGTAGAACTATAGTCGCTTTGTTCATGAAACCGGTCACGGCGTAGACAGCAAGAAAAACGAGGCAGGTAGTGGTATCTATACTAAGAGCACAACGGATTGCTGAACGCATACAGGAGCAATTGTCTGAGATGTTGGTTCACAATATTTCTGATCCCCGCCTGGCAGGTATTTCTGTCACAGACGTGGATGTTGACCGCGAACTCGCCTATGCCAACATCTACGTTTCTGCCCTCGAGGGCTCCAGCCGCGCTGAAGAGGTGCTCGATGGGTTGGGTCACGCTCAAGGATACATACGCTACGAATTGTCGCAGCGTATAGAATTGCGCACATTTCCGCGACTCCGGTTTCACTGGGACCCTACTTATGAAAAGGCAGAAAGGATCGAGCAATTAATTGCATCCATTCAAGATGAGAGCCAGACGTCGGACGGCCCTCCAGACAGCGACCCTGGGGACACTCCTGTAATCGATGGAGAAGACCAAGATAATGTTCGCTGATAAGCTGCCGCAGCTCAGCCTCCTCGTGCAAAACGCGGAACGTATCCTGGTTGTCTCTCACGTTCGTCCGGACGGAGATGCTGTTGGATCTGTCTTAGGACTGGGATTAGCGTTAGAAGAGGCCGGAAAGCAGGTTCAAATGGTGCTGGAAGACGGTGTGCCGCGGATTTACCGGTACCTCGAAGGCAGCAACCGCGTCATGAAACGGACAGATGGCACCTTTGATCTTTGTTGTTCAGTCGATTCTTCGGACCTGGAGCGTACAGGTGATGTCCTGGATGGATACGGCCAGCCGGATATAAATATTGACCATCACGTAACAAACTTAAACTACGCAAAAATCAACCTTGTCGATCCCAGCGCGGTTTCTACTACAGAGATTTTAGGGGAATTGATACCGGCAGTGATCGGCCCAATTTCTCCTGATACAGCAGCCGCATTATTGACCGGATTAATAACTGATACTATAGGTTTCCGGACCTACAATATGACATCCAAAGCCATGCGCTTAGCTGCGGATCTAATGGATTTGGGAGCTGACCTTCCACTACTATATCAACGTTCCCTGGTAGAACGCTCTTATATGGCAACCCGATTCTGGGAAGCAGGATTACGTCGCATGGAACGTCAAGGAGGACTGGTATGGAGCACACTAACAGTCGAAGACCGTAATTCAATTGGCTATCAAGGGAGAGATGATGCAGATTTTATCAACGTGCTCTCCTCCATCGAGGACGCAGATATCGCATTAGTTTTTATCGAGCAGCCAGATGGCAGCATCAAAGTTAGCTGGCGTGCCCAGCCAGGTTATGATGTCTCCCAGGTGGCACTCAGCTTCGGCGGAGGCGGGCATCCTGCTGCCTCGGGTGCTGAGTTGTGCGGAGAAATCGATGAAGTGCGTAATACTGTATTGGAAAAAACCTTAGGAATATTAAACAATAACTAATCATCAATCGGAGAATCAATCTCTTATAACAGGTGGAAAATCACATGGAAAATATAAATAATGAACAAGATGAATTAAAGAATATCGTGTCTGGAGTCTTGGTTGTTGATAAACCAATCGGTCTAACATCCCACGATGTTGTCCAGATTATCCGCAAAGGATCTGGTATACGCCGGGCGGGTCATACTGGAACTCTCGATCCGCGTGCATCAGGTGTACTGGTGGTGTTGATCGGGCCTGCTGTGCGCCTCAGCGAGTACGTCTCAGCCTCAGATAAGCGCTATCAGGCCACCATTCGCTTAGGCAGCACTACGAACACCTTCGATGCCGAAGGAGAGATCACCAGCTCATCACCCGTAGAAGATCTCCCTGAAGAAGAATTTGACGCCATCCTGCAGCAATATGTGGGAGAGATCCAGCAAGTCCCTCCTCCTTACTCCGCTGTTAAAGTTAAGGGACGCAAAGCCTACGAGATGGCGCGTAAAGGAGAAGAGGTCAAACTGGAACCTCGCACCATTAATGTCTACAGCCTCGAAGTTTTGGAGTGGGCGCCGCCTGAAGCGGTGATCGACGTTTACTGCTCATCCGGGACCTACGTGCGTTCATTAGCCAACGATCTTGGTGAATCGCTCGGTACAGGCGCACATCTCGTCGGCTTACGCCGTACAAAGAGCGGATGGTTTACGTTGCGTGATGCCGTCCCACTAAGGCGCCTGCAGGAGTCCTTCGACGCTGGAAACTGGTATGAGTTCCTGATCCCTGCTGCTGATGCGCTCGCGGACTGGCCGATGATTGAGCTCAACGCGGACGAGGTCGAACTGGTACGCCATGGTCACCGCGTGCCTGCAGAACCAGACCAGGAGGGTATGGTGCGCGGCGTTAGCGAGCAGGGCGACCTGGTCGCGTTGTTGGAGCTGGACGAAGAAAAACAGGAATGGCAGCCACGCAAGGTTTTCTTCCAATCCTGAGTGTTCCGGACATCAGCTGCCAGAACCGGATTAGAAAAATCGGGCCAATGTGAGCGCAGTTTTTTGTAGGTCAGAGATTCCACAATGCAGCATTTCCATTCACTGGAACAGGTAAATCTACAAAATGTCTGGCTCACCATTGGATCATTTGACGGAGTGCATCGGGGACACAGAGCCATCGCCGAATATTTAACCGCCGGAGCTTTCGCCGCCGGCGTACCCGCTGTTGTGCTGACATTTCACCCCCACCCTGCCGTCATCCTTCGCGATCGCTCAGGTTCCTATTACCTGACATCACCAGATGAGCGCGCATCTCTCCTAGGCGATTTAGGTGTGGATGTGATCATCACCCATCCTTTCAATCGAGAAATCGCCGGCACCAGCGCCGGGGATTTTATGAGAAAGATCCATCATTATTTAAATCCCAGCCATGTGTTGGTAGGTGAAGACTTTGCCCTGGGGCATGACCGTGAGGGAGGACTTAACGTGCTGACACGCCTCGGTGAAGAACTTGGTTTCACGCTGACCACACTTTCCCCAATACGAAATGATCAGGATATTATCTCCTCCAGCCGCATCCGTTCCGCCCTGGCCGAGGGTGAAGTGACATACGCCAACAATATGCTCGGACGAACATTCCAGATTAAAGGAAGTGTGATACCTGGAGACGGGCGAGGTAGAACTTTGGGTATCCCCACCGCTAACCTGGAAATTTGGCCGGAACACGCTGTCCCCAAACCTGGCGTTTATGCCTGTTACGCTTACGTTGGGGAAGCGGTAAAGAATGCTGTCGTCAACATCGGTGTGCGTCCCACTTTTGAACCGGGGGGATCAGAGCAGCATGTTGAAGCACACATCCTGGACTTCAATCAGGATATTTATGGTAAATCGATCGCATTAGGTTTTGTCGCCCGGTTAAGGGACGAACAGCGTTTCTCAGGCATAGACGCGCTGGTTGACCAGATCCAACAGGATATCAAAAAAGCCAAAACGCTGCTGTAAATCAGTTTTTTTTCGTGCAATTCGTATTGTCCGGACACTTTCGTGCTAAACTTAGGACTTACGCAGTTCAAGGTTGCTGGGGAGTGTTGTGGGGCGGCTTTGCCGCCCCACAACACTCCCAAAGCCTACCCATCTGCGTAACTTCTAAAGTTGTTAGTCTACAGTTTAATTCACAAGAGAGGCGCACATGCAGCAGTATTTAGATTTGATGCAGCACATCCTCGACAGCGGCGCTCAAAAGGGTGACAGGACAGGAACCGGGACTCTTTCCCTATTCGGTTACCAGATGCGCTTCAACCTGCGTGAAGGTTTCCCATTACTCACGACGAAAAAAATACACTTCAATTCGATCATCTACGAATTATTGTGGTTCCTGAGAGGTGACACGAACGTTAAATACCTGCAGGATCACGGGGTCCGCATCTGGAATGAATGGGCGGACGAAAAAGGCGATCTTGGTCCAGTGTATGGCAGCCAATGGCGTTCTTGGATGGCGCCCGACTCGCGCACAATTGACCAGATTTCACAAGTGGTTCAACAAATAAACACCTCCCCCCACTCCAGGCGCTTGATTGTCAGCGCCTGGAACGTCGGGGAGATTGAGAAAATGGCGCTGCCACCCTGTCATCTGATGTTTCAGTTTTATGTGGTCAACGGCTCGCTTTCCTGCCAGCTTTACCAGCGTTCCGCCGATGTTTTCCTGGGTGTGCCCTTTAATATCGCATCATATGCGCTGCTCACTTTGATGGTCGCCCAGGTATGTAATCTTCAACCAGGCGAATTTGTGCACACCTTTGGTGACGTTCACTTATACAACAACCACATTGAACAAGCCAGACTGCAGCTGACCCGCCAGCCATACCCACTCCCCCAAATGAAGATTAATTCGGCCGTTGATTCCATCGACGATTTCCAACACCAGGACTTTGAGCTCATCAATTATCAAGCCCATCCCCACATAAAAGCCCAGGTAGCAGTATGATCGTCTCACTGATTGTGGCCATGGATCGCTCGGGCGGTATCGGAAAGGATAACCAGGTACCCTGGCATTTATCCGATGATCTTAAGCGCTTCAAAACCTTGACTATGGGTCATCACATTATTATGGGGCGTAAGACGTACGAGTCCATCGGAAAAAACCTGCCTGGCAGGGTTTCTGTCGTAATTTCACGAAAACCCGATTTTTTTGAAGAAGGTGCACTTGTGGCCAATTCATTTGAGGAGGCTTTACAACTCGCCCGCGACGCAGGAGAAAATGAAGCGTTTATCATTGGCGGTGGGCAGATCTACGGTTTAGCGCTGCCCCTTGCTGACCGCATCTACCTCACCCAAGTTGATACCCAGGCGGAGTGCGATGTATTCTTCCCTGAGTTTGATCTGGATCAATGGGTACATACACAGACCACCTTCCACGAAGCAGATGACAGGAACCAATATTCATACACGATAAAGACACTCGAAAAAACCTTAACTTGACAAATTTATTCCAACAACTATAATTCCTCCAATATAATACGGAAAAACAGTGAAGAGGACGAGTAGGCTTCTTATCGACAGTCCAGAGAGTGGGTGCAGGTGAGATTCCCACATGATCGTGGAAGCTGAATGGACCTCGGAGTTGCCGGGCGAAACACCACCGGATATACGCAGCGGGGCGAAAGACGTGCATTAGCCTGAGCCGGGTTTGCCGCCGTTATACTGGCACTTGTTGAGTGAGGCTGGCCTATTATCCCCGTCACATCACCGGCGGGTTTTTAATTCTGACCCTGGTTAGCCTAAGCGGGGTGGTACCGCGGATACGTTTATAACGTTCGTCCCCATGATGGATGAACGTTTTTTTATTGCACACGAAGTGCAAGGAGGACGGTATGTGAGTTGATATAGATTATATTCAAGCTTGGAACAGCCGGCCAGACCGGTTTTGTTACCCCGCCATTTATACAATCGCTTCATTTTCCGAAGGAGGAAGCCATGACGGATCAAATTAGTTTTACACTCAGTGCCAGCGATATACCGAAGTTTTGGTACAACATTAACGCAGACAACCCCATCCCACCTGCTCCAGTTCTGAATCCCCAGACATTAGAGCCGGTCACGCCCGACTTTTTATCAGTCCTCTTCCCCATGGAGCTGATCATGCAGGAGATCAGTGCCGAGCGATACATTGAAATCCCGGAAGAAGTGCGGGAGATCTACAAGCTGTGGCGACCCACACCGCTAATGCGTGCACGACGCCTGGAAAAAGCGCTCGATACGCCAGCCCATATATACTACAAGCACGAAGGCGTCTCCCCACCCGGCAGCCACAAACCCAACACTGCCGTCGCTCAAGCCTTCTACAACAAAGTTGAAGGCACCCAGGCGATAACCACCGAGACCGGTGCCGGTCAATGGGGTTCAGCGCTTTCCTTCGGCTGTAACGTTTTTGGGCTGCCCCTGGAAGTATACATGGTCAAGATCTCGTACAATCAGAAACCCTACCGGCGCATCATGATGGAGACTTACGGTGCAGATGTATATGCCAGCCCCTCAGATCGCACCAACTTTGGACGCTCCCTGCTGGCAGAGAATCCTGAAAATCCCGGTTCGCTGGGTATCGCTATCTCGGAGGCGGTGGAAGTCGCCGCTACGTCTGAGGGCAAGAAGAAATACAGCCTGGGTTCTGTACTCAATCACGTGCTGACGCACCAGTCCGTGATCGGTGAGGAAGCCGTCAAGCAGATGGACCTGGCCGGTGAGTATCCGGACGTGGTTATCGGGTGTGTAGGCGGCGGGTCAAACTTTGCAGGCCTGGCCTTTCCGTTCATGCATTACAACTTCACCGAAGGGAAGAATACGCGCTTTGTGGCCGTTGAGCCCTTCGCATGCCCCACGCTTACACGCGGTACCTACACTTTCGACTTCGGTGATTCAGCCCGCATGGCTCCCGTCGTCAAGATGCACACGCTCGGTCACAGTTTCGTTCCCGCACCCATCCATGCCGGCGGGCTGCGCTACCACGGAATGGCGCCCACTATCTGCGCCCTTGTCGACGGTGGCTACATCGATCCGGTAGCCGTCCACCAGCTCCCCACATTCGATGCCGCCGTGCAGTTTGCCCGTGCAGAAGGCATCATCCCGGCGCCTGAGACTTCCCACGCCATCCGCGTCGCCATCGACGAAGCGCTGGACGCCAAGGAAAAGGGAGAAGAAAGGGTTATCCTGTTCAACATGTCCGGGCACGGTCACTTCGATATGGCCGCATACCAGCAGTACTACAGCGGACAATTGGAGGACTACGAGTACCCGCAGGAGGCAATCGAGGCCGCCATGGCCGACCTGCCGCAGGTCAACATGTAAGTCTGTTTTGGAACCCGGTTTTCTGATATAGTATTTATTTCATCAGGTCAGTTTGGTAACGTCTTCCTGATGAGAAATGAAAACTATAAAAATAAACCGGGTTCCAAACAATTACTGATTAGCTAGAAATACTCATTCACGCAGCAACCCATACAGGTACCAGTATGGGTCTTGTGGAAATCCTGGCTCCAGGTCCGTATCCCAGATGAACCCACCAGGGACGATAATGGCTTTAAGATATTGATCTAAACTATCTAGAAGTAAATCTTCTCGGCCCCTAACTTCGTCCGCATCATCTGCTAACAATTGAAGAAGCGCCCGCCTCTCTACCTCATAACCATAACGGTCGAAATGAGAAGCCGGATGCTGTCGATAATCATCCAAGAAATTACGCCACAAATTTATCCGCGAACGGTATTCGGAGGACGCCTTCCTGCCCCACGCCGAGCGCCATTGGTTTTGTGCGGCCGTGATCTGGTCTGCGACGTCCTCAAACGCATCTTTCTGGACAGGCGATGCTGCCAGTACGCTAGCTTTTACCCTGGCAATGGATAAATTCCCCAGTGTCAGCCTTGGATAGGCCTTCTCCCCTCGTGACACCCTGATCCCGATCGGCCAATATAACTCAGCCGACAGCAAATAAGCCTCCAATTCAACAGCTCCGGCCTTCAAATATTGCAGCTCAAAATCAAACGAAGTCATAAGATACTCCCTTCAGTGGACATTATACTCCCGCCATCTATTCAGTGCTATATCTTAGATTGCTGGTCATTAATCTACACTAAATAAAAAATGACCCCGCTGGTATAACATAGCGGGGTCATTCAAATTAAGAATTTAGCGAAAATTCGCGTGAATTCGCACCTCCACTCTTCTATAGCATCAGCCTTAAAGGTTCCTCCAGGTAGGCTGCCAGGGCCAACATAAAGCGCGCCGCTTCAGCGCCATCGCTCACCCGGTGGTCCACCGAGATAGTCGCCTTCATACGCATACCAGGCGCCACCTCACCATCTACTACGACAGGTACTTCACTCACAGAACCGATCGCCAGTATCGCCGACTCAGGCGGGTTGATAATGGCGATGAAGTGCTCGACGTCGAACATACCAAGATTGCTGACAGAGATAGTTGACCCTTCGATATCGCCCGGTCTGACCTTCCCATCCCTGGCGCGTCCCGCCATGGTGCGCACTTCTAGCGAAATCTGGCGCAGAGATTTCCGATCTGCATCGTGGCACACCACAGTCAGCAACCCACCCTCAACCGCGACCGCCACACCCACGTTCACTTGTCCGTGCCGCAGGACTGAATCACCCTGTAGTGTCGCGTTCAAATTGGGGAACTGCCTGAGAGCCAGAGCCGTCCCTTTTACCAGAAAGTCGTTGACCGACAGCTTCTCCCCCTCCGGCAGCATAGTGTTGATCTGCTTCCTGAGTTCCATCACGTCTGCCATATCGTATTCATGGGTGACGTAAAAATGCGGTACCGTCTGTTTGACCTCCGTCATTCGTCTGCCGATCGCCGCTCGCAGCCGGTTGATCGAAACGATCTGATCTTCAGGTGCGGGTTCATATGCGGCCGGCGATAGGGGTGGCAGCGCGTTGGGCGCTGTCACTGGTTGGGCTTCGACTGCAGCCGGTGCACCTGGCTTTGGCGTCGCAGCTGCTTCCGCGGGTGCCGCCAGGTACGCTTCGATGTCCTTCTTGGTGACTCGCCCGGCTTGACCGCTGCCCTGCACCAATCGCAGGTCGATCCGCAGGTCGCTCGCCATCCGTCGCGCGAGCGGTGAAGCTCTCACGCCGCCGGGCAAAGCACTAATTTCATCAGGTTCTTCTGTTGCAGCGATTGGCACGCTCACTTCCGCTGGAGCCGCTGTATCTGTCGTTTCTATGGCCTCTTCTGTGGACGGAATTTCACCCACCAGGGCTTCGACATCCACCTCTTCACCCGCATCGGCGACGACCGCGATGGGCGTGTTCACCGGAACGATCTCACCTTCCGGGACCAGGTGTTTTGTCAGCACCCCTTCATAAACCGACTCAACTTCCACCGTCGCTTTATCAGTTTCGATCTCGGCCAGGACCGCGCCCTTGGGCACTTCTTCACCTTCCAGGATCACCCAGCGCACCAGGGTGCCCTCCGCCATGTCAAATCCAAGTTTAGGCATAGTCACAATGTCAGCCATTACAGCACCTCCTTGACCGCCTTGACCACGTCTTCCACCTGCGGCAGGGCAGATTGCTCGAGCGCCTGGTTATATGGTAAGGGGACTTCCTTTTGAGCTACACGCTGAATCGGGGCATCCACGTAATCGAAAGCCTCTTCATAAATTCGGGAAGTTATCTCCGACCCCACCCCATAAGAACGCCATCCCTCTTCGACGATTACCGCTCGGTTGGTCTTTTTAAAAGACTCGAGCACAGGTCCCATATCCAGCGGTCGTAATGAACGTAGATCGACAATCTCTACCTCGATCCCGTCTTTTGCCAGTTGGTCAGCCGCTTTTGTTGAAATCTCCAGCATCTTGCTATAAGTTACAATGGTGACATCCCTCCCCGGTCGTTGGATCTTCGAAACACCGATCGGGATGGTGTACTCTTCTTCAGGAACCTCTCCGCGCACCTGGTACAGGGTGGCGTGTTCGATGAACATAATCGGGTCATCAGACCGGATGGCGGATTTCATCAAACCCTTGGCGTCTTTTGGCGTGCCGGGCGCGACCACCTTCAACCCGGGGAAATGTGCAAAAACGGCATCTGGTGTCTGGGAGTGTGTTGCGCCCAGCTGCCGGCCGCCGCCTCCAACCGCGCGGATCACCATCGGGATCACAATTTGCCCGCCAAACATGTAATGCATTTTAGCCGTCTCGTTGACGATATGATCCATCGCCGAGAAGGCAAAATTAATGGTCATCAGTTCAGCGACAGGTCGTAATCCCGTCATCGCCGCGCCCAGCGCCGCTCCAATAATGGCCGCTTCAGCGATCGGCGTATCGCGCACCCGCTCGGCGCCAAAGTTGTCGTAAAATCCTTTGGTCACGGCATAGGTCCCACCCCACACACCAACTTCCTCTCCCAAAATAAAAACATTCTCGTCGCGCTCCATTTCCTCCCAGAGAGCCTGTGAAATGGCCTCGCGCATTGTAATTCTTGCCATAATGATATCCTCTAAATCATTCCGGTTAATGGTGGACAATGAGGAAGGAGCATTATGCCCCTATCCCTTCATCCCTTATCCCTTGGTTTTCGACATATACGTTTTCACACAGCGCTTCAGGCGCCGGGTCCGGGCTGCTTTCAGCGAACTGCACCGCAGCCTGCACCTCACCTTCTACCTTTGCGTCAATCGCGTCTAATTCTTTTTCAGTGGCCATTTCCTCAGCAATCAGGTAATTGCGGTAGATACCGATGGGATCGTTTTCCTGCCAGCGCTGGACCTCCTCGGCGTCACGGTAGCGCTCCGGATCGCCCATCGAATGCCCGCGGTAGCGGTAGGTGACCACTTCCATGAAGTAGGGTCCGTTCCCGCCGCGCACGTGCTCGAACGCCTTAATGGTCGCTTCGCGTACGGCGATCAGGTCCATCCCGTCCACCTGTACGTTGGGTATGCAGTAGCCCTCGGCTTTCTGACGCATCTCAATCACGGCGGAGGCGCGGTCAACAGGCGTCCCCATACCGTACTGGTTGTTCTCACACACCCAGATGACCGGCAGATCCCAGACCTTCGACAGGTTCAGGGCTTCGTGGAAATAGCCGATATTTGTGGCGCCGTCGCCAAACATGCACAATGTCACGCCATCGTTCTTGCGGTAATGGTCCCCCAACGCCAGCCCGGCCGCGATTGGCAGGTGCGCACCGACGATCGCATGCCCGCCCCAGAAGTTTTTCTCCACATCCGCCATGTGCATCGAGCCGCCCTTTCCCCTCGAACAGCCGGTCTCTTTACCCAGCAGCTCGGCCAAAACTTCGTTCGAAGTCAGACCGCAGTTTATCGCCACACCGTGATCGCGATAAGCCGTGATCACGCGGTCTTGCGGCTTGCGTGCCGATATTAATCCGGTGCTGACTGCCTCCTGGCCGATGTACAGGTGCAGGAAACCGCCGATCTTACCCTGCTGGTAAAGCTGGGCCGCACTTTCCTCGATCAGCCGGATCAGCACCATTTGATAATATAAATCCTGGTATCCCTCGTTTTGCATAGAAAACTGCGCCTCCATTGGTGAAATTCACACAAAATAACACCGGGATGATCCCGGCGTTACCATTATATGCTACCAATATATAAGTTACGTTAAATATTTCGTCCGTGGAAATTATACCAGAAGGCTTTTAATTTTATGGCTGACATATTGAAAATTGTGTGAATTTGGGGTGTATAATCTCATCACGCATATAATCAGAATGGAGTGTTTTTCGTGAAGAACCCATGATTTAGGAAACACTGTCAACAGACCCCGCGCGCAAGTTCTACTTGCTTACGCAATAATATGAACATCTTATACATCACCTACGCCCTCAACGGACTGTTGATGATCGCAATGCCCATCGCTCTGGCGGTTTACCTGACTCGCCGCTTCAAGTCCGGTTGGCGTCTGGTCTGGATCGGCGCGGCGACTTTTATACTCTCGCAAGTCGGGCACATCCCGTTTAACGCTTGGTTCTTCTCCCTGTTCGATAGCGGCGTCCTGCCCACACCCCCCGAGCAATATCGCCTGGTATTCACTGCCATACTGCTCGGGCTCAGCGCCGGGCTGTGGGAGGAGTGCGCTCGTTATGCGAGCTACCGCTGGTGGGCGAAGGACGCTCGAACGTGGGGCAAAGCGCTCGTTTTTGGCAGCGGGCACGGCGGCATCGAGGCCATAATCTTGGGAGCGTTGGTGCTGTTCGCGTTCATTCAGATGATCGCCATACGGACCGCCGACCTGTCGACCCTGGTTCCCGCCGAACAACTGGATCTCGCCATCCAGCAGGTGGACGCCTACTGGTCGGCTCCCTGGTACGGCACCATCCTGGGCGCTGTTGAAAGGGCGTTTTCGCTGGTCTTTCACCTGTCGGCCTCGGTCCTCGTGCTACAGGCGTTTACCCGCCGGCACATACGCTGGCTGTTCCTGGCTATCGGCTGGCACGCATTTGTGGACGCCCTGGCAGTCTACTCGGTCGGCACCTGGGGTCCTTACGTCGCTGAAGCGATCATCGGAGTAATGGCGCTGATCAGCCTCGGTATCATTTTCGCCCTCCGTGACCCCGAACCCGAGCCTACCCTTACGCAGCAGGCCGAGCTTCCCCCCGTCCTGGACGCCGCAGCGGCCGTTGGGGAGCATGATTTCGAAGAAACACCACAAAATCTGGAAGATTCCCGGTACAATTGACCGTAATATTGCACCATCTCTTGGAGAAATCAAGGATGATCACAACAGAAAACCTCACCAAAGAGTTCGATACCACGCTCGCAGTGGACCGCCTTTCCCTGGAAGTCAATGAAGGCGAAGTGTTCGGCTTCCTGGGCCCAAACGGCGCCGGCAAGACCACCACGGTGCGAATGCTGACCAGCCTGATCAGTCCCACGAACGGTACTGCCACCGTGGACGGTTTAAAGCTTGGCAGCCAGGATAAAGAGATCCGCCAGACGGTCGGTATCCTGACCGAAGCGCCCGGGTTGTATGAAAACCTGAGCGCGGAATACAACCTGCAGGTTTATGCCCACCTGTATGAAGTTGATGACCCGGACGGGCAGGTGGAAAAGTACCTGCGTATGCTGGGGCTTTGGGATCGGCGCCACGATGCCGCCGGCACATTTTCCAAGGGTATGAAGCAGAAACTGGCCCTGGCGCGAGCCCTGCTGCACGAGCCAAAGATACTGTTTCTGGATGAGCCTACAGCGGCGCTGGATCCCGAATCCGCCCGCCTGGTTAGAGATTTCATCTCCGAACTTCGTGAAGAGGGACGCACCATCTTCCTCTGCACCCACAACCTGGATGAGGCAGACCGCCTGTGCGACCGGATCGGCGTGTTTAAGTCCCATTTGCTGGTCGTCGATACGCCCGACCGCATGCGCACGCAGGTCTTCGGGCGAAAAGTTGTCATCCACCTGGCCAGGGCAGATGAGTCACTGGGGGATGAACTAACCGCGCTGCCCTATATACACGAAGCCAGCCTCATTGACAGGAAGCTGGTGATCAGTATCGATGATCCGGAGGCGCACAACCCGGATATCATCCGCCTGCTTGTCGGCAAGGGCGCCGATATCCAGTTCGTCGGCGAGCTGCGCAGGTCGCTGGAAGACGTCTATCTGCAATTGGTTCAAAACTCTTGAGGCAATCACATGAACAAAGTAAAAACCATCATCAGAAAAGAGTGGGCCGAAGTCTTCAAGAACCGCATGGTCCTGTTTACCATCATATTTCTGCCGCTTGTTTTCGCCATCTTACCCCTGATCATGCTGGGTATCGGGGACACATTGGGTGCAGATGATTTCACCAGCGAGATGCCGGCCCAATTCACGGGTATGTGCTCTGCTGATCTCACCGGTAGTGAATGCTTCCAGGTGTACATGGTCAGCCAGTTTATGCTGCTCTTTATGCTCACTCCACTCATCATCCCCATCAACATCGCCGCTTACTCAATTGTAGGGGAAAAAACAACCCGCAGCCTGGAACCGCTTCTGGCTACTCCGATCACGACCTCCGAGCTGCTGCTCGGTAAAAATTTGGCGGCAGTCATTCCCGCGGTCTTGGCCACCTGGATCGGATTCCTGATTTACGCTATTGGGGCGGGAATCATCGTCAGCTCACCCAATGTGACCCGCGCCCTGTTGAATCCGATGTGGCTGCTGGCGGTCATTGTGCTCGGACCGCTTCTTGCGGTCATGTCGGTAAACTTCGCCATCATGGTCTCATCGCGAGTGACCGATCCGCGCGCAGCCGAACAGATTTCAGCCGTGATCATTCTGCCCGTTCTGCTCGTATTCGTCGGTCAGATATCCGGCCTGTTTTTCATCAACAGCACCCTGATCCTGGTTTTTTCGTTGATAATCGGTATCATCGATGCGGTCATGATCTACCTGGCCGTGCGCACCTTCCAGCGCGAGACGATCCTCACCCGCTGGAAATCGTAAATACATTATGTTTCTTATGGGGCTGTTCCATAACCACTTGAATGCCATTCTGAACGTAGTGAAGAATCTCACTCATAGTCGAAGAGACCCTTCGCTCCACTCAGGGTGACAACCTTTTGTAACAGCCCTTTACTTCTAAATTATCGGGAGGGCTTCATGAGGAAAATCGCTCTTAGCGTTTGTCTCCTAACAATTGTAATTACCCTGGCGGCGGGTGCTGCCTATGCGCAAGAAACTGGCACCCTCACGCTTAGACTTCGCCGGGATTTCGGTTACGGCGCAGGGAATGATATCCAGGGCAATTTCAGCACGAAAGTAAACGGCCCCGAGAACTTGGTGCGTGTGGAATACTATCTCGACGACCGACTAATGGGCCAGTCGAGCGAGCCGGCCGACTTCCGGTTCAAATTCGATACCGACGATTACCCGCCCGGCGTCCACACCCTGAGCGCCGTCGGTTTCACCTCCGGCGGGGATGAGCTGGGTTCCAACACCATCACCAGGAATTTCCTCACCGCCTCGGAAAGTAGAAGCTCGACGTTCAAGGTCGTGGGCATCATCCTGGGATTAGTCGTCGTGGTCTCCCTGGTGTCGTTCGGGATATCCATGCTGGCTGGTGGCAGAAAAAAAGGCTCAACGCCAATGAGCACACCCCGCAGCTACGGACCGCTGGGCGGCACCGTCTGTCCGAAGTGCGGCAGCTCCTTCAGCCGTCACTTCTGGGGGTTGAATATCGGTATAGGTAAATTTGACCGCTGCCCGCACTGCGGTAAGTGGAGTGTCACGATGCGCGCCTCACCGGGGGAATTAATGGCCGCCGAAGAGGCGGAACTGGAAGCAGCTCAAGAAGTTCCCGAGGATGCCCCGGTCATCAGCGAAGAAGAGCGCCTTCGAAAAGACCTCTACGACTCCCGCTTTGAGGATGTCTAACGAACTGAGGTTATTTAGTTACCGGTCGCTCTGGATCTGCGATCCACTCGCTCCACGAGCCGACATACAGCTTCGCCTCCCCCAGGCCGGCATGCTTCATCGCCAGGATATTGTGAACGGCAGTCACGCCTGATCCACAGTAGAAAGTTATATTCTCAGGTTGGATGTCACCAATTACCCCCAAATACCGCGCTCGCAGTTCCCCGGGCAGGTAGAAAGTGCCTCCAGGAGTCATATTTTCTTCATACGGCAGCGAGATCGCTCCCGGGATATGCCCGGCCACCGGATCGATAGGCTCGATCTCACCCCGGTAGCGCTCAGCGGCACGCGCGTCGATCACCAGGCTGGTGGGGTCGTTCAGCATGGCCTCTACATCTTCGGCGTTGACAATCAGCTCTGGTCTCTCTTGGGCGAAAAACTCCCGCCTCGCACGTCCCTCCTCACCGCTCTGTACAGACCGCCCTTCAAACTGCCATTTCCCCCAGCCGCCGTCAAGAACCGCAGTAGCATCGTGACCCAGCCAGCGTAACATCCACCACAGGCGTCCCGCCGCCAGAGCGCCGCCCGCATCATCGTACGCCACCACTTGTTTACCTGCACTTATGCCCCATTCCGAAAAGGTCTCCACCACCTGCTCAACTGGCGGAAGCGGGTGACGACCAGTCACGCCCAGCACAATCGGCGAAGACAGGTCGTCATCCACGTGAGCGTACACCGCGCCCGGGATATGCGCAGCCAGATAATCCTGTCTCCCCTTCTCTGTGTCGGCTGTCTGGAACCGGCAGTCAACGATCACCAGATCTGGATCGTCAAACAATTGAACTAACTCTGATGTTGAGATTAAAACGCTGTAACTCATGGGTTGCCTTTTTTATCCTTCTCGTTTTATACAGATTTTACTAAAATATCAGCATAACCAACAGGTTCACTTCCTATCTCCATGTTCAACCGGCCTCGTTTATGAGATAATCAAATCCGAAGGATAGGATCCCATGACCGACCACCCCACCTCCCCTCGCACCCGGGTGCGCCTCGATTTGCTCTACCGTCTTTCGCAGACTTTTAACTCTTCGCTGGATCTGGACCAGGTGCTCAACACCGTGATGGACGAGGTCATCGCGGCCGTGAAAGCCGAGCGCGGCTTCGTAATGCTTCTCGATGAGAGCGGTCAATTAGAATTTAAGGTCGCCCGGGGTATCGCGAAGAACACAAAGTTTAAAACTTTAAAATCTTATTCTTTTCTTCGCGCCCTCGCAGTGAATAAATCCCTGATAAAATGTAAACCTATGAATAAATCAATGCACAATACCTTCGAATTCCACATTTCACGCCATTCCAGGGACTATTACCAGTTCGACCAGTCCCTCTTCTCCACCAACGGCAGCGTCATCTTCGCCAACTTCCACGCCGCACGGGCGTTCGCCCAGAAGATGAACCAGCGCCGCGACCTGATCAGCTACCCCGAGACCGCGGTGCGCGCGGGGCAGATCAACGCCCTGGGCTTGATCGACGAGATCATGCACCTGATAGTCGAAGAATACCGCCAACAGCGCAACCCGCAGGTTTTAGTAGAGGCGGTTGCCTGGTTGGAGCAGCACATCGGAGCCGAGCAGCTCGACAAACTCCTGCGCCAGTTCACCGATGAATTTCCCCCGCTGCCCGTTTACCAGCGCCAGATGGGTATCGACGAATACCTGTCCGGCGAATCGCTCACCGCCTCCGGCGAGACCATCTCCAACCGCCAGATCGCACTCGAAGAGCTGCTGATGCTCTGGCTCACCAACGTCAACCCCGCCACCTCACCCTACCACGAGCTGTTCGACGACGACGCCCTGGAGAAAGACACCGCTTATCTGCAGGTCATGGAGGGGCTGCACGACTTCTTCGATACGCAGCCGCCCTTCGGTCCCGACTACCAGAACTTGATCGACATGCTGCGCGCCCCGGCCCTCGCCGTACCGCACTCCCTCTCCGGCCAGTTGGAGTACATCCGGAATCGCTGGGGTGCCCTGCTGGGAACGTTCCTCTACCGCCTGTTGAGCAGCCTGGACCTGATCAAGGAAGAGGAGAAAGCCATCTTCGGCGTGGGCGGCGGCGGTCCTTCTCGCGTCTACGAGTTCGGCGGCCTGGAGCTGGAGCCGGAGCGCTTCAGCCAGGACAAAGACTGGATGCCCAACCTGGTGCTGATCGCCAAGAACAGCTACGTCTGGCTGGACCAGCTATCCAAAAAATATAAACGATCCATCACGCGCCTGGACCAGGTGCCGGACGAAGAGCTGGAGACACTGGCGCGCTGGGGGTTCAGCGGCCTGTGGCTGATCGGGCTGTGGGAGCGCAGCACCGCCTCCCGCACCATCAAGCAGATGCGCGGCAACCCCGAAGCGGTCGCCTCCGCCTATTCGCTCTTCAGCTACGACATCGCCGCCGACCTGGGCGGAGACGGCGCTTTCCAGGACCTGCGCCAGCGCGCCTGGGATCGTGGGGTGCGCCTGGCCTCCGACATGGTGCCCAACCACATGGGCATTGACTCACGCTGGCTGATCGAGCACCCGGATTGGTTCGTCTCCCTCGACTACAGCCCCTTCCCAGCTTACACCTTCAACAGTCCGGACCTGTCCTGGGACGAGCGCGTCGGCATCCACATCGAAGACCACTACTTCGATAACAGCGACGCAGCCGTGGTCTTCAAACGCGTTGACCGCTGGTCCGGTCAGGAGAAGTACATCTACCACGGCAACGACGGCACCTCCATGCCCTGGAACGACACCGCCCAATTGAACTACCTGATCCCCGAAGTGCGCGAGGCTGTCATCCAGACCATCCTGCACGTCGCGCGCCAGTTCCCCATCATCCGCTTCGACGCCGCCATGACCCTGGCCAAGAAGCATTACCAGCGCCTGTGGTTCCCGGAGCCCGGGAGCGGCGGCGACATTCCCAGCCGCGCCGAACACGGCCTGACCAAAGCCCGTTTTGACGAAGTGTTCCCCACCGAGTTCTGGCGCGAGGTCGTCGACCGCGTGACCCAGGAAGTGCCCGACACCCTGCTGCTGGCGGAAGCCTTCTGGCTGATGGAAGGTTACTTCGTGCGCACGCTGGGTATGCACCGCGTCTACAACAGCGCCTTCATGAACATGCTGCGCGACGAGAAGAACCAGGAGTACCGCCTGGTGATCAAGAACACGCTCGAGTTCGATCCACAGATACTCAAGCGCTACGTCAACTTCATGAACAACCCCGACGAGCGCACCGCCGTCGACCAGTTCGGCAAAGGCGATAAGTACATCGGTATCTGCACCCTGATGGCCACCCTGCCCGGTCTGCCCATGTTCGGACACGGGCAGATCGAGGGCTTTACCGAGAAGTACGGCATGGAGTACCGCAAAGCTTACTGGGACGAGATCCCAGACGGCTATCTGGTCGAACGCCACGAGCGGGAGATTTTCCCCTTGCTAAGGCGGCGCTGGCTTTTCGCCGGTGTATCCGATTTCCTGCTTTACGACTTTTACAGCGAGGGAGGCGGTGTCAACGAGGACGTTTTCGCCTACTCCAACGCCGCCAGCGAGCAGCGTTCCCTGGTCGTCTTTAATAACAAGTACGCCGAGACGGTCGGCTGGATCCGCGTCTCGGCCGCCTACCTGGACAAATCCGGCGCCGAACGGCGCCTGGTGCAGAAGAACCTGGGGCAGGGCCTGGGGCTGAGCGACGCCAGCGATCATTTCATTTTATTCCGCGATCAGGCAAGCAGCCTGCAGTACATCCGTAACTGCCGCGAGCTGCACAAAAAGGGCATGCACCTCGAACTGCACGCCTACCAGACCTGCGTCTTCCTGGATTTCCAACAGGTGGTCGACGACGAACTCGGGCAGTACGCCCAGGTTGCCGAATACCTGGCCGGCCGCGGCGTTCCCTCCATCGACGAAGCCCTCAAAGAGCTCTACCTGCAGCCCGTGCACCGCGCCTACCGTGAGCTGGTCAATCCGGGCATGTTCCGCTGGCTGGCCGACAACCGCCAGACCGGTGAGATCGAACCGGATACCCTTACCCAGGCCCTGGAAGAATACCAGGCCAAAGCCCGTGACCTGCTGGAAGCCGTCCGGTCTTTCACCGGGGTAGAAACCAAAACCGATATTAATGGTGATTTGGACCATCTCGCGGCCAGGATGCGCCTGGAAATGGAAGCCGCCCTGCGGTTGCCGGCTCTCTACCTGGAGACCATCTCGTCCGAGTCCGACACCATCAACCAGGCCATCGATTACCTGGATGCAGACCCGCCCTCCACCTTCTTGGGTACCCTGCTCGGCTTCCTGGCCGTCAAAGACCTCGGCCGCGTGAGCGTTGAAGATCCCATCGACAGGTCCAAGGCCGCCGGCATCAGCCGGGCCTGGATCGACGAGTGGCTGTTGGGTAAGATCATCGCCGAGACGCTGGTCGAGTTGGGCGTCGAAGAAGGGATCGCCTGGCGCCGCGTGCACCTCGTCAGGCTGCTCGCCACCCACTCCGGCTGGTGCGCCATCGGGGGTGACGTCGTCCCAACCCCCCATTCCGTCCTCCAGGCCTGGCTCGAAGACAGCGAACTTCAGGCCTACCTGGGTATCAACCGCCACCAGGAAGTGCTGTGGTTCAACCAGGAATCCTTCGACGATCTGCTGTGGTGGATGTACGCCGCCAGCGTGATCCACATCACCGCCGGTGAGGCAGAGCCCCAATCCCAGCAGACCGCCATCATAGACTGCTACAAGATCATTCACCAGCTCCGGCAGGCCGCAGATCTGTCAGGCTACCAGGTCGAAAAGCTCCTCGAAGCCGCGAAATAACCCCCACCCATGCCCCCTCCCCTCCGCATCCTCTTCCTGGCCTCCGAAGCCGACCCCTTCGTCAAGATTGGCGGTCTGGGCGACGTGGCAGGATCGCTGCCGCGGGCGTTGAAGGTCCTCGACCCCGCCCTCGACATACGCCTGTTGATACCATTCCACGGCGCCATCCAGCGCCAGGACTACGAACTGCGCACGGTGGCCGTTTTTGATGTGCCCACCGAGGACGGCGCCATCCGCGCCGAAGCCCTGCTTTTCGACCTGGCCGGCCTGCCCGTCTACCTGATCGGCGGCGCGCCCATAGCCCGCGACGCCCCGGTTTACACCGCCGACCCAGGCGTGGACGGCTACAAATTCACCTTCTTTTCGCTCGCCGCCCTGCAGCTTGCGCAGGAGATGGAATGGGCGCCCTACGTGCTGCACGCCAACGACTGGCACACCGCGCCCGCCATTTACGCCCTCAGCCTGGGGCGTGATGACTACTCAACCCTCCAGGACACCAGGACACTGCTAGGGCTGCACAACCTTCCCTACCTGGGTACCGGCGCTGGAGGCGCGCTGGCCGCCTTCGGGCTGCCTCCCGCCGTTGGTTCGGATATGCCCGCCTGGGCCCAGTACTTGCCCCTGCCGCTGGGCCTGCTCGCCGCCGACCACATCGTGGCCGTCTCGCCCAACTACGCGGCCGAGATCCTGACCCCCGAATTCGGCTCCGGGCTGCATAAATTCCTGGCAGGTAGAGCCGGCGACATCAGCGGCATCCTCAACGGCATCGACACGGCGCGCTGGGACCCCGCTGCGGACCCGCACCTGGTGTTAAATTTTGACCTGCACAATCTCACACAACGCGCCAACAACAAGACCGCGCTGATCAACGAGTTCGGATTGGACATGGATCCCGGCCGCCCATTATTCGCCGTCGTCTCCCGCCTGGACTACCAGAAGGGCATCGACCTGCTGCCGGATGCCCTGCATCAGGTCAGCAGCGAGGACTGGAGCCTGATCGTGCTGGGTACCGGCGACCCAACCCTGGAAGCCGCTGTCCTCCAGCTCGAGATCGATTACCCGGCCCGCGCCCGCTCCGCCATCCGCTTCGACTCGGCCCTCAGCCACCGCATCTACGCCGGCGCCGACGCCCTGCTAATCCCCTCCCGCTACGAGCCCTGCGGCCTGACGCAGATGATCGCCATGCGCTACGGCTGCCTGCCGATCGCCCGCGCCACCGGCGGCCTGGCGGACACCATCACGGACCACGACCAATCCGGTACGAACACCGGCTTCCTGTTCGAAGACGCTGCCTCCGAAGACCTGGCCGCAGCCCTCCGCCGCGCCTTGATCGCTTACCAGGATCAGGACCAATGGCGCGTTATGCAGCGCAACGCCATGCTCCAGGACTTCTCGTGGCAGCGCTCCGCTGAGCAATACCTGGCCCTCTACCACAAACTCATCAAACAGGTGCCACCTGAATCACAGGTGCCACGTACTTGAAAAATAAGGTTATGCGTCGATACATTTACAGCATCATACGGAGATCTCAGATGGACTTCGTTTGTAAGTGCGTGGCACCTCCCCCATTAGCACAATTCGCGGTCCAAGTTTTTTCCTTAATAAAATTAGCTTTTCTTCGCACCCATCGCTCCCTCCGCGGTGAAAAAATACCAGCTCGAGCAGGATTTCTAATCCTGCGCACCTCCCTCAACGGTGATTACAAATCATCTCAGAGCGAGAAACATATCTTTTATTCTCTTGGTTTTTTCTTCGTGCCTTTCGCGGCCTTCGCGGTGAGAAATTTAAAAAGTGGTAACGGAAATCCATAAAATCTGTGGCAAAATAACTGTAGAAAAATCCGCGGTTACCATCTAGGAGAAAATTATGAAAACCCGCGCAGTCATCCTGGCAGGCGGTGAAGGCTCCCGGCTCGGCATCCTCACCGACAAACGAACCAAGCCGGCCGTACCCTTTGCCGGCAAGTACCGTATCATCGATTTTACGCTCTCCAACTGCGTCAACTCGGGCATCTTTGACGTCATGATCTTGGCGCAGTACCGCCCCCACTCTCTGATCGAGCACATCGGACCCGGCGGTCCCTGGGACCTGAACCGCGACTTCACGGGGGGCGTGCGCATCCTGTCGCCCTACCTGGCGCGCGGCTCCTCCGATTGGTACCTGGGCACCGCGGACGCCGTGCAGCAGAACTTCCGCTTCATAAAATCCGGTTCACCGGACCTGATTCTGATCCTCTCCGGCGACCACATCTACAAGATGGATTACTCCGCCATGATCGATTACCACCTTAAGAACCAGGTCGAGCTGACCATCGCCAGCATCCGCGTGCCCGATGAGGACGCCTCCCGCTTCGGCATCCTCGGTGTGGGCGATAACAACCGCGTGACGTCCTTTGTGGAGAAACCCGATCATCCACCTTCCGATTTAGCCAACATGGGCGTCTACCTGTTCAGCCGCAGCACCCTGGACCACGCGCTCTGGGATGACCGCACTCTGGACGACTCCTCTCACGATTTCGGCAAGGACATCCTGCCCCGCCTGGTGGCCGAAGGCAGGCGCGTCTTTACCTACCCCTTCGACAGGTATTGGGTGGACGTCGGCACCATCACTTCATACTGGCAGGCGCACATGGACCTGCTTACGGAAAACCCGCCCATCAACTTGAACGATCGCCATTGGATCATCCACACCCGCACGGAGGAGCGGCCCCCGGTGCGCATCGCCGCAGGCGCTGTCATCCTGGATAGCATGATCACCGATGGGTCGGTCATCGAGAGCGGCGCGCGCATCGAGCGCTGTGTCCTCTCACCTGGCGTGCACGTCGGATCGGGCGCAGTCATCCGCGATTCCATCATCTTGACCGACGCGGTGATCGAAAGCGGCGCCCGGATCGAGGCCACGGTGATCGAGAAGCGCGTGCGGGTAGGTGAAAATGCCCGCGTCGGGAGCCTCGGCGAGGGTGGAACGCCATCCATCAGCATGGTCGGCAAGAAAAGCGTCCTTCCGGCCGGCATCGTCATCGAACCCGGCGCCATCATCGGCACTGACGTGATCCCGGAAGATTTCGTTTCGCAGATCGTCCGTTCAGGCGACTACGTCCAGACAAAAAGGCAGCCCTATGAAGTTTGAACGTTCTTCTGGCATCCTGCTGCATCCCACCAGCCTGCCGGGAGATTACGGTATCGGTGACATCGGACCCATGGCATTTCGTTGGATCGACTTCCTGGCCGAATCCGGCTGCTCGCTGTGGCAGGTCCTGCCCCTGGGACCGACCGGTTACGGTGACTCCCCTTACCAGTGTTTTTCGGCGTTTGCCGGGAACCCTTACCTGGTCAGCCCCGAATCACTGCTGGCGGAGGATTTACTGCACAACAACGACCTTGTCGATCGTCCAGACCTGCCGGAAGACAACGTTGATTTCGGCCGTCTCATCCCCTGGAAACTGGGTTTATTGGACCGGGCTTATATTCGCTTCGAGAAGCAGGCCGCACCCGGACTGGGTGGTCAGTTCGGAGAGTTCCAATCGGCGCAGGCCCTCTGGCTCGATGACTTTGCCCTGTTTATGGCCTTGAAAGAAGTCCACGGCGGCGCTCCCTGGCCGACTTGGGAACCGCCCCTGCGCGACCGTGATCCAGCTGCGCTAGCTTCCGCCCTCGGGGAACACCAGGTCGCCATACAGCGCCAGAAGTTCCGCCAGTTCATCTTCTTCCGTCAATGGGAAGCGCTTCGTTTTTACGCCCGCCAGCTCAGCATCCGCATCATCGGTGATATCCCGATCTTCGTGGCGCACGACAGCGCCGACGTTTGGGCCCACCCGGAGCTCTTCCACCTGGATGCGAAAGGGAATCCAACCGTTGTGGCCGGAGTCCCGCCCGATTACTTCTCCCCCACCGGTCAGCTCTGGGGCAACCCGCTTTACCGCTGGGACGTACACCGGACGGAAGGTTACGAGTGGTGGATGGCACGTCTGCGCGCTGTTCTTGAGATGGTCGATATCGTGAGGCTGGATCACTTCCGCGGTTTCGCCGCGCATTGGGAGGTGCCTGGGAAGGCAAAAACTGCCGAGAATGGGCGTTGGGTGACCGCTCCCGGGATCGAATTCTTCGAGCACGTTTCGCTGTCCCTGGGCGACCTGCCCATCATCGCCGAAGATCTGGGCGTGATCACGCCGGATGTTGAAGAAATGCGCGACCACTTCGGGCTTCCCGGCATGAAGATCCTGCAGTTTGCGTTCGCCGGCGGACCCAAAGACGACTTCCTCCCGCATAACTATGTCGAGAACTGCATCGTATACACAGGCACCCACGACAATGACACCGCCCGCGGCTGGTACGAGCGCGTCCAAGATGACGAGAAAGACTTCTACCGCCGCTATCTCAACCGCGATGGGAGCGACGTGGCGTGGGACCTGATCCGCGCCTGCTGGGCGTCCGTGGCCGTTTTCGCTCTCGCCCCTATGCAGGATTTCCTGGACCTGGGGAACGAAGCACGCATGAATTACCCCGGCGACCCCAGCGGCAATTGGACCTGGCGTTTACCAACAGATAGCATGAACCCCTCGTTGAGCGCACGTATAAAAGAACTCAACTTCCTTTATCTGCGTACCAGTGAGATCAAGAAATAAAGTTGGCAATATGTGTTTGGCACAGGATATGCCAAACACATATTGCCAACTTTTAAATGTTAAGCAGAGATAAATATTAATGGAAATAACCATTAATACTTGTGCAATTATGCACAATCTGTGATATAATTCACACCAAGCTCGGGAGTTCATCACGACATCATCATCGCTAATCCTCTCGGGCTTTTTTTCTTTAAAATGTCCCAATCCAAATGAGTACTTCATCCCCTGAAAACTACAATCGTCTACCCCAGCAACAGCTTATCTACAGCCGCTATCAGCTCGCTTAGTGTTCCCGCTTGCAGTATTACGTCGCACATCGGCGCGTATTTGAGCATATCGCTGTCTCCACTCCCCCACAGCATGGGACCTTCCGGTGTCAGCCAGATCGTGCGCCGGCTGCGCCGTGAGATCTTATCGAACAGGTCCAACCGTGGATCACGGTAATTATATCGGCCATCTCCGACCACTATGAAAGTCGTCCGGCTGTCGATCTTATCCATGTAGCTCCGGCTGAAATCCGTCAAGCTTCCCCCGAAGTCGGTGTTGTAGAAACCTGAGGGCATGCGGTCCAGGACCCCGGCCACGCCATCACCGGCGCCCTTTCGTTCAAAGTCAGGTGATATATATTCCAGGCGATTGATGAACGCAAATGAATACGTCTTGCTGGTCTGGTCCTGCAAAGCGTACAGCAGGCTCAACATCAGCTCCGAGCAAGAGCGCATCGAGGTGCTGATATCGCACATCACCACCAGGCGCGGTTTTTGAATCCGGTCACGGTATTTCAACTTTATGGGCACATTCCCATGCTTTAGGTTAGCGCGAATCGTCGCTTTGGGATCGAGCTGGCCGCTTTGCGCAGGTCCATGGAGCGTAAACTCTGCACCAGCTCGACAGCCTGGCGTGCCATTTTCGGTGATAATTCGGGCACCTTCAAACGCACCACGGCCATCTCTTGCTCGATCGAAGGGTAATCGATGAACAGGTAAAGACAGCGCCTCTTCAGCGCCTCGCTCAGTTCGCGGGTGTTGTTGCTCGTCAGCAGCACCAGGGGCCGGTGCACGGCGGTCAACGTGCCTAACTCGGGAACGCTGACCTGGAAATCGCTCAGCACTTCCAAGAGGAAAGCTTCGAACTCAGCGTCCGACCGATCAACCTCGTCAATCAGCAACACGGTGGGTTTTTCGCTCAATATCGCTTTCAACAACGGGCGCTGCAGTAAAAAGCGCTCCGAAAAGAATACGTCTTCTTCATCAGCCAGGCGGTCTGCTGCTTCGCTGAGGTTGCCTGCACCAGACAGTGTTTCGTGCAGCTTATCGCGCAGAAGCTGCGTGTATAGCAGCTGCTTGGCGTACTCCCATTCGTACAATGCCTTGGTCTCATCTAACCCTTCGTAGCACTGCAGGCGGATAAGCTCACGTTTGGTCGCACCTGCTACCGCCTTCGCCAGCTCGGTTTTGCCTACGCCGGCAGGTCCTTCAACCAGGAGTGGTTTTCCCAACTCCTGGCTCAAATACATGATCGTGGCGATCTCGTTGCTGGCGATATAAGCCCGGTCACCGAGAGCGGATTTTAATTCTAGCGGCGAATCGAATCGCAGCGTATCATTCTTCAACTTCCTCACCCTCAGCGGCTGGTTTCCAATCTGGAGCAGCTCTCTCCAGCGCCTCTCTGGATACGCGGTTCATGCGTTTGCAGTGAGGGCACTGGGCGTTATAATGCTGCAAATCATCCGCTTCCATCATATCCAGCGCCGCATTCACGGCATCCTTCCCAATCGCAAACGGTTTGTGGCACTTAAAACAACGTAACTGCATCTTTACCTCCTGGTTTCTTTTCCTCTTGATTATTTCGCCCCCGAGAATCGCTCGTGGGCGTCTCGTGACCATATATCAGATCAATACCCCAAAAAAATGTCGCTGTTATTTCTATTGGGTAATAAAAAAAACCAATAGAAATAATAACTTTATGTTCAACGTTCGCTAATTATACAACGTAAATCGGACAAGTCCAGGTTATAATCTGGCCATGTCAGATTTTTACACGCGTTCTGGCGATGACGGCTTTACCGGTCTGCTCGGTGAAAGCCGTGTTCCCAAAAACCATCCCAGGCCGGAGACAGTAGGTACGATCGATGAAGCAACCGCAGCATTAGGCCTCGCGCGGGCACAATGCCTGGTTGAAAACAACAGCACCCTGCTGCTGACTGTCCAGCGTGACCTGTACAACCTGATGGCCGAGATCGCCGCGACACCGGAAAATGCAGCTCGTTTCCGGGTCATCGATGATGCTCGAGTAGCGTGGCTTGAAGAACAGATAGACAGCATCGGCCAAAACCTGGATATTCCCAAGGAGTTCATCCTCCCAGGCGATTCAGCCGGGGGAGCGGCCCTTGCGTTGGCGCGTACCATCGTCCGGCGAGCGGAGCGGAGAGTCGCCGGGCTTCTGCACGAAAAGCAGATCGATAACCCTGCTCTATTGCACTACCTCAACCGTCTCTCCTCGCTATGTTTTGTTCTGGAATTGAGTGAAAACCAGGCAGCCAGCAAAGTACAACCTACCCTGGCGAAAGAATGACCTCCTGATAATTACTGATAAAATATAGGACAAGTTTTTAATTTATCCACAAGTCGTTTACTTGTTTAGGATGTGAACGCGTAAAGGCTACCAAAAAAATGGGCAGCCTTGTGCGATAAATAGCTTATTATCTTGTGATTAAAAATTTATGTCAGTTACCGGACGCAATCAATGCAGCCTCAATTTCCTGTGCGAAGACCGAATAGGGCTGAGCACCGGAGATAAATTTACCATTGATCAGGAAAGCTGGTGTACCACTGACGCCATCTCGCGTTCCGTCGAACCGATCTTGATCCGCTAACTCACGGTATTTATTTTCCTGCAAACACGGGCTGAACTGGTCCATGTCCAGTCCCAACATCTCGGCCATGGCTATCAGTCGTTTTTCCGTATAGGCTCCGACATCTTCACCCTGCCAGTTGGCATTTAGGATATCCTTATATTCCCAAAACTTGCCTTGGTCGCCTGCGCAGTAGGCCGCTTCAGCAGCGTCGATCGATTCGGTTCTACCGCGCTGCAAATTGTCGCTGATAAAGTTGCCCATCGAGCGGTGTACATAATACACTTCTCCGGTCGCTACGTAATTTTCGGTAATTTGTGGTTCAGTCTCTGCAGCGAACTGTACGCAGTACGGGCATTGGAAATCTGAGTATTCGACGATCTCCACCGGCGCATCCGGATCACCCATGGCATTAAAATCTGCCATAGGGCGCGGTTTGGGTTCCAGAACCACGATCTCACCCACCGGAGTCAGTGTATCCCATAAAGATGGCAGGAAAGCCAACCCAATTAGCAGCAGGGCTACGCCGCTGATGATCAAGACCGCTGTTAACCGCTGCTTGCGTTGTTTCTGTTGACGCCTTTCTCTTATCGTCTGACGTTTGCTATCACTCGTCATCTCGTTGCTCTTTCTCACTCCTTCATTGGATTTTAATAATAAAGAGGAGCCTGATTATAGCTTCCGGCCCTCTTTATCTCGACAAATTTTGCCATGATAGGCTATATTTGTCCATAGATACGCAAATTAGTTAAGCGTATACTAATTCATCGAAAACCTGCTGGAATCATCCCGTGCATTCAATATTTTGTTGAGCCATTCCACCAGGTATTCAAAGACTTGTTCCTTTTCAGGTTCATTGTGGAGTTCGTGATAGAGTCCCGGCCATAATTTCAGGGTGTACTCGCAGTGCACCCGATTCGCAAATTCTTCACTACCCTCTGGAAACGTGATCCTGTCTTCAGTGCCTTGCATCAGTAGTAGGGGTATATCAAAATTCGAGGCGTTATCATAAACCCAATCAATTGCATCAAAAGAATTTTTTGCTAACCCAACCGTTGCCCGGTCATGAACCAGTGGATCATTGACATAGGCTTCGACCACTTCAGGATCGCGCGAGATCATGTTTGCTTCCAGACCCGAAGGCATGCTTAACTTAGGTACGACCATACCCAACATCTTCGAAAGGGCGACCTTGAAAGTCTGGTTCTGAACTTCGCTCTTCAGTCCGGCGCCAGATGCAACCACGCCTGCCAGGTCAGCTTTTCTGCGCAAGGCATAATTAAGCACAAGCAAACCTCCCAGGCTGTGCCCGTAGAGAAATCGCAGTTTTCCCGGATATTGGTCGCCAGCTTTTTCGACCAGCAGATCGATGTCATCCATATAGGTATCGAAAGATTGCACGTGGCCTCGCTGCCCTTCCGAGCGACCATGACCGCACAGATCGTAAGTTATCACAGCGAAACCATGTTCGATGAGATAAGCCGCCATGTGAGCATAACGTCCGCTGTGTTCACCCAATCCGTGTACCAGGCAAATTATCGCCTCTGGCTCATTTTGCGTAGACCACGACTGTGCGAAGAGCTTCAAGCCACTTGTAGACTGCCACTCATATTCGTTATAGTGCATTACTTTTTTCTCGCTTTCTACCTTTCATTCAATGATGAAATAGGAGATTGTGTTTCTGTACGACTGCAGATCAAATAGAATATACATAGACGGGATATTGCTCACCCGTCAAATTAAAACCGGCCTTCTTATATAACGCCAGCGATGCCAGGTTATCCTGCTGTGTGTTTACGGTTATGCGCCTGGACTCTCGATGTTCGAAGCGCTGCAGCAAGTCCCGCAATATAGCATATCCTATTCCTTGTGCCTGGTGTTCTGGGTGAACTGCAAGACGAGCCAGATGGCCGCCCACTGGTGTCGCGGTACTGATTTGATAGCCAATAATCCTTCTGTCGATGATCCCGACAGTAGCCACTGAGGCCTGTTTAAAGGCATGTTCCAACGAATTTCGGGAATTAATCCATATCGGGGCGAACGACAACTCGTCAATTTGATGTACGCACTCTAAGTCATCGACAGTCATTGTTTCAATACGAACCTCGGGGTGCGGACGATCTGGGGGGAGATCCCCGTTTTCCCAATCCAGCAGGACAACCTTTTGGGTTTCCTCATAACCAACTTCTTTTACAAGCGTTTTGAACCAGGGCTGTAGCGGAATAGCAGCCGCCCAAACGATCTCGTTTTGTCCTATTAGCTGGGTACGCGCTTCTATCCACAAGGCGTCCCATAATTTCTTCTGTGGGACATTCGCGGCTGAAGCGAAAAGGCGGATCCAGGCCGTATTGGTATTATCCGGTGGACAGGCCAGGGTGGCGACGATATTTCCATTCTCCTCAGCCACCAAAAATGGGTCACACCCGATCCATTCCAGGGGTGGGCGCCAGTCCAGGTGACGGTGAACGTGCGTTTCGAAGTGGATCAGATTTGCTACTTCACGTTGATCGACATCGTTAACCGAACGAATCGAGAATTGGGTTTTTGTGATCATTACGGCATTTATAGCACCATTATAACTATCCTACAAGTGTAAGTTGGGTCTTCGGGAGCTTTTGTGATTTTAAGTGTGGCGGAGGCCTCCGCCACACTTAAAATCACAACATAAGCCAAAGAACCGGATAAGTTCCCTCTTTGAACATCTTAGGAGTTAAGTTACAATAGTGCATATTTTCACAGGAGGCATCATTGTGCAAATCTGTTCCAATTGCCAGACCCAATCACCCGACTCGGTAACTATTTGCCCTAATTGCCAGTCCGATCTGAACGAATTATCTACCACCGCTGTGGCGTTGAAGAATTTCCAGGACAACCCGCGCGTCAGGTATGTACGTATCACCGTCTCAGACAACTGCTGCCCCGCTTGTCGTGAGGCAGAGGGCGCCTATGATAAAAACGAGGCTACAAAAATCCCCGTCGATGGGTGTTCACATTCCCTCGGATGCCGCTGTTTTTATACCCCATCCCTGGACGATATTTATCCGTAACTGTCACCTTTTGTTTCCAACCAGCTTTTAGCAAAATCTAAAGCAATTGAGCGGTCTGTTACCTGACCCGTTGCCTGTGCTTCCCTAATCGCCCTCAGCAGTTCACCGATTTGCGGACCGGGCGGTAGGCCTAAGTGGTCCATCAGGTCGCGCCCATTGATGATCGGTGGAGGAGCGATCGCTTCTTCCTGTCGCTCAAACCAGGACTCCAACAAGCTGCGTACAACAGACAATTGTTCCGCCCAGAGCTCATTCGGCAGTGTCGGGCCATATGTAGCTAGCGTATCCGCTAATGAGAGAAGACATACATCGACACCCGCCTGGCCCGTATCCCGGAAGAAGCGATAAATTGAGCGGCGGCTGGGTGGATTTCCAACTTTTGTCAAAGATAACGGGCGCATGTGATTGCGGACGATTTTCTCCAGATATTTGACCTCCTCATTGCTCAAGCGCAATGAATGCCCTCTGGAGGCGGCTAATTTTGAACCGACAACCTCATGTTTGAAGAATCGGATGCGCCCATCATCATCCATCACCCGGGTTTCCGGCTTGCCAGCATCGTGGTACAAAGCTGCCAGGAACAGGAGCGATCTTTGTGATCGCCCGGTGGTGATCGAGACGTTTAAATGATCATAAATTTGTTCGCGATACCTGCCCAGTTGAACCGAAATAAAACCCAGAGCCCAATTGGCAGCCGTTTCCGGATCGTGATGCAGCGATAGTACGTTCAGCACACGCTCGAGCTTGCTAATCACGTCCAGGGTGTGTGACCAAACAGCGCTAATATGCGGGGGTGATTGTTCAACGCCTTTTAAATTGACGACTTCAGGCAAGATATCAGGTAACACGCCTAAGGCGTCTAAAACTCGAAGACTTTTGGCCTGTCTAGGGCCATCTAATATCCGCACCAGTTCATCCCGAACCCGCTCTACAGAAACTCCAGGCAGTAAATCGACCGCCGGAAGCATCATTTGGATCGTTTCCGGGACTATTCGTAAGTCGAATACAGATGCCAGCCGGACACCACGCAGGATGCGCAGCGGGTCGTCAACGAACACCTGATCAGAACATGCCCGGATTAAACCAGAACGCATATCGTTGGCGCCACCCAACGGATCCATCAATTTTGGTGGATGATGTAAATCCAATGCCATGGCGTTCAACGTAAAATCTCTACCAAGCAGGTCGCTGTGGATGTCTGCCCCCCTCAACCCGGCGAAGTCCAATATCTGGCGGCTTCCATCCGCCTGAAATAATATAACCCGCGCTGTATCCCGCTCGGAATCCAGTGGATAAAATGCTCCTTCCAATTTATCAGCCACCCGTCTTCCCAGTCCTATCGCGTCCTGTGAAATCGCAAAATCCAGGTCGTTGGTCGGACGTCCCAGTATCGCATCCCGGACCGCTCCACCCACCAGGTATGCCTGCACACCCGGTGGTACTACCAGACCGATTTCATCGAGCAGTTCTTGATAAGGTAAAGATACAGGAGAAGACATTCGGATGATTCACTCAGCGTGTGTCTATTCGGTCTACCCAGGGGTGTAACGGTCCAGGTCCACCGTAGCGATGAAGGGCAGGTCACGGTAGTATTCATCCATGTCCAGACCATAACCAAAGACGAACTTATTTTCGATCGTAAAACCACAGTAATCGATTGGGACTTCAACCTCCCTGCGTCCGGGCTTATTGAGTAATGTACACACTTTTAGACTCTTTGGGTGCCGCGTCTCCAGGAACTGCAGAACAGACGCTATTGTGTATCCGCTATCTACGATATCCTCTACCAGGAGCACGTTGCGTCCCTGGATATCTCCCTCCAAATCGAGCGTGATGCGCACCTGTCCGGTCGTCTTGCGCTCGGTTCCATAAGAAGAAACGGCCATAAAATCAATCGTACTGGGGATCGTTAGCTGGCGCATTAAGTCCGTCAGGAAAAGTACCCCGCCTCTCAGGATACAGATTAGGTGTAATTCCTCTCCCGCATAATCTCTGCTGATCTCCTGCCCCAATTCCACCACCCTTTTCAGCAGTTCTTCCTCATTGATCAGAATCTCATCCAGATACTCGTGATAGTCCTGTACTTTCATAATCCATCCATAAAAACGATATTAATCTCGTAGGACCTGGTGATGTTTTCTACAGCGGGCCTCGTACATCTCAGATGCACCGACGATCACGACCGGGTCATCATAACGCGCCGGTTCGCCGTTAACCAGGCGCTGGGTCCGACTGGCAGGTTCGCCGCACTCCATACAAATCGCATGTAGTTTATCCACTCTTTCGGCTTTCGCCATGATTACCGGCATGGGACCAAATGGCTCTCCGCGGAAGTCCGTATCCAGCCCAGCCACGATCACGCGGACACCTTTCTCCGCTAAGTCCTGCGTCACATGAACGATCTGGTCATCAAAAAATTGCGCTTCGTCAATGGCGACGACCGTGGTGTCTCCATTGATGCGATCAAAGACCTGAGCAGCATGAACAATGGGGACGGCATCGAATGCACTACCGGCATGTGAAGTTACCTTAACCTCATCATACCGATCATCAATCGCCGGTTTAAAAACCAGCACTCTTTGTTTCGCTATCGTCGCCCGGCGCAGACGGCGGATCAACTCGTCCGTCTTACCGCAGAACATCGATCCGGTGATTACTTCAATAGAACCAGTGTGATGCTTCATAATTCTCCCTCGATAATAGAATTTTCCATAACCATCAATTTCACACTATTTTACTTCCTGCCGAATTCGTCTGCAAGTTAATTTACATTAAAACTTCAAGTCTCACCGATTTTTTAACCTTCACCGCTCGCTTAAATCATGACCCAGGATGACAAGCTGGTGACTCATTTAAAATTCCACACACTATAATGAACATTCAACACAGGCCATAATTAGCAAAACGGACAGATGCTAACACTATCTGCCCGTTGAAAATCTTTTACAGTCGTTTGTGTTGATCTATTTAACTAAACAACAATTTCCTTTGCAGCTTCAGGCAGCTCGTAACCGATCTGGCGCAGTCGTTTTTTCAGGTCAGCAAGAGATTTTCGGCCGAATCCATCGATCTCCAAAAGTGCAGATTCACCGAATTCTAGTTTTTCGAACACATCGCCTACGGTGATCACACCGGCCTTCTTGAGTGTATCTATAGCCCGTTTGCTGATGTCCAATTCTGCGACCATCCTATCTGTAGACAGTCTTTCTGCTTCCCGTGCTGATCGATCATCCACGAATTGCTGGCGAGCCTGGAGCTTCTTGTAGAAGCGATCGACCTGGCCCTCGGTATCGACGATTCGCTGTTCACCTGTGAAGAATGGGTGGCATTGAGAACATACATCAGTGCGGATTACTTCCATGGTGGAACCCGTTGTCCAGGTATTGCCGCAAGCGCAGACAACCTTTGCGTTAGGATAATACTTAGGGTGAATTTTTTCTTTCATTACTACCAATCCAATGTCACTAAATACAGCGCCTACATATATTTAATATGTCTACGTTAATTTTCTTCTTCGGGAACAACGTTAACTCGTTTGCGGTTATCTCGAATGGTTTCGTATTTGACGAATCCGTTGGTTGTCGCAAACAGCGTGTGATCCTTACCCACACCTACATTGTCGCCCGGTTTGATCTTGGTTCCCCTCTGGCGTACCAAAATATTGCCACACAGCACATATTCGCCGCCATATTTCTTGACGCCGAGGCGTTGTGATTTACTATCGCGCCCGTTGCGGCTTGAACCGCCACCTTTTTTGTGAGCCATGATAACCTCTCTATTCCTCTTCAGTCGGCTTACTTTTGGCCGAAGATTTTCCGACGTTAAAATTGATTGCGTCAATTTGCAAACGAGTATATTTTTGCCGGTGTCCAGATTTTATTCGGTATCGAATCCTTGGTTTGTATTTAAAGACCACAATTTTCGGACCTTTCACCTGGCCAACCACGGTCGCTTGAATCTTCGCTTTCTCAATCAGCGGTTTGCCTATGTGGATTTCTTCGCCATCCCTGATCAACAGCACCTTTTCCAGGTCGAGTTGGTCACCGATTTCCGCTGGAAAACGATCTACTTCGATGGTGTCGCCTTCGACGGCTTTGTACTGCTTACCACCATCTTCTATAATAGCATACTTCATCAATCACTCCTCCAAGCTTCACTTCACCACACAAATCGCACGACAACCGATTGTATTTTTGCTTAACGTTCCAACAGTGTGCCACTGTAAGGGGAAGTTGGGGATACAATATTTTACCCCAGCATACTGCGACTGGGGCAATGCGGGATGTATTATAAAGGGGCCAGGTCAGCCTGTCAAGGAAACTCTCCAGGATTTGCTTAAGTATCAGGCGTTTTATTCATACCTGCAAAGAAAGGTTTAAATTAATGCTAAAAACATGTCCACTTCAACGTTCTGTATGGTAAACTATTCGATTGTTGGCTGCCATTTATTTTGGATGGCAGCATTATATAGAAACGTAGGTTTGGCCTTATATTCACTAAATAAAAAGCATTTGCGTTAACTATTAATTGGAATCACTAATATTTTTGGAGGCAATTTCATGACTGATACAAAATGGGTATACCTGTTCACCGAAGTTGAACAGG